>Ga0209726_10007825_pt1 | contig 11783 bp, 11 predicted proteins | sample Subgrocontami54m_FD_187453 | JGI IMG/M metagenome (GOLD analysis project Ga0209726, IMG submission 187453) | Subsurface groundwater microbial communities from S. Glens Falls, New York, USA - GMW46 contaminated, 5.4 m (SPAdes) (version 3) | ecosystem: Environmental > Aquatic > Deep subsurface >... | reverse complement strand
TCCAGGGCATGAATCGTTTTACAATGCCCTCGTCGTTGCGACCCAGTGTCAGGGATGTCCCCGGTCTGTTCTGTCAGGGATCTGCCCGGTCTGTACCCAGGAAAGCCCGGCACGGAAGTGCCGGGTAGCTGGCGGGTAGAGCGTCGAGTCCCGCCAGGGACGGCACCGTCGGCTGCGACAAGGCCCGCAGCAGTCGGCGAGAACTGGTGCGAACATGTCTCCCCATGTGACGAAAGTGCTATCCCCTCCCTGTACCTACCGTTCTTTCCCACCCGGCGCCGTGGACGTAGACTGTTACCAGCGTCTCATCGTGAACCAGAGCACTAAGTTGGTTCCCTCAGGGGCAAGACCATGATGATTGACCCTGAGCGGCGTGCCTGTAAGCCACGCCCTCCCCGCTGATGAGGTTGCTTCTCGAAAAAATTGAGATCGTTTTCAGGACCTCCTGACGAGGCTGACGTGAACAAACATCTGGCCGTGCTGCTACTGACCGCGGTTTCTCTGGCAACTGCGCAAACCCAAGCTTCTTTTCCCGCGAAGGCGGAGTTCGTCGTCCGCACCACCAAGGCCATGCATTACCGGCCAGGAGGAACCAGCAAGATCGCGTTCCAGGGGACAGACCTGATGCAGCGCGGCTCGGGCGAAGCGAAAGTCGAGGGCAAGAAGACCAACATCCAAATTGACGCCAGGTTTGCGGGCATGGAAGACGCCACCAAGTTCGGGTTGGAGTATCTGACGTACGTGGTGTGGGCGGTCTCTCCGCAAGGGCGCGCGGTGAACCTGGGAGAGGTTAGCCTGGATCATGGCAAGGGCCATGTGAAAGCGTTCACCGACTTGCAAACCTTCGGCCTGATCGTGACCGCCGAGCCGTATTCCGCCGTGACCCAGCCGGACAACATGGTGGTGATGGAAAACGTATTCGCGGAGGGCGCCGGCGGCGAGGAGATCAGCGCCAAGTACGAACTGCTCCGCAGCGGGACCTACTCTTCCAACAACACGCGAATTGAGGGCGCCATCTTCGGCATCGACTCCAAGACTCCGCTGGCGCTGTTCGAGGCGCGCAATGCGGTGCGCATCGCCCGGGTGGCCGGGGCCGAAAGGTACGCGGAGTCGATCTTCTCCAAGGCCGAGCTGCAACTGAGGCAGGCAGAAGAAGCTTACCGGCAGAAACAGACTCGTACTTCGATCGAAGCGGCCGCGCGCGAAGCGGCGCAGACTGCCGAAGAATCGCGCGTCATGGCCGTCAAGCAAAAAGCCGAAGAAGAAGCGCAGGCCCAGGCGGCTGCGGAAAAGAGGGCAGCCGAAGAGAGAGCCGCCCGCGCCCGCGAAGAGGCCGAAGCCCAAGCCCGCGCGCGCGCCGACGCCGAAGCCGCTCGAGCCCAGGCCGAGGCCGCACGAGCTCAGGCTGAGGCCGCCAAGGCCGAAGCACAGCAGGCCGCCCAAGAAGCCGCCCGCCAAAAAGCAGAAGCCGAGAAAGCCAAAGCCGAGGCCGTCGCCCAGCAGCAAGCGCTGGCCGTCGAAGCCGACAAAGCACGCAAGGCCGCAGCCGAATCCGATCAGCTCCGCCAGCAGGCAGAAAGAGAAAAGCAGGAAATGCGGGCGCGGCTCCTCCAGCAACTCAACAGCGTGCTGACGACGCGCGACACAGCTCGCGGCCTGATCGCCAACATGTCCGACGTACTCTTCAAGAGCGGCAGCTTCGAGTTGCTGCCGGGCGCGCGCGAGCGGCTGGCTAAAGTTTCCGGCATCGTGCTGGCCTATCAGGGCCTGCACCTGGCAGTCGAGGGCCATACCGACAGCATCGGCACCGACGAATACAACCGCCGTCTTTCAGAGCAGCGCGCCGGCGCCGTCCGCGGCTATCTCGTACAGCAGGGAATCACATCTGACGCGATCACCGCCAGTGGCTTCGGCAAAAGTGAGCCAGTCGCGTCCAACGACACTCCCGAAGGACGCCAGCAAAACCGTCGCGTGGAACTCGTGGTCTCCGGGAACGCGATTGGCAATGTCACCGACGCGAGTGCGGAGAGCAGCACCTCGTCAAAGCTACAGAAGTAAGGCAACGACCGTCCCGACGTGTCGCACGAGGCTAATCGTCCAGCCCGCCTCTCCCTGTGGACCTCTGTGTCCTCTGTGGTTGAAGGTTCTCTCTGCCGCCGGCAACGCGTTGTCCAGTTCGGTATAGCGACCGTCCCGCAACCGTCGCATGCTAGACTCCACCCAGGACGCACGATGCCCGACGACCCGCCCAGCCCCAATCCCCAGCAGGTCCCCCAAGAGGCCGAAGACCACTACTACGCCGCGCTCGATCTGGTCGCCGAAGGACAGCACGAGCAAGCCGTCGCCGAATACCGCAAGTCCTTGGCCTCCGACCCCACCTTCACCGACGCCCTCCACGGCCTGAGCCGCGCCCTCCAGGACCTGAACCGCCTGGACGAAGCCATCGAGGTCTCCAAGCGCATCTCCGAACTCGATCCCGACGACGTCCTCGCCCACACCAGCCTCTCGATCCTGTATCAGAAAAAAGGCATGGTCCCCGAAGCCGAAGCGGAAGCGAACAAGGCGCGGGTGCTGGGGTGGAAGCGGGAGTTGAAGAAGGGCAGCGGCTGAGAGGTGGTCGTTGCGGGAAGTTCGATTTGTGAGAAGTGGCGTGACCAACGAGTGGATCGTCCTCAGGGGGACTGCGCGGGCGCCCAATGAGCCTAGTCTTTTAGCTTGCTAGAGCATTCATAATGATTGCGGATTTTCGGTTCTTTTCGAGAATATCCTGCCAAACATTGAGATCGGCCCCCGTACCTTGCCCCTCCCAATTGGCAGCAGAGAGCAGTTGGTCAACAGCTTTGAGTTTGCCCTCGTCATCAGGCGTGATTTTGTAGTGGCCCTCTTTGGCGAGAAGTAGCTTAACAACAAGTACAAACACGAGGCGACTGATCAGCAAATGCTCCATAGGGTGCCAGGCATACCCCTGTAGGACCTTGCCATGGATGTATTCGTTTCGAAGGCAATAAAGCTCGCTAAGCCATTTTTGGTGTACGAACCAACTTTTATCCGCGCCTTTGGGATCAAGAACGATTTTTGGCCTCGCGGCTTGTGCTTGCTGTACTGTCACCGTGTCGTATCCTTTAAACAGAAGGCCAATCTCTTTCGCCAGTCTTCGATTACCGTCACACTTCAAAAGATATCCGAAGGCAGAAGCGGTGAATACAATTTCCGCTTGAGGAGAAACAGTGTAGCTGTCTGTGTTGGCAAGGGTAAAAAATGGTAATGCAGTTCTCGTTCGCTCAAGTGCGTCGCTTTTTGAATGAGAAGCCTCAGTTAGCGCTTCAGCAAGCTGATGATCTACCTCCACTCGGTACGAGTTCGCCTCCTGAGGTCGCATGAATCTGATGTTCCGGTCTAGCCGTAGGTCCCGTGCTGGCCCATCGCGTCGCCTGGAGTGGATGATGATCGGGGACTCGGGACCGAGAGAACCCTCAAACTGTTGTGCAAGAATCTGTAACTGTGTTGAGTTCGCGTAGGAGCCGAGTGGAGAGAAATAGCTGTCTTGGGAGATTGCGCAGAGAAAGAGCAGAGCGACTGCGTCACTGATCCTTGAAGTGTCATCCTCTTGAAGACTCCACCCGGGAACTCGGGCAGGAATTGTAGCCACCGTGCACCTCCCGAGGGGTTTGCCTTCAATGTCTACGTAACTGGCTAGGAAACGTGAGAGAGGGTCTGCCAACTCTGGTAATTTCTCGGGAATGTTGCCACGTGTTGGGAACGGAATAAACTCCACGCCGACGACCGTAGTAGGTTCGGCGAGGTGGAGCCAGGGGAGAAAAACCAACAGTCGGACATCGGAACTAGATTTCGCATTCATGGAGACCTCGATCGAGACCGTGTTTCGCATTCTCCTACAATATGAGCCGCCGGGATATGACGAGCGTCACCGCAATCATTAAGAATTCCTAATTGAAACTTATGGAAGGGGGGAGCGGTTATCCAGTTGCCACGAACACCTGTACCACCGTGGAAGCGGCGGGTGGCCCAGGTCTTGGCGGAAAGTATAAAAACGGGTGCTCCAGGTCTCGCGGTTTTCGAGGCCTGGGCCCTCCGCACTCGCCGGATTGCTTCCTCTCGTCCATCATCAATCTGCGCAGCCCCCGATTGATCGGGGTCTGGTAGTCGCGCCCTTGTTTCTTGAACCAGGCCAGCACATCGGCGTCCAGACGCAACGTCACCGCCTTCTTGACCGGCTTGTACAGCCCCGCCAGCTCAGCCGGTAGATAGCGCGGCCTCCCTCCTTGGTGGGTGATCGGGATCTTCGGTGCACTCTCGGGACAAGGATCATTGCCTGAGCCGGCTTCCCACTCATCGCAAAGAACGGTAGTGTCCTAATTTGGATTTTAGGGCTATTTGTTATCGTCCACGGCGTTGTCGCTTGTGCAGCGGTCAGAGGTGTCCCGACTGACACTCTTCCCCGTCCCGGAAGCCATGAAGAAATTACAGAATGTAGTCCAGTGGTGGACCCCAGCGGCATCGTCATAGGTGATGTTCCCGGTCAGCGCAAGGTAAATGTCGCCTCGCAGCCATTGATCTTGCAGCGGCTGATCCCATGTGGCAGGTTCCGGGATGTTCTTACCAGCGGGAGTTCTAGCAAAGGCTGGTTGCAAGATGGGGATTACGTCATTCGGGAAGATCACGCCAGTATCGAACTTCGTCCATGCGGGGATAGGTTCCCCCTCTGGAAGCGAGGATGGGCTGACCTTCGTGTAATCGCTAACGTCAATCGTCGTGCCAATGGGGACTGGTCTAAAAAATATCCACCCCCTAACCTTCGTCGCCACGGTTTTTCCCGTATTTCCTATGAGCAAGGGAGCTGGCAATTTCGCGTTGACGACGGGACCGTTAAAGGGCGTGAATTTTACGGCCAACCAAGCTCTTTCCTCTATGCGGGTCCAATCAAGTTGCGATTTGTAGATGCAAGCCTGAATACCAGCAATTACAGCTATAACGATGGTAAAGAGGGCGATAACCGCATTGGCGTTGTTGCGTATCCATTCGCTGACTCCCGTTTTTGTGGGCATCTGTACATCTCCCTCACTTTCATTTTTGGCTGTCTGGCAATGGCTTTCCTCTACGGTATCCCGTACTGTCTCAGCTCCTACTGTACCCACAGACACCCCGTTCGCTCGGCGTTTTTGTGCGGCCTGTCGTCGCTTCTCTCGTTGGCGGCCTCGTTTGCCTTTGGTCATTACTCTTTCGGATTTGGTGGGTGCGCGAATAATCGTAACACAAAAAATATCTTGACAGGCTTCTATTCTTGTAATACAGTAATGGGCATGGCAAACGTACTCAGCACCGACAAGCAGATTGCGGTAATTGGAGCATTGGCCGAAGGCTCTAGCATTCGCTCGATTGAGCGCATTACGGGTGTTCACCGCGATACGGTCATGCGTCTCGGGGTGCGGGTCGGCAAGGGTTGCGCGGCCCTCATGGATGCCAAGATGCGTGATCTGGGATGTCGCTATCTGGAATTTGACGAGATTTGGGGATTCATCGGTAAGAAAGAAAAGAACCTCACGGTGGACGACGGCCCGGAATGTGGCGATGCGTGGACGTTTTGTGCGGTGGATGCGGACACCAAGCTAGTCCCGGCATTCAAAGTCGGAAAGCGGGACGGAGCCACGGCGAATGCGTTTGTACAGGACGTTGCCAGCAGGATGAAGAATCGCGTGCAAATTTCCACCGATGGCCTACGCGCTTACGTCGAAGCGATTGAAAAAGCCTTCGGCACTGACGTGGACTATGCCCAGATCGTCAAAACCTACATCCACGATGAATCCGGCCATCCGAACCGCCGATATAGTGCCCCTGACATCGTTTCCACCGAAAAGAAGTGGTTTGCTGGCAGGCCCGACATGCGACATGTCTCTACCAGCTATGTCGAGAGGCTTAACGCGACCACGCGTCTTCACATGCGCCGCTTGACTCGCCTGACGTTGGCATTCAGCAAGAAGCGCGAAAACTTTGAGGCCGCTGTAGCTTTGCACTTTGCCTATTACAATTTCGTAAAGCGCCACAACACACTGCGCTGTACTCCGGCGATGGCAGCGGGAGTTGAGCGGGGTTTCTGGAGCATAGGCGATCTGCTGGAGGCTGCCAGCTAGTCGGCCCTACAATGTATACGGAAAGGATTTCGCATATGACCGAGAATGAGCAGTTTGAACTCGTAGGCAGGAAGCGCGCGCAGTATCGAGACGGCAAAAAGGAACTTGGAGCATTGAAAGCAAAAGCCGGGGAATGGGCTGATCTGGCCGCAACGATTAGCGCAGGACTGCGTCAACCAGAGATGATCCGTTGGTGGGACGGGACGCCAGCAATAGGACGCCGTCAGGAACACGTTGTCCTTACGCCGAAGATGTTCGAGCAACTCACAGAGAACAACATTAAACAACTGTGCAATGACATTAAGAGAGTAGAGGCAGTTCTCGCTTCGCTGAGGCAGGAATTGACTGCGATGGACGAAGACCCTGAGCGCGGAGCAGCGTGACCTATTTGGAAGAGTTGCGAGACGTAATCAGGCGCGTGCATGGGGCGGAATCTACGCACGTTGAAAGCGTGCCGGTGAAGGAAACGTTTCAGGGTAGGACGGTGTGGGAAGGCATTGTCGAGGTGTTCGATCTCAAAGGACATCCTACGGCGTTCAGAGCCTATGCCTGGTCGCACGATACGGACGATCCGGCGAATCCCAAGCGGCACGTCGCAGTGTTACACGCTCATCCAATCAAGTCAGCACAGGACGCTGTAAAAGCAGCCATCGTGCAGGAGTTCAGGAACCTTGCCACAGAAGAAAACTAAAGTCGGGCGTCCGAAACTGCCGAAGGGCGAAGCCAAAGGCCGTACCGTGCAAGTCCGGCTTACGGCTGACGATCTAAAGGCCGTCACAGCAGCAGCCAAGGCCAGCAACCAAGTTCTCTCCGATTGGATTCGAGGCACTTTGAGGGCCGCTGCCAATGCGTAAAAATGTCAAATTAGGACACTACCCAAAGAACGGCCGGCTGAGCCATTCGTTACAATCCTTCATGGATGAAGGTCCGCGACGTAATCAAGCGCCTTGAGCAAGATGGCTGGCGCATCGCTCGAACGAAAGGCAGCCATCGGCAATTTCACCACCCGATGAAACCAGGTACAGTTACCGTTGCTGGCCATCCGTCAGTGGACATTCCGCCCGGAACACTGAACAATATCCTTAAGCAGGCAGGACTGAAATGAAATACCTGATCGTTTACGAGAAATCGGCCACCGGATGGGGAGCCTACGCTCCCGATCTGCCCGGGCTTGGCGCGGCGGGTAAAACACTAGAGGAAGTGAAAGACCTCATCCGCGAAGCGGTCGAGTTTCACTTGGAAGGCATGCGCGAGCACGGCGACGCCATCCCCGCGCCCAGCGCGAAAACCGAATACATCACTATTTAATCTCCAACCCCCTTTACATCTGTCATCCTGAGCGGAGTGGATGCTTCGCGTTTCGCGAAGCAGCCACGAAGTCGAAGGACCCCTACGCACTTTAATCAGCAAGGACGAGCACGGGAATTCTTCCCAGTCTGTCGGCAGCGTCGTGAGAATGCCTCTCCATGTTTGTGTTGGCGCATGGGGGGTAGGGGTCCTTCGACTGCGTTGTCGTTCGCTCCGCGAATGACAACTTCGCTCAGGATGACACTGTTATGAGGGTCGGTGAACGGACGTCGGTGCTAAAAATGGAGGCGTACAAAAGTCGGCGCTACGAATCCTGGCGCTACAATAGCAACGGAGCTTCCCATGCGAGAAGTCGTCCTGGTTTCCTCCGTCCGCACCCCCGTCGGCCGCGCGTTCAAAGGCACGCTGCGGGCGACGCGTCCTGATGAACTGGCCGCCGCCGCGATTAGGGGGGCACTCGCCCGCGTGCCGCAACTTGATCCCAAAGAGATTGAAGACGTCATCCTGGGCTGCGCCATGCCTGAGGCGGAGCAGGGGATGAACGTAGCGCGCATTGCGTCGTTGCGTGCGGGGCTGCCGGTTGAGGTGTCGGCGGTGACCATCAATCGCTTCTGTTCGTCGGGCTTGCAGGCGATTGCGATGGCGGCCGAGCGCATCCTGGCGGGCGGCGCTGAGGTGATGATTGCGGGCGGCACCGAGTCCATGTCCATGATCCCGATGGGCGGCAACAAGATTTCTCCCAACCCTTGGCTGGTGGACCACTATCCAGAAGCGTATCTTTCGATGGGCCTGACGGCGGAGCGGCTGGCGACGCGCTTCGGCATCACGCGCGCCCAGTGCGATGAGTTCTCGCTGCGCAGCCATCAGAAGGCGCTGGCAGCGATTGCGGCCGGGAAGTTTGAGGACGAGACCGTGGCAGTGCCGGTGAGCTTCACGACGCCGAACGGATCGAAGCCGAAGAAGCAGGAGATCATTTTCAAAGTCGACGAAGGCCCGCGCGCCGATACCTCGCTCGAAGCGCTGGCCGCGCTGAAAGCGGCGTTTCACGTGAAGGGCGTGACCACGGCCGGAAATTCCTCGCAGATGTCGGACGGCGCGGCCGCGGCGGTGGTCATGTCAGCCGACCGCGCGAAAGCGTTGGGCATCACGCCGCTGGTGCGCTACGTCTCGTTCGCCACCGCCGGATACAAGCCCGAAGAGATGGGACTCGGGCCGGTGTTCGCGATACCGAAAGCGTTGAAGATGGCCGGCCTGAAGCTCTCGGACATCGACGTGATCGAACTGAACGAAGCTTTCGCGGCCCAGTCGCTGGCAGTGATCAAAGAAGGCGGACTCGATCCCGAGCGCGTGAATCCGAACGGCGGCGCGATCGCGTTGGGACATCCGCTGGGATGCACCGGCGCCAAGCTGACGGCCAGCGTGATCCGCGAGATGAAGCGCCGCAAAGCTCGCTACGGGATGGTAACGATGTGCGTCGGCGGAGGCATGGGCGCTGCCGGGATCTTCGAAAATCTGAATTGACTGCGGGGCGCCATGGGAATTATTGACTGCCGTGAGAGTTAATGCACTCCCCGGGCATTGAGAAAACTGCTGTAGGCCTTGTCGCTTACCATGATGTGCTTCTTCAACCAGGTCTGCAGGAACAGCAGGAGTGAGACCGGAACTCCCGGCTTGCCGGCGTGGTAGTCTTCCAGAAACTTTGCGACCGACTGGGTGAACTTATCGTGCTCGGCACGGTGGGTGGAGAGTCCGGGGAATTCGTACTCGTTCATCAGCGCTTCTTCGGCGGCGAAGTGGGTCCGTGCATACTCGACCAGTTTCTGCAGAACCGGGTTGGTGACTGCTGCGCCTTCGCCGGCGGCGAGTGCTTCGTTGAGTTCGTTGATGGTCGCGAACAAACGTTGGTGCTGATTATCGAGGTCCGTGATATTTACGCTATACCTCTCCGTCCAGCGGAAAGGCGAGGTCGCAACGGTCATGTGGCTCCATCCTCTACTGGAATATCGGTCATTGACGGGATTGTCGTGACATCGAGAACAGGAAACTCACACTTGCAATTGCAGGGCCGTATAGTGCTTGAAGGGGGCCTTCGTGCATCCTTCGTGCAACCCAGTGGACGCCTGCCAGGACTTCTCATAGACTTCTAATGATTGACCCTTACCTTCTCGGCCTACTTGCCGGTTGTTACTCAAAAGGGACTTGAAATGGCGACGACAGCGATCTCCAAAGCCAAGATTCTCGGCGGAAGTTTTCTGCTCGAAGAGCGGCAGACCGCCGATGTGTTCACTCCGGAAGACTTCACCGAACAGCACCAGATGATTGGCCAGACGACCGAGGAGTTCGCGGTCAACGAGATTCTGCCCCAAGCCGAAAAGATTGAGCACAAAGACTTCTCGATCAGCCGCGACCTGCTCAAGAAAGCCGGCGACCTCGGGCTGAGCGGCGTTGAAATTCCTGAGGCCTATGGCGGCCTCGAGATGGACAAGGTCACGGCGGCGGTGATTGCCGACCACATGGCCAAGTACGCCGGGTTTGCCACCACCTGGGGCGCGCACAGCGGCATTGGCATGTTACCGATCGTTTATTTTGGCACCGAAGAGCAGAAGAAGAAGTATCTGCCGCGACTGGCCACGGGAGAAATGGTTGGCGCGTACGCTTTGTCGGAGGCGACTTCCGGCTCCGACGCCCTTAATTGCCGCGCCCGTGCCGTGCTTTCGCCGGACGGCAAGCACTACGTCCTGAACGGCGAGAAGATGTGGATCACCAACGCCGGTTTTGCCGACCTGTTCACGGTTTTCGCAAAGATTGATGGTGATAAATTCTCGGCGTTTCTGGTGGAAAGGACTTTCCCGGGATTTTCTGTCGGCGCCGAAGAACACAAGATGGGCATTCGCGGATCGTCTACCTGCCCGATCATCCTGAATGACTGCAAGGTTCCGGTTGAAAACTTGCTCGGCGAGATCGGCAAGGGGCACGTGATCGCGTTCAACATCCTGAACGTCGGGCGCTTCAAGCTGGGCGCGATGTGCGTGGGCGGCGCGCGCGTCTCGATCGAGAACGCGGTGGGCTACGCCAAGCAGCGCAAGGCGTTTGGAAAGGTGATTGCCGATTTCGGTTTGGTGCGCGAGAAGATCGCCAACATGGCGACGCTGATCTATGTCGGCGAGTCGCTCGTTTATCGCACAGTCGGAATGATGGACGATCTGCTTTCGAGCCTCGACCAAGCGAGTCCCGAAGCGGCGAAAGAGCAGCGCAAGGCGATCGAAGAGTACGCCGTGGAATGCTCGATCCTCAAGGTCTGGGGATCGGAGATGATCGACTACGTGGTCGACGAGAGCCTGCAAATCTACGCCGGATACGGCTTCGTCGAAGAGTATCCGGCGGAACGGGCGTACCGCGATGCGCGCATCAACCGCATCTTCGAAGGCACGAACGAAATCAACCGGCTCATCATCACGGGATTCCTGTTGAAGCGGGCGATGTCGGGACAATTGCCGCTCATGCCGGCGATCAAGAAGCTGATGGACGAAGTGCTGAGCGGGCCGTCGACGGGCGAAGAGATCGAAGGACCGCTGGCGGAGGAGCGCAAGCTGGTGGCGAATGCCAAAAAACTCGGCTTGTTCGCGGCTGGGGCGGCGACGCAGAAGTACATGCAAGCAATCCAGGATCAGCAAGAGGTCATGGGCGCAATCGCCGACATGGTGATCGAGATTTACGCGATGGAGTCGGCCGTGCTGCGCGCGCAGAAGATTGCCGAGCAGAAGGGCGAGTCCGCGGCAGCGCTGCCGATTGCGATGACGCGGGTATACCTGACGCAGGCGCTGGAGAAAGTTGAGGCCTCGGCGAAGAAGGTCGTCGCCGACGTGGCCGAAGGCGACATGTTACGAACGCAGCTGGCGATTGTCCGGCGTCTCGCCAAGCATGAGCCGTTCAACACGATTGCGCTGCGGCAGCAGATCGCGGGAAAGACGATTGAGGCGGGGAAGTACCGGCTCGCGTAAGCTTATCGTCGCCGCCGAGATCTGTGAAAAACACGCAAAGTAAACCGGGTTTCCAGAAGGAGTGCGAATGCGAGTCGGCACATTCACAGCGGTGTTGCATAAGGAAGACAGCCTTTACGTCGCGGAATGCCCTGAAGTCGGTACGGTGAGCCAAGGTAAGACGATCGACGAGGCTGTTGCCAACCTTCGCGAGGCCACGGAACTCTATCTGGAAGAATTCCCCCCGGGCGATCTCAGCCGCCCACTGGTAACCGTCTTCGAGGCGCACTTTGCCTAAGCTGCCGCGCGTGTCTGGCGCGCAGGTAGTCCGGGTTTTGGAACGATT
>Ga0209726_10007824_pt1 | contig 11785 bp, 10 predicted proteins | sample Subgrocontami54m_FD_187453 | JGI IMG/M metagenome (GOLD analysis project Ga0209726, IMG submission 187453) | Subsurface groundwater microbial communities from S. Glens Falls, New York, USA - GMW46 contaminated, 5.4 m (SPAdes) (version 3) | ecosystem: Environmental > Aquatic > Deep subsurface >... | reverse complement strand
CAGCAGAGAAGAAGGTCCCAACAGGACACGACCCGGGGTCTGACCCCCAGTCGGCGCCCGGCGAGCCACGTCTGTTCTGAGCGTCGCCGGAGCGGAGCTTGCTCCGCGCAGAAGCACGCGAAGCGAAGCGTGAGCGAAGCGTCAGGTCGGTGGCAGCTCGGGCACCGGCTCCTGCGGCCCCGCCTCGAACACCGGCTCGCGCTCGCGCGCCTGGATCTGGCCCGCCTTGATCTCCTCCACCCAGTGGCAGGCGACGGTGTGCTCCGCGGCGAGCGCGCGCAGCGGCGGCGGCTCGTCACGGCAGCGCGTCGGTTGCATGAAAGGGCAACGCGTGTGGAAGCGGCAGCCCGCCGGCGGGTTCGCCGGGCTCGGGAGATCGCCGGTCAGCAGGATCGCCTCGCGCTGCCGCTCCACCACCGGATCCGGGATCGGCACCGCCGAGAGCAGCGAGATCGTGTACGGGTGCAGCGGGTTTGCGTAGAGCTCGGCCGCCGGCGAGACCTCCACGATCGAGCCGAGATACATCACGGCGATCCGGGTCGAGATGTGACGCACGATCGCGAGGTCATGTGCGATGAACAGGTACGTGAGCTGGAAGTCCTGCTGCAACTCCTCGAGCAAGTTGACGATCTGCGCCTGAATCGAGACGTCGAGCGCCGACACCGGCTCGTCGCAGACGACGAACTCCGGGTTCACCGCGATCGCGCGCGCGATCCCGATCCGCTGCCGTTGCCCGCCCGAGAACTCGTGGGGATACCGCGACGCGGCATCGGCCGGCAGGCCGACGCGCACGAGCAGCTCGCGAACGCGCTCCTGCGCGCCGCGGCGTGTCTCCAGCCCGTGCACGCGCATCGGCTCGCCGACGATCCGGCCGACCGAGTGCCGCGGGTTCAACGAAGCGAACGGATCCTGAAAGATCATCTGCATCCGCCGCCGTAGCGGCTGCATCTTCACCTCGGAAAGGTCGGTGATGTCTTCACCGTCGAAGACGATGCGGCCCGCCGTCGGCTCGTACAACCGGATCGCCGCCCGGCCGATCGTCGACTTCCCGCAGCCGGACTCGCCGACGAGCCCGAGCGTCTCGCCCCGCTTGACGGTGAGCGTGACATCGTCGACGGCCTTGATGTCGCCGACATGCCGGTCGAGCACGACGCCGCTCTTGATCGGGAAGTAGACCTTGAGGTTCGAGATCTCGACGAGCGACGCGCCGCCGCCGTTCACGCGACGATCGCTTCCCGCGTGCGCGCCCATTCGTCCTCGGGCACCGGGTTGAAGCAGGCGACATGATGCCCTGGCTCCAGCTCGCGCAGCGGAGGCACGTGCAGCGAGGAGTCGGGTACCTCGTAGGCGCACCGGGGCGCGAACGGGCACGAGGTCGGCGCCGCAGTCAAATGGGGCGGCGTGCCTTCGATCGGCCGCAACTTGCGCCGGCTGTGCTGGTCGAGGCGGGGGATCGAGTGCAGCAGCCCAAGCGTGTACGGATGGCGCGGCCGCCCGAAGATCTGGTCGGTCGAGCCGGTCTCCATGAACATGCCTCCGTACATCACGGCGACGCGCTCGCACATGCCTGCGACGACCCCGAGATCGTGCGTGATCAAGATCAGCGCGGTGTTGTACTCCGCGACGAGCGTGCGCAGCAGGTCGAGGATCTGCGCCTGGATGGTGACGTCGAGCGCCGTCGTGGGCTCGTCGGCGATCAGCAGCTTCGGCCGGCAGGCAAGGGCCATCGCGATCATCGCGCGCTGCCGCATGCCGCCCGAGAACTGGTGCGGATAGTCCTTGAGCCGCGACGCGGCGCTCGGGATTCCCACCTGGTCGAGCAGCTCCGCGGCACGCGAGGTCGCCGCCTTCCTGTCGAGCCCGAGGTGCGTCTCGAGCGGCTCCCGGATCTGCCTGCCGATCGTCAGGACGGGGTTCAGGCTCGTCATCGGGTCCTGGAAGATCATCGCGATCTCCCGGCCGCGGATCCGGCGCAGCTCGGAGTCGCGCAGGCCGATCAGGTCGCGCCCCTCGAAGACCGCGCGGCCGTTCGTCACCTCCCCGTTGCGGGCGAGGATCCCGAGCACGGCGAGCGACGTGACGCTCTTGCCGCAGCCCGACTCGCCGACGAGCCCGACCGTCTCGCCGGGCTCGATCGAGAACGAGATGCCGTTGACCGCATGCACTGGGCCGCGCGTGGTGCGGAAGCGCACGCTAAGGTCCTCGACCGAGAGCAGGGGCTCAGACACGGTTCCTCAACTTGGGGTCGAGCGCCTCGCGCAGGCCGTCACCGATCAGGTTGAAACCGAGCACCGAGATGACGATCGCAACTCCGGGGATGACGGCCAGGAGCGGCGCACTCTGGAGGTAGCGGTCGACCTCGGTCAGCATCGTTCCCCACTCCGGGGTGCCCGGATCCTGCGGGCCGAGGCCGAGGAAGCCGAGGCCTGCGACGTCGATGATCGCGGTCGCCAAAGCGAGCGTCCCCTGCACGATCACCGGCGAGATCGCGTTCGGCAGGATGTGAGACGCGAGGATCGCCCGCCTCCGCACACCGACCGACCGTGCCGCAAGCACGAAGTCGTTCTCGCGCTGCGCGAGGATCGACCCACGCAGAAGTCGCGCGAAGATCGGGACGTTCGTCGTGCCGACCGCGATCATGATCTGGAAGAGCCCCGCTCCGAGCGCCGCGACGATGCCGATCGCGAAGAGGAGCCCCGGAATGGCCAGCATCACGTCCATGGCACGCATGATCACGCCGTCGACGAAGCCGCCGAGGTAGCCGGCGATCGCGCCGAGCAGGAGCCCGATCGAGAGCCCCACCGCGACCGCAACCACCCCGATCGTGAGCGAGAACCGAGCACCGTAGAAGATCCGGCTCATCTCGTCGCGCCCGAGCTGATCGACCCCCAGCCAGTGCTGCGCACTCGGACCGGGGCAGCAGCCGTTCTGGATCAGCGTGAGGTTCTGCTCCCGCGGATCGAACGGCGCGAGCAGCGGCGCGAAGATCGCGACGACGATGAACAGGGCGACCAGCGCGAAGCCGACGAGCGCGCCGGGCTTCCGCCGCAACCGCGAGCCCGCCTCCCGCCAAAGGCCTCCCCCACCTTCGAAGACAAGCCCGCCGGCCTCGATCTCGCCGACGCTCACGAGACCCGAATCCGCGGATTGATGATCGCGTACGAGATGTCGACCAGCAGGTTGACGAGCACGAATACGATCGCGACGAAGAGGATGCCGCCCTGGAGAACCGGGTAGTCGCGGTTGAAGATCGCGTCCTTCAGCCACGTGCCGATGCCCGGCCACGCGAAGATCGTCTCCGTCAGCACCGCGCCCGACAGTAGGAGCCCAGTCTGCAGCCCGATGATCGTCGAGACCGGCAGCAGCGCGTTTCGGAGCACGTGGCGCGAGTCGACCACGACCGGCGTCATCCCCTTCGCGCGCGCCGTCCGCACATAGTCCTCGTTCAGCACGTCGAGCACGGCGGCGCGCGTGATCCGCGCGACGACCGCGAGCGGGATCGAGCCGAGCGCGATCGCGGGAAGCAGAAGATGCTTAAGCACGTCCCACAGGGCGCCCGGGTCGCCAGCGATGATCGCGTCGAGGACATAGAAGTTCGTCGGGTGCTTCGACTCGCTGAGCACGCTTTCGCGACCGATGCTCGGCAGCCAGCCGAGCTTCACCGCGAACACCCATTTCAGAATCAGCCCCAGGAAGAAGATCGGGATCGAGATCCCGAGCAGCGAGCCGACGAGGCTCAGGTTGTCGAAGACGCCGCCGTACCGCTTCGCCGCCAGAAACCCGAGTGGAATGCCGAGCCCGATCGCGAAGATCATGGCCGCCACCGCGAGCTCGACCGTCGCCGGGAAGCGGTGCTCGAACTCGTAGGCGACGGTGCGGCGGCTCGAGATGCTGACGCCGAAGTCGAACTTGCCGATCGTCTGGAGGTACCCCCAGTACTGCTCGTAGATCGGCCTGTCGAGCTTGTACTGGTGCCGGATCTCAGCGATCGTGGCCGGCGTCGCCCGCTCGCCGAGGAGCGCCTGCGCCGGCGAGCCGGGCAGCAGGCGGATCCACCCAAAGACGAGGATCGAGAGCCCGAGCAGGATCGGGACGAGCAGGAGCAACCGGCGGACGACGAAACGCAGCATTCAGTCGTCCGCCGGCGTTGCTCCTCCTAGCTACTTGCCGTAGTAGACGCTCGAGAACGGCTCCAGCGAGACCGGGCTCGGCTTGTAGCCGAGCACGTTCTTCTGGAACGCGAGCGCCGGTGAGCTGTGTACGTACGGCACCATCGGCAGGAACTTCATCACTTCGATGGAGGCCTGCTGGTACAGCGCCTGTCGCTTCTCGAGATTGGTCTCCGAGTCGGCCTTCTGCAACAGAGCGAAGAGGCTCGGGTTGTTGAACCCGAACTGGTCGTTCTGCGCGCCGAAGTGCACGTTCAGGAAGTTCGCCGGGTCACCGAAGTCACCCGTCCAGCCGAGGAGATAGAGCTCGGCCTTCCCGCTCTGTACCTGGCCGAGGTAGTCCGGCCGCCAGGGCGCCGCGTGGAACGTCACCTTGAAGCCGGCCTTGTCGAGGCCCGCTCCGAACGCCTCGGCGTTCTTCTTCGGGTCCGGCATGTACGGCCGTGAGACGCTCGTCGGATAGTAGAAGTCGACCGCCAGGGGCAAGCTCACGCCCGCCTGCTGGAGGAGCTGCTTCGCCTTGTCGGGGTTGTACGTGTAGCTCGGCACGCCCTTCGTGGCGAAGCCGACGACCTGGTTCGGCAGGAACTGGTTTGCCACCTGGCCGCGACCCGCGTAGAACCCGTTGACGACACTGCTGCGGTCGAGCCCGTAGGCCAGCGCTTGACGCACGAGCACGTTGTCGAAGGGCTTGATCTTCTGGTTGATGCCGACATACCCGACGTTGAAAGCCGGACGGTTCAGGATCTTCAGCGAGCTCGATCCCTTGATCGTTCCGATGTCCGCCGGGTCGACGAGGTCGTATCCCTGGATCTCGCCCGTCTGAAGCGCCTGGAGGCGCGCCGCGTTGTCGGCGATCGGCTTGAGGATGATCTGCTTGAGCTTCGGCTTCGTGCCCCAGTACTTCGTGTTCGCCGTCAGCACGAGCTTGTCGCCGACCGACCACGACTTGAGCATGTACGGGCCGGTGCCGATCGGATGTTGCGTCCCGAACGTGCCGGTCGGATGAAACACGCCGTTCGAGTCGACCGTGCCCGCGTCCGCCTGATACTTCTTCAACGCAGCCGGGCTCGCGATGCCGAAGTTCGTCAGCGCGAGCGCGCCGATGAACGACGACGACGGCCGGCTCAGCGTGATCGTCGCCGTCGAGCTGCCCTTGACCTTGCAGCTCCGGTAGAGGCTCTTGTCCGGTCCGGGATTGGTGCCGACCGGGTGTGCGAAGCCGCCGAAGACCGTGTTCCAGTAGTAGCTCACGGCGTCGCTCTGCAACGGCCCCGGAAAGTTGTACCAGCGGTTGAAGTTGAAGCAGACTGCCGCAGCGTTGAAGGTGGTCCCGTCCTGGAACTTGACGCCGTTGCGCAGCGTGAACGTCCACGCGAGGCCGCTCTTCGACGCCTTCCAGCTCGTCGCAAGCGCCGGGACGACCTGCGTGGTCCCGGACTTGAGGCCGACGAGGCCCTCGAAGATCTGGTCGATCGGACGCAGTGATTCCCCGTCCGAGACGAGCGGCCCGTCCAGCACGACCGGGTCGGATGCCGTTCCAAAGACAAGCGTATCGCTCGCCGTCGTTCGGCCCATCGCCGCACTTGCGGCGAGCAGGGCAATCGCGGCAAAACCGATCGGTACGAGAAGAAGCGTCTTTCTCCGCCTCACGGATTCCCTCCTTGTGTTCTGTTCCCCCGAACTCCCCTCAGGGCTCCGGCGAGTATCACAGGTTTTTCGAGCAAACCGCAGGGACGCCCACAGCCGCCCCCTCGCGCGTTCGGATCCGTCTGGCGAAAGTTAGGCCGCGACCGAGATCAGGTCGCGCAGCGCGCCGAGCCGGGCCAGCGCCTGGCCCTCGAGCTGGCGGACCCGCTCGCGGGTCAGGTCGAGCTCGTGCCCGATCGCCTCGAGCGTCCAGGGCTCGCCTGCGAAGCCGAAGCGCAGCTCGAGGATGCGCCGTTCGCGCTCGGGAAGCGCGTCGAGAGCCCGCCGCACGCCCTGGCGGCGAAGCGACTCCTCCGCCTCCTCGAACGGGTCCGCGGCCTCGCGGTCGGCGAAGAGGTCTCCGAGCTCGCCCTCGTCGTCTGCACCGACCGTCTGGTTCAGCGAGACGGAGGCATGGGCGGCGCCGAGCGCCTCGTCGATGTGCTGCATCGGCAGGCCGGTCGCCTCGGCGAGCTCCTCCTTCGTCGGCTCGCGGCCGAGCTCGACCTCGAGCCGCCGCGAAGCGCGCGACAGCTTCTGCTGGCGCTCGACGACGTGCACCGGGACGCGGATCGTGCGCGCGTGGTTCGCGACCGCGCGCTGCACGGACTGGCGGATCCACCAGGTCGCGTACGTCGAGAACTTGTAGCCGCGGCGCCAGTCGAACTTCTCCACGGCGCGGTTCAGGCCGAGCGTCCCCTCCTGGATCAGGTCGAGGAACGGCACGCCCAGGCCGCGGTAGCCCTTGGCGATCGAGACGACGAGGCGCAGGTTCGACTCGATCATGCGCCGCTTGGCCGTGGGGTCGCCACGCTCGATGCGCTTGGCGAGCATGACCTCCTCGGCGGCGGTCAGCAGCTTGTGGCGGCCGACGTCGGCGAGGAACAGCTGCAGGCTGTCGGCAGCACCCGAAGCAGCGGCGACGGGGGCCGGCGCGGGCGCGTCGTCGTCGTCGTCCGCGTCCTTCTTCTTGGCCGGCGCAGCAGACTTCGTCCCCGCTGCGGGCGCGCCGACGTCGAGGCCGATCCGCTCGAGCTCACGCGTGAGCTCCTCGACGTCCTGGTCGTTCAGGTCCAGCTCGAGCGCGAACGCCTCGAGCTCGGCCGGCTCGACATAGCCGCGCTCCTCCGCGCCCTCGACGAGCGCCTTCGCCTGATCGGTCTCGAGCAATTCGGAAAGCTGGTTCTGCGTCAGGGTCTACTCAGTCCTTTCAAGTCCGCCTCGAGGTCATCCGCACGCCTTCTCACTCTAGGAGCGAAATCCTCCGGCTGCCAGGGGTAACCGTCGGCCTCTCGAGACTTCGAACGTGACGGGCGCCCTGATATTCCGCGTGGAGCGGCCAACCGGTTTGCGCGCGCACGGGAAGCCCCGCCCTGCACTGAATTCTACGACGTTCTCCGGCTGTTGAAAGTTGGCCGTTCAGGACTTCTTCGGACGTCCTCCCCGTGCGGCGACCTTGGTCTTCTTCTTGGCCGGGCCCTTGGCGCGCCGCTCGGCCAGGAGCTCGACGGCCCGGTCGAGGGTGATCTGCTCGGGGTCGTCGCCCGTGCGGAGGCTCGCGTTCGTCTCGCCGTCGGTGACGTAAGGGCCGAACCGGCCCTCCTTGACGACGATCGGCTTCCCGGTCACCGGGTCGGCGCCGACCTCCTTGAGTGGGGCGGCGGCCTGGCGGCCGCGCCGCTCCTTCGGCTTCGCGAGGATCGCCTTCGCGTCCTCGAGCCCGATCGTCAGCAGCTGCTCCTCGGTCTCGAGGGAGCGCGACTCCTTGCCCTGCTGCACGTATGGGCCGTACCGGCCGTTGCGCGCGACGATCTCCTCGCCGTCCTCACCGACGCCGATCACGCGGGGCAGCTGCAGCAGCTGCATCGCCTCCTCGAAGGTGATCGTGTCGAGCGCCATCGACGTGAAGAGCGATGCGGTCGGCGGCTTGTCCTTCGAGCCCTCCGGCATCGCCTCCGTGACGTACGGCCCGTAGCGGCCGTTGCGCGCGAGCACCTCACGCCCGGTCCCCGGATTGACGCCGAGCGTGCGATCCTGCGACGGCTGCGCGAGCAGCTCCTCGGCCTTCTCGACGGTCAACTCGTCGGGGACGAGGTCGTCGGGGACGTTCGCCCGCTCGCCGTCACGGTCGAGGTAGGGGCCGTACCGGCCGACGCGGAGCACGATGCCGTTGCCGATCTCGATCGAGTTGATCTCGCGCGCGTCGATGCCGCCGAGGTCGGAGACGAGCTCCTTCAGACCGTTGCCGTCGTTCGTGCCTGCGGCGTCGTTCGTCCCGTAGTAGAAGCGGCTCAGCCATTCGTTGCGCTGCTCGTCACCCGACGCGATGCGGTCGAGGTCGTCCTCCATCCGCGCGGTGAAGTCGTAGTCGACGAGACGGCCGAAGTGCTGCTCGAGCAACTGCACGACCGAGAAGGCGAGGAACGACGGAACGAGCGCCGTGCCCTTCTTGAAGACGTAGCCGCGATCGAGGATCGTGCCGAGGATCGACGCGTACGTCGACGGGCGGCCGATGCCGAGCTCCTCCAGCGTCCTGACGAGCGTTGCCTCCGTGTAGCGCGCCGGCGGGTTCGTCTCGTGGCCCTGCGGCTCGAGCTCCTTCAGCACCACTGCGTCGCCCTCGGCGAGGTTCGGCAGGCGGCGCTCCTCGTCGTCCTTCGCGTCGGCTTCGTCGCGGCCCTCCTCGTACGCGGCCAGGAAGCCGCGGAAGGTGATCACGGTGCCTGACGCACCGAACTCGACACGTTCCCCGGTCGACGATTCACCGGCGATGCGCAGCGACACGGTCTGCCCCTTCGCATCCTCCATCTGCGACGCGAGCGTGCGGATCCAGATCAGCTCGTAGAGCGCGTGCTCGTCGCGCGACACCTCGCGCTGCACCTGCTGCGGCGTGCGGAACGAGTCGCCGGAGGGGCGAATCGCCTCGTGCGCCTCCTGCGCGTTCTTCACCTTGCGCTCGTACTGCCGCGGCTTGGCAGGCACGAACTCGGGGCCGAAGAGCTCGGCCGCCTGCGCGCGCGCAGCCTTCAGGGCCGACTCCGACAGCGTCGTCGAGTCGGTACGCATGTACGTGATGTAGCCGTTCTCGTAGAGACGCTGTGCGACGCGCATCGTCGTCTGCGCGGTGAAGCGCAGTTTGCGGCTCGCCTCCTGTTGCAGCGTCGACGTCATGAACGGCGGGCTCGGCCTGCGAACGTACGGCTTGCGCTCGACGCGGCCGACGCTGAACGACGAGTTCTTCAAGCGTTCTGCAAGGCCGCGCGCCTCCGACTCGTCGAGTTGAACGATGTCGCCGGTGCGCGCCTTTCCGTCGGGGCCGAAGTCGCGGCCCTGCGCGACGCGCTTGCCCTCGACGGTGACGAGGCGCGCGGCAAACGACTCGGGATCGAACGTCGCCTCGACATCCCACCACTGCGCCGGGACGAAGCGCCGCCGCTCGCGCTCGCGCTCGACGACGAGCCGCGTGGCGACCGACTGCACGCGACCGGCGGAGAGCCGGGGCATGATCTTCTTCCAGAGCACCGGCGAGATCTCGTAGCCGTAGAGGCGGTCGAGGATCCGGCGCGTCTCCTGCGCGTCGACGAGCCGCTGGTCGACCTCGCGGGTCTCGCCGAGCGCACGGTCGATCGCGTCGCGCGTGATCTCGTGGAACACCATCCGGCGGACAGGCACCTTCGGGTTGAGCACCTGCAACAGATGCCAGGCGATCGCCTCGCCTTCACGGTCCTCGTCCGTCGCGAGCAGCAGCTCGTCGGCCGAGGCGAGGAGCTTCTTCAGCTCGCCGACCTTCTTCCGCTTGTCGGGGTCGACGATGTAGAGCGGCTCGAAGTCGTGCTCGACGTCGACGCCGAGCCGGGCCCACGCCTGCTTCTTGTACTCCTCGGGGATGTCTGCCGCGCGCTCGGGCAGGTCGCGGATGTGACCCACGCTCGACTCCACGACGAAGTCGTCGCCGAGATAGCCGGCGATCGTCTTCGCCTTCGCCGGCGACTCGACGATCACGAGGCGCCTCTGCTTCGTGTTCCCTGCCACGGGCGGTCACGATAGCGGGAGGCCTGCACGGCTCCAACGGCCGTATCTGTCAGGGGCCATACTGCTCCCCGTGCGACCGACCCTCGCCTACAACGTGGTCGCGGGGGCCACCTGGCCCCTGCTCTACGGCCTGTTCCGCCTCCGCTCGACCGGCAAGGAGCACATTCCGGAGGGCGGTTGCGTCCTCGCGTGCAACCACGTCTCGAGCTTCGACCCGTGGCCGCTCGGGATGCCGCTGTGGCCGAAGACGTTTCTCCGGTTCATGGCGAAGTCGGAGCTGTACTGGTTCCCGCTGAGCGCGCTCATCGACGCCGCCGGCGCGTTCCCGGTGCGTCGCGGCCAGCGTGACACCGTCGCGATCGAGACTGCAATACGGCTCGCGCGCGAGGGGAACGTCGTCGCGATGTTCCCCGAAGGGACGCGCCGCACGAAAGGTCTCGTGAAGAGGCACGAGGCGCGCCCGCGCAGCGGCGCGGCGCGCATCGCGCTCGAGGCCGGCGTGCCGCTCGTGCCCGCCGCGGTGCGCGGCACAGACCGGCTGTTGCGGCTCCCCAAGCTTCGCGTCGCGTACGGCGCGCCGGTCGAGATCGACGACCTGCGCGGGCAGGAGATCGCGGAGGCTGCGCAAGAAGCGACCGTCCGCCTGATGGCGCGGATCGAAGAGCTGGAGGCCTCGCTCTGAGCCTGCTGCTCGCTCTCGACGGCGACTCGCTCGCGCACCGCGCGTACCACGGCGGCCCGAAGACGATTCGCAACAACGCGATCTCGGGCTTCGCGAGCTGGCTCGCGACGTTGTGGCAAGCGGAGCAACCCGACGCGATCCTCGTCGGGTGGGACACGCTGACGGCGCCGACGTACCGGCACGAGGCGTTCCAGCCGTACCAGTCGGGACGCGAGTTCGACCAGGCGCTGCTCGACCAGCTCGACGTGCTGCCGGACGTCGTGCGCGCAGCCGGCTTCACCGCCGCGAAGGGCGACGGCTACGAGGCCGACGACTTCCTCGCCGCCGCCGCGCAAGCCTGGCCGGGCGAGGTGCGCATCGTCACCTCCGACCGCGACGCGTATCAGCTCGTCAGTGACCGCGTGACCATCCTCCAGCCGACGAAAGGCGTCACCGACCTGACGCGGATCGACCCCGACGGCGTGCGCGAGCGCTACGGCGTCGACCCCGAGCAGGTCGTCGACCTGATCGCCCTGCGCGGCGACCCGTCGGACAAGCTGCCGGGCGCCCGCGGCATCGGACCGAAGAAGGCCGCCGAGCTCCTACGGCACTACGCGACGCTCGACGCCGTGCTCGCGGACGGCCGCTTCGCGTCGGAGGCGGAGGACTTACGCCTCTACCGGCGAATCGCGAGAATGGACGCCTCCGCTCCTCTTCCTCCCCTCTCTCCCCAGACACCAACGTGGACGGAGGCGTCCTCTTTCCTCCGGCAGCTCGGTCTCGACTCGGTTGCCAACCGGCTAGCCTCTCTCGCGTGAACGAGTGGCTCTCGCAACGCGCGGACGCGCTGGCCGCAGAGGCCGGCGTGCCTCGCGACGTGCTCGAGCTCTCGCCCGGGGAGATCGAGCGCCTGCTCGAGCTGGCGGGGTTCGCCGCGCACTCGAGCGGCACACGGACGAACGCGCCACTCCTCTGCTACCTCGTCGGGCTGGCGCGCGGCGGCACGGAGGGAGCCGCGACGGGGCTCGAGGAGCTCGACCGGATCGTCCGATCGACGTCCTGACCCACCCCGATCTCGCACGCCTGCACCCAACCGGCCAGCACCCGGAGCGGCAGGAGCGGCTGGCTGTATTACTGGAGCACTTCCGAGGCTGGGAGCACGGCAGAGCGGCGACGGAGGCCGAGCTGCGCCTCTGCCACACGGCCGAGCACGTCGCGCGCGTGCGCGCGACGG
>Ga0209726_10007821_pt1 | contig 11786 bp, 7 predicted proteins | sample Subgrocontami54m_FD_187453 | JGI IMG/M metagenome (GOLD analysis project Ga0209726, IMG submission 187453) | Subsurface groundwater microbial communities from S. Glens Falls, New York, USA - GMW46 contaminated, 5.4 m (SPAdes) (version 3) | ecosystem: Environmental > Aquatic > Deep subsurface >... | reverse complement strand
CTTGGCCATCATGTGGTTCATGAGCTTGCACACGAAATCGCCGATCAGGTCCGAGCGCAGTGTCCAACTGGCGCGGAAATAGCCGAACACCCAGGCGAGGTTAGGCACGCCCGTGAACATCATGCCGCGGTAGGTGACGGTGTCGGCAAAGGAGAGTGGCTTGCCATCGACGACGAAGTCGATGTCCCCGAGCACGCTGATGTTGAAGCCGGTCGCGGCCACGATGATGTCGGCGTCGAGCTGCTTGCCGGATTTCAAGAGGATGCCGGTCTCGTTGAAACACTCGATTTCGTCGGTGACCACCGATGCCTTGCCCGCCGCAATCCCCTTGAAGAGGTCTGCGTCCGGAATGAAGGCGATGCGTTGCCGCCAGGGCCGGTATTTCGGCGTGAAGTGCTTGTCCACGTCGTAGTCGGGCCCGAGATAGTTGCGAACGACACCGACCAGCTCTTTCGCGACGACGTCCGGCTCCTCGACGCAGCGGCGCGTGAACGCGGCCTGATCGTAGAGTATCTTCCGCCGGACGATTTCGTGAATCCAGGCCTCGTCGATCTGCAGCTGGCGTAACGTCTCGGCCAGATCGTTGACGTTGCGGCCCGTGATGAAAAATGTTGGCGAGCGCTGAAGCATCGTGACGTGAGCGCAGTCGTCGGCGATCGCGGGAATGATGGTCGCCGCCGTGGCGCCGGAGCCGATCACGACTACCTTCTGGTTCTTGTAGTCAAGGTCCTCCGGCCAGGTCTCGGAGTGCACCAGGCGCCCCTTGAACGTCTCCATCGCAGGCCATTTCGGCGTGTAACCCTGCGAGTGCCGGTAATAGCCCTGACACATCCAAAGAAAGTGGGCGGTGAATACGAGCTTTTCGCCGGTATCGGTCCGAGTAGCCTCGATGGTCCAGAGGTTGTCCCGGCTCGACCAGCGCGCCGAAAGAATCTTGTGCTTGTAACGGATGTGGCGGGCCAGGTCGTTCTCCTCGATCACCTCGCCCATGTAGGCGAGGATCTCGGCGGCGGTGGCGATCGGCGGGCCGGTCCATGGCTTGAAGCGATAGCCGAAGGTGTGCAGGTCGCTGTCGGAGCGGATCCCGGGATAACGATGCGTCCACCAGGTGCCGCCGAAGCTCTCCTGCATGTCGAGCGCGACGAAGCTCTTGTTCGGACACTGGTTGGTGAGGTGATAGGCGGCACCAATGCCGGAAATTCCTGCACCGACGATCAACACGTCGAAGTGCTCAGGCGGCACCGTCGTCGTCTCCGGTTGATTCCTCAAATTGGTCATCAATTCCGTGTCCTGCAGTCTCATTGTGCCTCTCGATCGGCAGTTCGCCAGGCGGAGCTTGCGGTTGTCGTAGAAGCTTGGCCCGTGCCCGATTAGACTTCAAGTTCCATAGAGGTAACGGATGCTGGCCCCAAGGGCCACGAGCACTGCTTGATCTGGATCAAGCGAGCTATCGGCGTATAGTTGACAGTGGGCGTAGCGGCACATTGGAGGTCTCCCATGAAGGTCGGCACCGCACTCAACATGTTGTCGCAGCCAGGCCGATCTGACGCCTCTATTGTTGCCGAGCATTTCGCGCTCGGCGATCTCGCCGAGCCGCTCGGGTTCGACTCGCTGATGGCTCTCGAGCATCATTTTACCGGCTATGCGATGTCGCCAGCCCCGCTGCAGCTGCTGGCCTATTTCGCCGGGCGCACCCGCCGCATCGCACTGGGAACTGCGGTCATCGTTCTGCCCTGGTATGACCCGATCCGGGTCGCGGAGGGAATCGCATTGCTCGATATCATGTGCGGCGGCCGCTGCCTGTTTGGATTTGGTCGCGGAGCGGCAAGCGTCGAATACGAGGGCATGCGCATTCCGATGGGCGAAGCGCGCGGCCGCTTCGCGGAGGCCGCCCAGATCGTGGTCATGGCATTGAGCCAGCCGGAGTTCGAGTTCAAGGGCGAGTATTTCAATATTCCTCGCACATCCATCCGGCCGCGGGCAGTCTCGCATCCCGAGCGGCGCTTCTATGCCTCTTCGGTGAGCCCGGAGTCGGCAACGTTGATGGCCAAGCTCGGCTTCAGCATGTTGCTGATCTTGCAGAACGAGTGGTCGAAGTGTGCGGGCGACATCGAGAAGTTCTACAAGATCGCCGCCGAGGCGGGACATCAACCGCGTCGGCCGCTCATACTTACGAACGTTTCGTGTGCGGAAAGCAGGTCCGAGGCCAACGAGCGCGCTCTCGAGTACCTAGGCGCCAAGTGGGACTCGATTGAGAACCATTATCGTTTCGGGGACGGACATTTGGCGAAGGTGCGCGGCTACGAGTCCTACGAGGCGCTGGCCAAGACCTACTCGAAAATGAAAGATCCAGCTGCGCGCGCGAAGGCGACCGAGTTCTACGTGAGCATTCAGATCACGGGTACACCGGACGATTGCCTGCAGAAGATCGCCGAGCTCAAACGTCTGACCGGCCTCGATCACCTCATTTGCGAATTCGCCTGGGGCGGACTGCCTCACGAGGAAGCCGAGAGCAACATGCGCCTGTTCGCGGCGGACGTGCTGCCGGTACTGCAGCGCGACCGCGCCTTCGCCACCCCTGTCGAGCCAGAGATGAAGGCCAAGGAGGGCGACGCCCATGAGAATATCTTCGCACCGGCATAGATTTGGGCATCGACGGGTATCGCCCCGGAACGGTGGCGTGTCCATCGGCGACCCGGCGACTGCCCCAGTCGTACGAGAATAGGATTCCTGCCATGGCGTTTGCCGCAGACGTCGAAGAGCGAAACCCGCCGAAGGTTGGAACTGGCTCGGGAGAGCGCCACGAGGTCATCATCATCGGCGCTGGTCTGTCGGGCATGTACCAACTCCACCGGCTGCGCGAGTTCGGCTACTCGGTGCGGATCTTCGAGGCCGGCGATGGCGTGGGCGGGACCTGGTACTGGAACCGATATCCCGGAGCACGCTTCGACTCCGAAAGCTGGACCTACGGCTTTTCCTTCTCCGACGAGCTACTGCAAGAATGGAACTGGAGCGAGCATTTCTCGGCACAGCCGGAGACACTGCGATACTGCAACTACGTCGCCGACAAATTCGACCTCCGTCGCGATATCACGTTCAATTGCCGCGTCTCATCTGCGGTCTATGACGAAGAAGCCAACGAATGGGAATTGGCGTTCACGGACGGCCGGCGCGCCCGCTCGCGCTTCCTGATCACCGCGATAGGCCCACTGTCCGCACCAACCATGCCGACAATCCCTGGCGTGGGAGATTTCCGAGGTGAGGCCTACCACACCGGAGCCTGGCCGCAGAAGCCGGTGCGCTTCGAAGGCAAGCGCGTGGCCGTGATCGGCACTGGTGCAACCGGCGTGCAGACGATCACCGAGGTTGCCAAGACGGTCGGCCATCTCACGGTGTTTCAGCGCACACCGAATTGGTGCGCACCGTTGCACAACGGCCCAATCGACGGCGAGACGCGAGCCAGGATCAAGGCAAGTTATCCAGAGATCTTCGCCCGTTGCCGGAATTCGTTCGGCTGCTTCATCCATGACGCTGACCCTCGCAACGCGCTCGAGGTCTCGCCCGAGGAGCGCGAGGCATTTTACGAGAAGCGCTACGGCGAGCCAGGCTTCGGCATCTGGATGGGCAACTTCCGCGATGTCCTGATCGATAAGGCAGCCAACGACACGATCACAGAGTTTATGCGCCGCAAGGTTCGCCAACGGGTGCACGACCCGGCGCTGGCGGAAAAGCTCATTCCGACCAACCACGGTTTCGGCACCAGGCGCGTGCCGCTGGAGAGCGGCTACTACGAAGTCTACAACCAGCCGAACGTAAGTCTGGTCGACCTGCGGCAGACACCGATCGAGCGGATCACGCCGAGCGGCATCAGGACCAGCGATGCCGCGTACGAATTCGACATGATCATCTACGCCACCGGCTTCGACGCGATCACCGGTGCTTTCGACCGCATCGACATCCGCGGACGCGGCGGACTGCGCTTGAAGGAAAAGTGGGCGGACGGGCCGCGCACCTACCTCGGCCTGCAGATCGCCGGCTTCCCCAATATGCTGACGCTGGTCGGGCCGCACAATGCCGCCACCTTCTGCAACATCCCGCGCTGCATCGAGCAGAACGTCGAGTGGGTTACGGACCTGCTGCGTTACATGGGTGAGAAGGGCTACACACGCGTCGAACCGAGCAAGGCAGCCGAAGATGCGTGGACCCAGCACGTCTACGACAGCGCGACGCGCCTGCTGCTCCTGGAGGTGGACTCCTGGATGACCGGCATCAACCGCAACGTACCGGGGCGGCAGAAGCGCACTTTCATGGCCTATGCCGGCGGCGCCCCGAAGTACCGCGAAAAGTGTGACCAGGTTGCTGCCAACGGCTACGAGGGCTTTCTTCTCGCATAGCAGGCGGAAGGCGGCGAAGAAACAGAGCTTGTGGCATTGGCTCGGATCTGGTGCGCATGGAGCTCAACGTCGCGATCGCCACCTGCTTTGCATTGCTGCAGACAGGGCATATCGTACGAAATCTTCATTTGTCTGTTCGGCCAATCGCAGTTCGTGCGAGCCGCAGGAACTGCGGCAGCGACATCCACGGGCGTGTGGAGGTGTTTCATCGACTGGTTCCCGAAGCGGACGATCGGCTCGCTGGTAGATGAGCGCGCTACGCGCGATGGGTCGCGCGAGGCGCTGGTCTTCGAGGAACGACGCTGGACGTTCGCCGAGCTCGCCCGGGACGTGGACGCGGTCGCTCGCGGCCTCATCGATCTAGGCATCGGACCGGGCGACAAGGTCTCCCTTTGGATGATGAACCGGCCCGAGTGGATCTACGCCGCGCTTGCGGTCATGCGGATCGGCGCAGTACTGGTGCCGATCAACACGCGGTTCCGCACCGACGATGCCGCCTACGTCCTAGGCCAGTCAGATTCGACCACCCTCATCATCGCGGCACAGTCAGGTCCAATCGACTATCTCGCGATGGTGCGCGAGCTACTGCCGTCCCTCGGTTCCGGTGGTGATGTCGTGCGCGACCCAAGACTGCCGGCGCTGCGGCGCGTCGTCGTGCTAGGCGGCAGTCGCTTGCTCGGCACGATCGCCTGGTCGTCGCTCATCAAGGTCGGGACGCACCTGCCTGGCGATGCCCTTCGCGAGAGAATCGACGCGGTCGACCCGGACGGGACGGCGTTCATCATCTATACCTCGGGCACCACCGGTTTCCCGAAGGGCGTGATGCATTCCCACATTATCGTCCGCAACGTAGTCGACCGCGCATTCCGCATGGCGATCACGCCGGCGGATACCATCCTCATGTATCTGCCGCTCTACCACCTGTTCGGCTTCTCTGAGGGGATGCTGATGTCGATGGTGACGGGCGCCCGGCAGGTCCTCACTCAGACGTTCGACCCGAACGAAGGTCTGCGCCTCCTCGACCAGGAGCGGGCGACAGTCCTCCACGGCTTCGACACGCACTTCAAAGACCTGCTCGAGGCCTACCAGCGGCGACCCTGCGACACCTCAAGCGTCCGGACAGGCATCCTCGCCTCTGGAATGTCGAGCTCGATCCCCATTGCTCGGGAAGCGCGAAAGATCTTCGGCCGTTTCCTATCTGGCTACGGGATGAGCGAGATCGCTGCCGGCGCGGCGCTGAGCGCACTCGACTCGTCAGAGGAGCAATGTGCCGAGGCTTCCGGCTATCCCGCACCTGGCTACGACATCAGGATCGTCAACCCGCAGACGGGGCGTGAACAACCAGTGGGGTCACCGGGCGAGATCCTCGTACGCGGCTACATGGTCATGCAGGGCTACTACCGGAAGCCCGAGGAAACCGCCAAGGCGATCGATCCGGAGGGCTGGCTGCACTCCGGTGACATGGGGCTGATCCGACCCGACGGCCACCTGCGCTTCATGGGTCGCTACAAGGACATGCTCAAGATAGGCGGCGAGAACGTCGATCCGCTGGAGGTCGAGGCGTACCTCCTGAGTCATCCAGCGATCAACGCGGCAGCAGTGGTCGGCCTCCCCGACGCTCGCCTAAGCGAGATAGCGGTGGCGTTCGTTCGGCTTCATGCCGGCCAGACTCTGACAGAGCAGGAGGTCGCTGATCACTGCCGCGGCAAGATCGCGAGCTACAAGGTCCCGCGCCACGTCCTTTTCGTTGATGAGTTCCCCATGACCGGCTCGGGCAAAGTTCAGAAGGTGAAGCTGCGGGAGGAAGCGCGCCGGCGCCTTGGGCACGCGTAGGAGAAGCTTGACGTAGGGCCCCAGGGCTGAGCTGACCACGATCCCAAGCTACGCGCCGCCGCCATTGATCTGCGCTTAATGCCGCAGATGGTTGGTGGCAGAGTGACGTTGCCGAAACCAGCCTATGTCCGTGCTAACCCGCCGGCATCTGCTCGAGCAACCGCCCCTTGCCGGCGAGCGGCGTGCTGATGCCCATCGCGCGCAGCACCGCCCAAAGCGTTGCCTGATTGGTGGTGATCACCGGCTTGCCGAACTGCCGCTCCCACGGCGCGATCCGTTCCATGGTGGGAAAGTTGCCGCCCGGCAGCATCAGCGCTTCGATGTCCGGGCGATCGATCCGGCTGAATGCGGCTTGCGCCACGCCCGCGTCCATCTGGCCGATGGCATAGGAGTTGGTGGCGCCCAGGCTCTCCGTGGCAACGACGGTCATCCCGTATTTCGTTTCGTAGTAGCGCTTTGCCCGCGCGATGACGTCTTCCGAATACGGCGTCGCCATCGCGATCCGAAGCGTTCCGAGCGCACGCAGTGCTCGGCCGATGGCCTGGGCCGATGTCAACGATGGCGCGCCGGACGCCTCTGTCATGCGCTTCACCGTCGCCTCGTCGTAGTCATCGGCAAAGAGGCTGGCCGAGGTTTGCATCAGCGCGATCACTTCCACCCGCGCGTCGCCCAGCAGCTTCGATTGGTAGGCCACGTCGGCGTCGAGGCTTGGCGAAAATGGCGTGTTCCCGCCTTTGCCGAGCCGGGCGGTATGCACCTGCAATTCCGGCGGCAAGCGGCAGAACTCGATCTCACACGTGGTGTTGGTGGACGGGACCAGGATCCCGAAGTGGCGCGGCATGACCATAGATGAATCTCCCACTTGCAACTTCAGACAACGAGCTTGAAGGTCTCGCCGTCACGCACAACATTGCCCGCCGTCGGGCCGGCAAAGTGTGTGCCGATCATTAGGATGGGCTCGCCCGCGAGCTCGCCAAAGATACGGTGACGGGTGGCCTCAGCTGCCGCTGGGTCGAAGTCGGCCGTCGAGGACCACTCGGGGTGCGCCATCTGGCAGGGATGATGGGCGAAGTCTCCCGTGATCATGGCTCGCTTGCCGTTCGAGATGATCAGGACGCTGGCGTGGCCGGGCGTGTGGCCCGTGCTCGGCATGAGCCGGATCTCGGGGCAGATCCGGTGGTCCCACTCGACCAGATCGGCGAGACCGCGCTCGAAGATCGGCCGCACGCTGTCGGCGAAGACGGGGAGCATGTCGGCGCGCTCCGTCTGCATGCTCCAGTGCTCGAACTCGACCCGGCCGAACAGGTAGCGCGCGTTCGGGAAGGTCGGGACCCACTGGCCATCGACGAGCATGGTGTTCCAGCCGACATGATCCACGTGCAAGTGCGTGCACAGCACCATGTCGATCGTCTCGCGGGGGAAGCCGGCCGCGGCCAGATCCTCGAGGAAGCGTCCTTGCCGATCGTTCCAGGTGGGGATCCGCCGATCCTTCTTGTCGTTACCGAGGCAGGTGTCGACGATGATCCGCCGTCCCGGCGCCTCGACGATGAGCGCGTGGATGCTCATCTTGAGGCGCCCTTCCTCGTCGGCGAAGTGCGGGATCAGCCAGGAAATGGGAAGTACGGCCTCCCGCGTCGCTTGAGGCAGGATGAAACGGCTACCGCCCGTCGTCTCGAGCTCCACGATCTTCGTAACCATGACATCGCCGATCTGCCATTTCATCGTCCGGCTCCACATGCGCAAGGGTGAGCATAACGGCGATGGCAGAGACGTGCGAGTGAGCAATCGACTTCACGATGGGTCGTGTAGACCTTCGCCGGCCGCCGCGGCATGATGGCGGCTTCATCACGGGAGGGCCGGGACGTGGCAGCGGCATTCGAAGAGGTCATTGGCGTGCGAGCGGCCTCTAGCGGGCTCGAGCAACCGCCGGCGGACGAAGTCACGATTACCGGCGCCGATCCCGCATTCTCCACGCGTTTCAGGATCGGAGAAACCTGCGCCGCCGTTCTTGGCGGCGTCGGCGTGGCTGTCTCCGACATCTGGCAGATGAAGACTGGCCGGCGCCTGAAAGTCTCGATCGATGTCCGCCATGCGGCAGCTGGCCTGCGCAGCTCGGCCTACCTGCAGCGTCCCGGGGCAGACGGCGTGTTCAAGCCCGTGGTCAACAAGAACCACGAGGCGATGCGAGCGATCACCCAGCCGTGGCCGACGAAGGATGGGCGCTGGGTGCTGCCGCATTTCGGCCTGCCGAACCTGCAGGCCCGGATGCTGAAGCTGCTCGGTTGCGAACCCGACCCGAAGTCGGTCGCGAAGGCCGTGGCCAAGTGGGATGCGCTCGATCTCGAGGCGGCCATCGACGAGGCCCGCGTATGCGGCGGCATGGTGCGCTCGTATGACGAGTGGCTCGCGCATCCGCATGGCAAGGCGCTCGCCGCCAAGCCGATCGTCGAGATCATCAAGATCGCCGATAGCGATCCCGAGTCGTTGCCGAAGGGCGACCGTCCCTTGAGCGGCATTCGCGCATTGGACCTCACCCGCATCCTGGCCGGACCGATGGCTGCTCGCACGCTCGCTGAGCATGGAGCGGACGTGCTGATGGTAACCGCCGAGCGCTTGCCGCAGATCCCAGAACACGTGCTCGATACGAGTCACGGCAAGCGCAGCTGCTTCCTCGATCTCGCCCAAAGCGAGGACGCAGCACGCCTGAAAGCACTGGTAAAGGGGGTAGACGCCTTCTCGCAGGGCTATCGTCCAGGCATGATCGGCAAACTCGGCTTTGGACCCGAAGAGGTCGCAGCACTTCGGCCGGGCATCATTTACGCTTCGATCAACTGCTACGGCGCCGACGGTCCGTTCAGTCATCGCGGTGGCTGGGAGCAGGTGGCGCAGACAATGACAGGCCTTTGCCATGAAGGCCGCACTGCTGCCCGCCCCAATGGCCCGGCTCTCTTGCCCGCGGCCGCCTGCGATTACACGACCGGCTATCTCGCCGCCTACGGCATTCTTCTGGCGCTCGCCAAGCGGGCGCGAGACGGCGGCAGCTATCATGTCCGCGTATCGCTTTGCCAGTCCGGCATGTTCATCTATCGCCAGGGCAAGGTGGCGTTCCCCGGGCTGGGCCTGGACCTGTCCGCTGCTGAGCTCGACGCAATCCGCATCGAGAGCCGGCCGAAAAGCGGCCCACTGCGGCATCTCGGCCCGATCCTCAAATCCTCCGAAACGCCGCCCCATTGGACCCTGCCGACGCCGCAGCTGGGCGGCGATGCGCCCGAATGGCTGGAAGTGGGCGTTCGAGCCGCTGCCGCTGAATAGGGCAAGACGAGATATCGCAGTGCCCGGACAAAAAGCCTATGCAGCGCGGCAATCAAAGCATCTGAGCCGGGTCTGGCCCATACGGACACTGACCATCAGCAGTTACTGTTGGACCGAGATGGAGAAGGCAGCATGGGCAAGCTGGACGGCCGTACCGCCATTGTGACCGGCGCCAGTCGGGGCATCGGCGAGGAAATCGCAAGATTGTTCGGTCGGGAAGGCGCGCGCGTCGTTTGTGCAGCAAGGACACTGAACGAAGGCGATCATCGCCTCCTGTCCGGGTCACTTTCCGGCACGGTCAGCAAGATCGAGGATGCCGGCGGACAGGCCATTGCCGTCGCGGTCGATGTCTCCACAGAGGAAGACTGCCAGAGACTGGTCAAAACCGCGGAGGACACATTCGGCACGGTCGACATTCTAGTCAACGACGCGGCGCTCACCTATTACAAGCCCATCATCGACTACAACGTCAGACACTGGGTCAAGGCGTTCGCCGTCAACGTGCACGGGCCTTTCATGCTGTCGAAGCTCGTGCTCCCCGGCATGATCAAGCTGCGCCGCGGGGCGGTTGTGAACATTTCGTCTGGATCGGCGATTGGCCCGGGCCGGGCACCGTTCAAGGACGCACGGCCCGTCAATGGGGGCACGATGTACGGTGCGACCAAGGCGGCACTGGAACGATTCACACAAGGGCTGGCGCAGGAAGTCGCAATGCACAACATTGCGGTCACTGCCCTGTCGCCCTCGCAAACGGTGGCCACGCCTGGGACGGTTTATCACAAGCTCATGTCCGGAATGGACGACCCCAGCGGCGAGCCTCCTGCGTACATGGCACGCGCGGCGTTGCTCCTGGCGAGCGAGCCGCCCGACAAGGTCAACGGTCGTGTCACCTATAGCCAGCAGATCCTCGGCGAATATCGCTTGCTCGACAAACCGACAGGCCGCGGCGTTACGACCAAGGGATCGGGCTACTCCCAGATCTGAGATTGACCCCACTCATTGCAAGCCGCTCCGTTCGCCGAGTGGCACTCGTGTACCTATGTCACAAGCCTTCCGGCCCCGAGAAAGCCAACAAACGACAACGGAGACGCACCATGTTCATTCGTGCAGTCCAGCACGACACCGAGCTCGATGCCTTCCGCGCCGAGGTGCGCGAGTTCTGCAAGAGCGAGATGCCGGCTGAGGTTCGCCGCAAGCAGGCGCGTGGCCAGCATCTCGAGCGCCACGAGTACGACGCCTGGCTGAAACGCCTCGGCTCGCGCGGTTGGCTGACTGGAAAATGGCCGAAGGAGCATGGCGGCCTCGGTTGGCAACCCGAGCAGTTCCTTGCATTCCAGGAGGAGATCGGCCGCGCGGGAGCGCCGCCGCTGATCTCATTTGGGCCGACCATGGCTGGTCCCGTAATCTACACCTTCGGCACACCCGAGCAGAAGAAGAAGTATCTGGGCGACATCATCAACAACGACACCTGGTGGTGTCAGGGCTACTCGGAGCCCGGCGCCGGCTCAGACCTCGCAGGCCTCAAGACGCGCGCGGTTCGCGACGGCAACCACTATGTGGTCAATGGGCAGAAGATCTGGACGTCGATGGCGCACTGGGCCGACATGATGTTCGCCCTCGTGCGCACCAATCCGGACGCCAAGAAACAGGAAGGCATCTCGTTCCTGCTGATCGACATGAAGTCGCCGGGCATCACCGTCAGACCGATCATCGGCATCACGCTCGGGCACCATCTCAACGAGGTGTTCTTCGAGAACGTGCGGGTGCCGGTCGAGAACCTGATCGGCGAGGAGAACAAGGGCTGGACCTACGCCAAGTTCCTGCTCGCCAATGAGCGCGTCGGCAACGTCGACATCGCCAAGCTCGAGTCCTATCTCGGGCAGGTCCGGCGGCTGCTCGATGAGACGAAGGAGGGCGGGACGGCGCTCGCCGAGGACCCGCTGTTCCAGCGGCGGATGGCAGAGCTCGAGGTGGGCTTTGCAACTGTCAAGGCGCTCATGGCCGACCAGCTCGCCGCCGCGAGAGCGAATGGCGCGCCGTCGCTGATGGGCGCCGCCGCGCTGAAGCTACGCGGAACCGAGCTGGTGCAAGCCATCCTGCAGACCGGGCTCGATGTCCTCGGCCGACACGGCATGGTCTTTCAAAGCGACGCTTTGCATGCCGGCTGGAACGGTGAGTTGATCGGGCCGGAGGAAGCAGCCGACGTCATCTACGAGCACCTCTACCGTCGCGCCGCCACCATCTTAC
>Ga0209726_10007815_pt1 | contig 11792 bp, 12 predicted proteins | sample Subgrocontami54m_FD_187453 | JGI IMG/M metagenome (GOLD analysis project Ga0209726, IMG submission 187453) | Subsurface groundwater microbial communities from S. Glens Falls, New York, USA - GMW46 contaminated, 5.4 m (SPAdes) (version 3) | ecosystem: Environmental > Aquatic > Deep subsurface >... | reverse complement strand
AGTCGGCCTGGCGCGCGGCGCCGACGTCGCCGCGCGGGCCAGCCACGAATCCGCGCGGATCGTGGCCGAGCGGTCGCTCGTAGATCACGGCCAACGGAATCGCGAGGGGAGGCACGGTGCGCGACGCGTCCGCGGTCGCGAGGACCGACTCGATCCGGTAGATGATGCGATTGGTGGCCAAGAGGTCCGATTGCGTCGCCAAGTAGTCGTCGTAGCTCTTCCGGCCGATGTTGATCGCGTGCGCCAGGTACAGGGTCCCGCACGCCACGAGCATCGCCGGCGCCAGCCGTCCCATACCCGGCCCCGAGCCCGCCCCGCTCAAGAGACCCTTGTCCAGCACGGTCGCGGCGCAGAAGCCGTGGACGAGCGCATAGCCGTAGAGGGACCGGCTCCCCAGCGTGTCGCTCGCCCCCACGACGAACGCGGCACCGATCGGGGCGCACATCAACGCGAGATTCAGCACGATCCAGAGCATCACCTTCGCGCGCTCGCCCCGGGCGACATGCCCGGCGACCGACACGAGCCAGAACCCGACGACGATCACGCCACTCGAGACGACCATCGCGTTCGACGTGTAGTACGAGAACCGGCCGGTCAAAAACGGCACCGCGTGCATCGCCAGGTACATCGCGATGGCCTCGCCGTTGTCCATCGCGGCGCGCCAGTCGAGATCGGTCCTCGATCCCAGCTCGGTGTGCGACATCCAGTAGACGTACGCCGTGAAGACCTTGTAGATGGCGACCCCGACCGCAATGCACGACACGCGGAGCACACACCGCATGAGCACGCGCAGACAGGCCAGGCTCGTGAGCTCGTGGATGGCCATCGCGGCCACCGCGGTGACGGCGAGCAGGATCGCCGCCGGGTAGAACGCCGGTGACAAGGCGACCAGGAACACGCCGAGGAACTTGCGGTTTTCCGAGATCAGCTTCAGTCCGTAGAGCGCGAGCAGGTTCGCGATCGGCGTGTTGATCCTCGTGCCGTCATAACTGAAGAGCTCGCAGTAGTGCATGCTGACGGCGCCCGTGACCACGAACACGAGCGTCGAAATCGCGTAGGTGATTCCCAGCAGTTTTCGAATCGTCAGCAGCGATGCCAACATCAACCCAGACCCGATCACCGTAGAGATGAACGGTGCCGGATTGCCGTCCAACAACCCGTAATAGACGAGGTACCCGCCCCAGCGTCCCTGGGACAACACGTGCGCGCCGGCCTCGCCCTGGACCTGGATGACATCGTCGGCGTTGAATGCCGGGATCATGCCTTGGTAGGCGTAGGCCGCGAGGATCATCGCGAACGCCACGACCACCGAGCTCGTCGAGAGCTCGAGGGCCCGCATCGCCGCGCAGAACGTGGATCCCCGCGGATGGGTCAGGGGAGTAGGATCGTGCAGGGTCACGGTGGAGCCTCGAGAGGCATGCTCGCTCTTCACGTGGCGTCCATAGCGTACAAGGCCCACTCCGTCGCGATGATACTCCCCCGGTCCCGGTTGCGTTATCCGTTCATCGTGCCGAGCCCGCCGCGGCTGAGCGACCACGCTCCCGCGCTGCTCGCGCTCGAAGCGTCGGGCCACTACTCGAACTTCGGTCCGCTCAACACCCGCTTCGAGCACGAGGTCGTCGCACGGCTGTTCGCCGGTCGCGGTGCAGCCACGACCGTGGCCAACGCTACGCTCGGCCTGATGCTGGCGATCCGCCACGCGGTCGACCGCCTCGTCCCGTCCCCGCGGCGCACGGTGGCCATCCTGCCGTCGTTCACGTTCGCAGCGACGGCCCACGCCGCCCTGTGGTGCGGGCTCGAGCTCGCGTTCTGCGACGTCGATCCCCACACCTGGACCCTGGACCTCGCCTGCCTCGACGCGCTGCTCGACGCGCATGGCGACCGCACCGCGGTGGTGATTCCGTACGCCACGTTCGGCAACGCGCTGCCGCTCGCACCCTACGACGCGATCCTCGCGCGGCGCGGCGTACCCGTCGTGGTCGACGCCGCGGCTTCGCTCGGCGCGGCCACGGCGGATGGCGTGCCGTTCGGCGCCGGCTCGGGCCACAGAATCGTGTGCTCGATGCACGTGACCAAGACGTTCTCGACGGGCGAGGCGGGGCTCGTGTACTCGGCCGATGTCGAGAGCATTCGCGAGCTCCGTCGGATGTCGAATTTCGGCTTCGACGAGCGGCGCGAGGTCTGCGCGATCGGGCTCAACGCGAAGCTCAGCGAGCACGGCGCGCTGTTGTGCCTGGCGATGCTCGACCGCATCGGCGAGGTCGTTGCGCACCGCAACGCCCTCCACGACGTCTACGTCGAGTCGACGCGTCTCGAGGTTCCACGGAATGACGGCTTCCGCGGCACGCACCAGTTCTTTGCGGCCGCCTTGCCCAGAGCCCTCGCCCCACAGCGCGACCGCCTCGTTCAAGCCCTTGCGGCGCGCGGGGTCGAGGCGCGGACGTACTTCGCCCCCCCGCTCCACCTGCAACGGTTCTTCTCCGCCCGCGTCGGCCCGGTCTCGCTCCCTGCGACCGAGGACCTCGCGCGCCGCGTCCTGAGCCTGCCGTTGCACGACACCATGAGCGCGGACGATGTCCGCGCGATCGCGGCGATCGTCGACGAGTCCGTGGCCGAGCTCGGCCCGTGAAAGCGCCACGCTGGTCCGTCGTCGTGAGCTGCTATCGCGAGGAGCAGAGCATCGACGAGTTTCTGGGCCGTCTCGTCGCCGTCCTCGACGGCACCGGGCTCGACGCCGAGATCGTGGCGGTGGACGACGGGAGCGACGACGCCACGTTCGCGCGGCTCGAGGCCCTCTTCCACCGCCATCCTCGGGTGCATGCCGTGGTCGAGCTGTTCCGCAACGCCGGCCAAGCCGAGGGGCTGACCGCCGGCATTGTCGAGGCGACGGGCGAGCACGTCGTGCTGATGGACAGCGACCTCCAGCTCGACCCGGAGGACTTGCCAGCGCTCTTGGCCGCCTTCGAGCAGGGCCACGACGTCGTCAGCGGCTACCGTGCCCAGCGCCGGGACCCGTGGCCGCGGCGGATCGCCTCGGCGCTCGCCAACGCCGTCGTGCGGCGAGCCGGGCGAACCGCGCTCAGGGACATGGGCTGCACGTTCAAGGTCTACGACGGGCGCCTGGTCCGCGCCTTCGAGTTGGGGCCCCACAAGGTGCTGCGCCAGCTCGACCTGATCGCGGCGGCAGGGCGAATCGCGGAGGTTCCGGTTGCCCACCATCCCCGCAAGTACGGGCGTTCGGGTTGGTCGCTCGCGCGCCTCCTCGACCTCAACACCACGAACCTGCTCGACCTCACGCACCGCGCGTTCCAGTATCTGGCCGTCGGCGCCGCGCTCGGCTCCGCGCTGCTCGTCGCGCGCGTCGTCGTCGACTGGTGGATCCCGATGGCGTTCCTCCCCGAGGTCACGAACGGGCTCCTGCTCAACGCGATCGCGATCGCGTTGCTCGTCACCACCTCGATCCAGGCGCTGATGGGCGAGCTGATCCTGCGGTCGTTCACGAAGCTGCGCGCACGACCCGCCTACGTCGTGCGGCGCACGCTCCGGCGCGGCGACCGGCAGGCCGCCGGCGGCGTGCCCGAGGCGGCCGAGGGCTCGAGCTAGCGAGCGGGCTCGAGACGCTTCCAGGCCGTCGTCCCCGCAGTGTTGGGATCGACCTCGTCGTTGGAGAGGTAGTACTCGCCTCCCGCCGACACCCACGCGTGTCGGTAGCCGGCTGGCAACTCGACCGGGTACGACTTGGCCGGATCGGCGTAGCTCTGCACGCTCCGGGTGGCTTCGCTGAAACCCCGGCTGACCCGGTCGTAGGCGCTCTGCTGTGCCTCCCAGGCGCCGCGGTACATCGCGAGGATCGCGTCGCTGTTCGCCGAGATCCGCCGGGAGAGCTCGCCCGCGGCGGCGATCGCAGCGAAGTTGGCGTCGTTCTTCATCCTGAGCACCTGCTGGTACTTGGCGAACCAGCCGAGCTCTACGCGCACCGAGTCGGCCATCGCCTGAACCAAGCCCTGCCGGGAATCGAGCTCGCCCTGGCGGGCGCGATAGCTATAGAGGCGAGCCGGCCGCCAGAGGATGGTCCCGTTGCCGTACGGCGAGGTCTCGATGGTGATCGCGCAGTACACGTCCTCGTCGATCGACACACCGCCTTCCTCATACGACAGGCGCACGCGTTCGGCCGAAGCCTGCGCCCCGTTGGCGGAGAGCACCCGTTCGAGCTCGGCGAGTCGAGCTCGGTTCGCGACACGCAGGTTGCGCGCCGCGGTGCGAGCCTGCGACGCGACGCTCGCCACCCAGTCGCCGGCGCTGGCCGGGGGCGGCTCGAGGACGCAGCCGCCGTACAGCGTGCCAGGTGTCAGTGCGTACTGGTTGGACCACATGCGCGTGTAGTTGGGGAACACCTCGAGCGCGTCGTGCCCGGCCGGGTCGAACACGCGAAACCGCCCGTAGGCCAGGTCCGCCAGGTTGAAGTTCCACTCGATCCCGCCCTGGGTCTGCCAGCCCGACGGGACGAGCATGCGGAACGCGACGTCGCCGCCCACGATCGGGTCGGCCACCGCGATGGCCTTCATGTGCAGCGTGCGCATCGGCGGCTCCTGTGCCCGAGCGTGCCAGGTTCCGAAGATGCCGATCGCGACGAGGCCGCCCGCGAAGGCAATCGTGCGGGCTAGGCGCAGGCCGGTGCGTTGGAGGTGCATGTCTCGGCTCCGTGTCGTGCGGTCGCCAGAGACTCCCCTCGAGACGCCGCGTCGTCAAGCCGCTCCGGCGGCACGACGCGGGCACAATCGCGACGCTGGCGCGTACAAGTGAGAAGCGTACTCCGCCCTCGCCTACCAGGAGCCTTCATGTGCCCGAGCCCGAGCAGCCCCCCTTACGCGCACGGTCCCGCTCCGCTCCCGCCGAGGACGTGCCGAGCGCACCCCTGCGCGAGCCGCGAACGGTAGCTGGCGCAGCCTTGCGCACCCGGCCCATCATCGAGCGCCTGACCGACCCGGCGGTGCTGATGGGCGCCGGTGGCCTGATCCTCGGGGTCGTGCTGACGCTCCTGCTCGGCCGCGGGGGGGGACCCGTGGCCACGGCGGGTGGCGCGTTCTTCGGCGGTGGCTCGGCCGACGGGGCGCGCCAGGCGGCCCTCGACTACTACGAGGCGCTCGCCCGCGGTGACGCGGACGCGGCGGCTGCGATGTGCTACCTGAACGACGTCGGGGCCTGGATGCACCTCTTCACCGAGCACCAGGCGTGGAACGCGGCCAAGCAGAAGGCCGGGATCGAGCGCCCCGACCCCCGCCAAGGTCTCGCGGCCGCGCGCAAGCTCAAGCTCGCCCAACTCAAGCAACGATGCGCGACGGTCGTGCCGAGCGAGCCACGCGTCATCGATCTGCGCATCGCGCCCGGCCGGGTCATGGGCGTGGAGGGCGAGGTCCCATTCGCGATGGTGATCGTCGAGTCCACGACGAGGTCCCCGTCCATCGCCCCGGGCGCACCGGCGCCAGCGCCCCAATGGGAGTTGGTCACGTTGTTCTGGTTGGACGGGCGCTGGCAGATCGGGAACTGACTACGTGGTCGGTCTCACGAGCTCGCGTGAGTCGCCGGCCACCGCGCCGCGAAGCGCGAGCCCACGGCGAGCGGCTCGTGGACCAGGTCGCCGCCATGGGCGCGCGCAATCTTGCGACTGGTCGCCAGGCCCAGACCCGTGCCGTGAGCCTTGGTCGAGAAGAACGGCTCGAACAGGCGCTCGGGGTCGGCCACGCCGGGCCCCGCATCGCGCACGGCGAGCTCGACCTGCCCGTCCCGCGCCGCGAGCTCGACCTCGATCGACGCTCCCGCGGGCGACGCGTCGAGTGCGTTGAGCACCAGGTTCACGAGGAGCTGCGTGATCTTCCCCGCGTCGACCCGCGCAACGAGCGGTCCGTCGGGCAGGCGCGGCGCCAGCGCCACGCCTCGATGGGCCACACGCGCCGCCATCGACTTGAGCGCACGCACGACCAGCTCGCGCAGATCCGTGTCCGCGCGCTCGAGGGCCATCGGGCGACCGAGGAGCAAGAGCTCCCCCGCGACGGCGTCGATACGGTCGAGCTCCGCCACCACGACCTCGAGGTCTGCGCGCTCGGACGCGGTGCGCGCCTGCTCGGCCGCGAGCTGCATGGCCATGCGAATCGAGGTCAGCGGATTGCGGATCTCGTGTGCGATCCCGGTGGCCATCCGCCCGAGCAGGGCCTGCTCGCGCGCCGCATCGAGCTCGGCCTGCGACCGGGCGAGGCTGGCGGCCATCGCATTGAAGCTCGCGGCCAGCTCGCGCAGCTCGCGCGGGCCGCGCGGCGCGATGCGGGCATCGAGCTCGCCCGCGGCCACACGCCGTGTCTGGACCACGAGGCCGGCGAGTGGCCGCGCAACGCCGCGCGCAATGAACGCGGCGAGCACCACCGCGGCGAGCACCGCGACCGCCGTGAGCGCTCCGATGCCGGCGCGCGCCCGCTCGAGCTCGAAAGCGACCTCGTGCTCGGGCACGAGCAGCACGAGGGCATCGAGCACCGGGCCCCTGACCGCGCCCCACACCGCGCGGTGACGCTCGCCCCCGACCTCCAGCACGCCCGCGCGCTGGGGTCCGGCCAGGGCGCGCTCGAGGTCGCGGGTCGCGCTCGGCCGCAAGGTGTGGCGGACCTCGCCCGTGAAGTCGCGAATCGCGACGCCGAGGCCCAGCACGCGACCGATCTCGTCGAGTCGTTCTTGCTCGTAGGCCCCTGGCAAGCGCGCGAGCAGCTCGGCCGCGTCGGCCATGCGCGCATCCAGGCGCTGCTCGGCGCCCTCGCCCGCGCGTCGCGCCGCATCCCACCCCACCGCCCCCGCGAGCGCGGCGGCGAGCAACGCGAACGGCCAGGCAATGCGGAAGGCGAGCCGGTCGATGACCACACCAGCAGTGTAGCCAGTGGCGCGCAACTCGCGGAGGGGGTTAGGACGCCGCGATCGTCACGCAGGCGAGGGCGCACGCCGGGCGGTGCCGGCGCGGCCGCCGCGGATCGCAGAGCACGAGCACGGTTCCACCGGGGTGCAGGTCGCCCGCGCGCGCCCGGTCGATCGTGACCGTACCGTGCCGCGCCTGACCCTCGCCATCGCAGAACGTGTACGACACGCGGACGTACTCGATCCCGCGATGATTCCACTGCGAGATCTCCGCCACGTCCGCCGTGACGGCCAGCCCGTGGCGCGCGAGCGCCCGCTGGCGACGCCAGACCCACTCGACCCAGGCGACGAGCCCGCCGAGCAGCGCGACGAGCGCCACGGCGAGCGTGCGCGCGTTCGAGTGCTCGCGCGAGATCCGAGGCTCGATCGGACCGAGCGCGCAGACCGACGGCCGCGCCGGGAAGTACCAGACCTCGACCGGGCCGCCGATCGCCGCGGCCAGGAAATCGGCGCGAGGCACGCTCGCGTCGTAGGTCCAGGTGGTACCGGCCGCCACGTAGTCGCAGCGGAGCCAGTACTCGTCGCCCCGGCTGTGGTGCTCCGTGCCCTTGTCGCGGACGGTTCCGGCGACCGCCTGGCCCTCCCGCCGTAGCTCCGCGAGCCACGCGATGCGAAGGGACGCCTCCCACGCCACGACGGCAGGCAGCCCCACCAGGATCGACCACAAGAGGGCGCGCCCGATCTGAAGGCGGCGCCGACAGCGGACCGTACGCGGCGGAGGAGGAAGCACTCAGGCATCGCATCCGCGCTCGCGGCGGCTGTCAAGCGCCAATGATCGGTCGCCCTTCGCCCGTGCGCGGGCGGTCCCGCCCGCGCGGCGATAGAATCCGATCGTGACCGATGACGTCCCCGCCCGCGCTCCCGACCGCGACACCTCCAGCGACGCGCACCCACACGGCGTGGCCCGGAGCCAGCGCATCGACGCCTTGTCCCGCCTGCTCGAGGTGTCGAAGCGCATCAACTCCTCGCTCGACAAGCGCGAGGTCGTGGACCACATCATCACCTCGGCCCAGGAGGTGATGGGCGCGGACGCGGCGAGCTTGATGCTGCGGGAGGGTGATGAGCTCGTGTTCGAGGTCGCGCTCGGACGGGCGTCCGGCATGCTCGTCGGCAAGGGCACGCGGCTGCCGCTGGGACAGGGCATCGCGGGCTGGGTGGCGAGCACGGGCGAGGCGTTGATGTTCGACGACGTCTATGACGACGCGCGCTTCTGCCGCGACTACGACACGGCGACCGGCTACCGAACCCGGTCGATGCTGTGCGTCCCGCTTCGCGTCGCGGGAGAGGTGATCGGCGTCGCGCAGGTCATCAACAAGCGTGGGGACGACGGCGCCTCGGTGCCGTTCACCGCCGCGGACAAGGGCACGTTCACCACGTTCTGCGAGCTTGCGGCGATCGCGATCGAGCGCGCCCAACTGCACCGACTGCTCCTGGACAAGCAGCGCACCGATCGCGACCTCGAGCTCGCGCGTGCGATTCAGCAGAGCTTTCTCGTCCATCAATTCCCACGACAGGATCGGCTCGCGTTCAAGGCGACGAACCTCCCCGCCCGCTACGTCGGCGGCGACTTCTACGACGCGTTCGAGCTCGGCAGCCCACCACGGCGCCGCGAGACCGACCGCGTCGCGGGCGGGCAGCCCCACGAACGCCGCGCAGCCTCCGGACGGATCGGGATCGCGATCGGCGACGTGTCCGGCAAGGGGGCCGTCGCTGCGCTGTACATGGCGCGATTCATGAGCGAGTTTCGCTTTCTCGCCGAGCTCTCCAGCGCGCCCGATGCGGCCCTCGAGCGCGCGAACGAGATCCTCGCCCTGCGAAGCACGCGGGGCATGTTCATCACGCTCATGTACCTGGCGATCGACGCGGACACGCTCGCCGTCGAGCTCACGAACGCCGGCCACCCTCCTGCGCTCCTGTACGACGCGACCCGCACGCGGATCGAGCGCATCGGCACGACCGCGGGCCCACCGCTGGGTGTGGTGAGTGGCCAGGCGTTCCCGATCGAACGCTTCGCGCTGCCCCCCGGTGGTGGCATCGTGCTGTTCACCGATGGCGCGATCGAAGCGCGCAACTCCCGAGGCGAAGAGTACGGGCTCGACCGGCTCGTACGGGCGATCGAGGGCGCGGGCGCGGACGTCCACGGCTCGATCCTGGCGAATATCCTCGCATTCACGGGCGGCCTGGCGCCGCACGACGACCTGACCCTGCTCACGATCCAGGCGGTGGCGCCATGATCGACGATGACGACCGAGTCCAGCTCACGCTCCCGTCCCACCCCAAGTACATGAAGCTCGTTCGGGCACTCGTGAGCCAGGCCGCCCAGATGGCCGGGTTTGGCGACGACCACGTCACGCCCATCGTCCTCGCGGTCGACGAGGCGTGTACGAACATCATCCGGCACTGTTACGGTAACGATTACGGCCAGACGATCATCGTCTACGTCGCGGTGATCGGGCCGCGGCTCCAGATCGGGTTGCGCGACTTCGGCCCCAAGCGCGACTCCAGCGAGTTCAAGTCGCGCGACTTGGACGATGTCAGGCCCGGCGGTCTCGGGATGCACTTCATCTACACGACGATGGACGCGGTCGAGTTCGACGACTCGTTGCCGCGCGGCACGTTGCTCACGCTGACCAAGACCTGCGTCCCGGTCGAGCCACCGCCGGGAAGCTGACGAGGAGTGCGCATGGGAATCATCAAGCAACGCGAGGAAGATGCGTCGCGAGCGCTGTTGGTGCTGAAGGGCGAGATCGACATGCACACGTCGAACTCGCTCCGGCTCGACCTGCTCGCCCTCGTGAAGAAGAAGCTGCCGCGGCTCGAGCTCGATATGGCCGAGGTCAGCTACATCGACAGCTCGGGTCTCGCGACCCTGATCGAGAGCGTGAAGGCCTGCCACGCCTATGGGGGCGTGATGCGCCTGCGCCGCGTGCAGAAGCGGGTGATGGACGTGTTCCGCCTCGCGCACCTCGAGACGTTCTTCGAGCTCGATGGCTAGCCCGCCTGCATCCACCAGCTACCCGGTGGGGCTCGAGCTCCCCGTGCTGTGGGGCGACCAGGACGCGCTGGGCCATGTCAACAACGTCGTGTACTTCCGCTGGTTCGAGGCCGCCCGGATCCGCTACATGGAGATGCTCGGGCGGGCCGTCGGAAACGGACCGCGCGGCCCGATCCTCGCGAGCACGGCGTGCTCGTTCGCCGCGCCCGTGCATTACCCCGACACCATCGCGGTCGAGATCGGCGCGGTGCGCGTGGGCACGAAGTCCTTCGCGTTCGCGCTGCGCGTGACGTCGCGAGCCAGCGGCGTTGTCGTCGCGACGGGCGAGGCCGTGATGGTGTGGTTCGACTACGCGCGCGGCGAATCGATCCCCGTGGATCCCGAGCTGCGAGCCGCGATCGAGGCGCTCGAGGGGCGCGCGAGCGTGTGAGGCTCTATCGCGGCTTGACGATCACGGCGGTCGGGTGGTGGTGGTGGCGCGGATGCACGACCACCGGATCCTTGGCGACGACGGTCGCGTGGCAACCCGAGGCCGCCGCGGCCACGGCGAGGAGGGACGCGCCCAGGGCGGCCGTGGAAAGGCGGAGCGAACGATACGGGGTGTGACTCATGGTGCGACTCCGAGAACGCGGACCATCCTGTAACCCCGAACCGTCACCGGAGTTGCGTGCGCCCCACGGCGATTGACCGTCCTCTCCGCCGCGGTTAGCATCCCGCCTCTTTCCACCCACCCGCCCGAACCAGGGCTCGCCACGCTCCGGAGGACCCTCGCGCGATGGACATCGTCGTGTGCCTGAAGCGCACCCCGGACACCGCGGCGCGCATCCAAATCGCCGCCTCGGGGCTCGCCATCGACCTCGCCAACGTCGCGTTCGAGATCGGCCCCTACGACCAGTTCGCCCTCGAGGAGGCGTTGCGCCTCAAGGACGCACACGGCGCGACGGTGACCGTGGTCTCGCTCGGACCGACCGAGGTCGCGAAGGAGCTGCGCGACGCGTTGTCCCGCGGCGCCGACAAGGCGATCCTCCTCAAGGCCGACGGGTCCGCCACGGACGCCTACGGCGTAGCGATGGCCCTGGCCGACGCCGTGCGTCCGCTGAACGCGGACCTCGTGATGTTCGGCTACAAGGCGTCCGACGACGACGGCGCGCAGGTCGGGTCGATCGTGGCGACCAAGCTCGGGGTCCCGGTCGTCACCGAGGTCACGGAGATCGCGCTGTCCGGGCGAGCTCTCACGCTGGTGCGCGAGAGCGAGGGCGGCCAAGAGCGAGTCACGTGCCCGCTGCCCGCCGCGATCACGGTCCACAAGACTCCCCACGAGCTGCGCATCAGCAACATCAAGGGGATCATGGCCGCGAAGAAGAAGCCGCTCGAGGAGCGAGCCGTCACGCTTGCGCCACCCCGCGTGAAGATCCGGCACCTCGCGCCGCCGCCCGAGCGCAAGGCGGGCCGCAAGGTGGAGGGCGCGGACGCCGTCGCGGTGACCGTGCGATACCTCAAGGACGAGCTCAAGCTCCTCTAAAGTGGGGCGCGTGACCCAGGACAACCCATGAACATCGCCGTCTACATCGAAGAGCACGCGGGCGAGGTCCGGGCCACGAGCCTCGAGGCCGTGGCCCTGGCGCGCACCCTGCTCGCGGGCCCGTCGCACCAGGTCGTCGCCGTCGTCGTCGGCGCGGGCAAGAGCGCTGTGGCCGACGCCGTGGCGCGTGCGGGCGCGGATCTGGTGGCGCTCGTCGAGGAGCCGCGGCTCGCGGCCTTCGCACCGGGCGCGCATCACCGCGCGCTCGTGCACGTCGCCCGCGCGCACGGCGCCGGGCTGGTGCTCGTGCCGGCCACGAGC
>Ga0209726_10007810_pt1 | contig 11800 bp, 13 predicted proteins | sample Subgrocontami54m_FD_187453 | JGI IMG/M metagenome (GOLD analysis project Ga0209726, IMG submission 187453) | Subsurface groundwater microbial communities from S. Glens Falls, New York, USA - GMW46 contaminated, 5.4 m (SPAdes) (version 3) | ecosystem: Environmental > Aquatic > Deep subsurface >... | reverse complement strand
GCTGAAACGCGACCCCTCCCGCCCTGTCCTTGCCTGGCCCCTTCGCCGCCGCCCGTTACCGGACGACGCTGGCTGCATACCTTTCCTTGCGGAAAGTTCGAGCAAGGATTTCTGGACGAGTACGGACCCGCCCAGGTAGGATTAGGTCCTCCTTTCGCAAGAAAAGACCGCACCGTTTGTGACTTAGCCAACAACACCTGCGGTTCACGCCACACACACATGATTGTTACCCGGTTTTGAACCATGCCATGGATGATGAGAAATGAGAAATGTAACCTCAAGGACCACAAGATGATTCGCAGTGAATCGAAGATCGTGGAAGGGATGGATTCAGTCATGGACCGCCGACCTCGCCTGCTTTTAGTGTACGCAGATTCAGTATTCGCGGCCGGTTGCAGCCGCCATTTCCGGCGCATGGGTTGGGAAGTGCGCATGGCCGCGTCCGGCGAGGATGCCTGCCGCCTGGTCGATGCCTTGGCGCCCACAGCCGTTGTGCTGGACGCGGAACTGCCGGACGATGACGCATGGCAAATGTCGGCGCGAATCACTCGGGAGCATCCCGGTCTTACCGTCGTGCTTTCCGCGACAGAGCCGTTCGACGTCGGCGATCGCGCGCAAAACGGCGCCGCGGCGCTGGTCACGCGCAGCGTCGGTGTCGAAGGATTGGCGAAGCAGATTCTTGGTGCATCGGCGTTCTAGCGACCCTACTCCACTTCAAAAATGCATTCGATTTCGACGGGGATGTCGCCGGGCAGCGACCCCATGCCGACTGCGCTGCGGCTGCCCACGCCGGCATCGTCGCCGAAGATTTGTGCCATCAATTCAGAAAAGCCGTTGATCACAAATGGCTGTTCGTGAAAGTCCGGGGCCGCGTTGACCATGCCCAAGGTCTTCACTAATCGCTTGACACGGTTGAGCGAGCCGAGCACGCTGCGCACGGTGCTGAGAATGTTGATGCCGACCAACCAGGCCGCTTCTTTGCCTTGTTCCACGTTCAATTTCGTGCCGACCTTGCCGAGAATGGGAACCTGGCCGTCATACTTTGCAGGGCCGTGGCCGGAAACATAGAGCAGATTGCCGACTTGCACCGTCGGCTTGTATTTGGCGACGGGCTTCGGCGGCGGCGGCAGCACGATCTTCAATTCTTGCAAGCGTTGCTCGGCAGTGGCCATGGCGGTCCCCTCGGGTGAGTGGTGAGTGGTCGATGGTGAGTGGTATATCACTGCGATTTAGCAACGACCACTCACCACTCACGACTCACCACTCACCAAAAAAAGATCGAGACCACCGGACGACAGGAGGGGGGTTGTTTCCTGCCCCTGCGTGGCCTCGACCTGGACGCACCGCAAATCGCTATCGTTTTGGCAGCATGCGCGGACTGGCAGCGGACATGGATCACCATTTTGAGAAAAACAACCTAAGAGCAGATATGCGCCAACTCTTCGAACCCAGATGGGCTCCACGAGTTCTCCTGCAATTATAATGCGGACGTGGAGGCGTGGCGAGGGGATTCAACCTGAATTCTTCGCAATGTCCAACGCAGCCAACCATGGGGAGTCACGAATTCGACATGCGGCGCAATGTCGAGCAGGCAGCATAACGCGGCCCGTGCCGCTGGGCTAGTTGCTCGAGCATCTCGACGGTCGCGGCATATCCCGTTTGCTCGGCATAACGGCACGGACCGCCACGATGCGGCGCCCAGCCGACCAGCATCAGGGCCAGATCGATTTCAACCGAACTTGAGACGACACCGTCGCCCAGGCAGCGAAACGCTTCGTTGACCATGCGACCGATCAGACGCATTTGCACGTGCTTTTGGTGCTCGGCAGCTGACATCGGCGTCATCTTCTGCGCGAACGAACGCCGCAGCCAGCGCGACAGAGCGCGGTTGGGCGTCTGGGTTGATCCCCTGTGCCGATAGAAACCGATGCCGGACTTCACGCCGAGCCAGCGCTGCTCGATCAAATGCTGAACCACGGGGTGCTCGGCCGCCGACTCGCCCAATGCCGAGGACAATCGATCAGCGCTCAGCACAATCTCATCGACGCCGAGCCAATCGACGAGTTCCAGCAGGCCGTACACCATGCCAAAGCGATGCATGGCGTGTTCGAGGCGTTCCGGTGGATGTCCCTCGTGCAACAAATGCAATGCTTCGTTAATGCCGGCGCCCACGACACGCTGGACCAGACCGCCCGACGGCTCTTGGGCAACAACCGTCGTTTTGCCCAGCATCGCCGCGAATCCGCGCACGCAGCGAATCGCATGTTCGCTTGTCGCCGGCGCCGCTAGCACTTCCACGAGCGGCGAGCGGCCCACGGGGGGTGGAAAGTGCATGCCGACTGCGCGACCAGGTTGGTGCAACAGCGGTTGCCATCCGGCGAGCGCTCGCCATGGCCGCACGCAAGCGATCACGGCTTCGGGCGGTACCTGCGATTCCAGCTCGCGCAGCAAGCGTTGTTCGGCCTCGACCGCTCCATGCGTCGCATCGATGACCAACTCCAATTCGTCGAAGCCTTTCCACGACACCGTCGGCCGAATGCGATTGACGTTGCTTTTGAACATTTCCTCAGTCATCGCGCCGTGCGTCACCTCGTCTTGGAGCGTTTTGACGAGTCTCAACGACGCCATGCCGAGGGTCAGTTCATCTTTCTCGCGCAAGACAACGTGACAGCCTTTGACCGCCGCCTGGGTGGCGAGATGTAGCGCCAGCGGCGTCGCGCCGAGGATGCCGATGTTCTTGGGGCGCGGCAAAGCGGCATCGGCGGCGCGGCGTTCTTCATGGAGCAACTTCAGGCGCAGCAGATTGCGGCAGGCGGCGCTCGTGCCCAGACGGCCCATTGCGGCGTGCACGTGTTCCTTGGCAGCCGCGTCGCCGTGTTGGATGTGGACGCGAATTGCCGCCAGTAATTCCCAGGGCGCGGGCATGTCGTCGGGCACGCGCCGGCGCAGCACGCGCTCGGCGGCGCGCAGCATCAGCCGGCGGCCCCACGGTATGGATTCCAAGAGCCGTTGTCGCCAGGTTCGCCTCGGTCGATCGGCGGCAGTTCGTTTGCGAGCCTGGCGCACACACAGGGGCGGCTCGCTGGAATCGGCCTTGACGAGTTCATCCACCAGGCCCCAACGCTGCGCCTCGCGGGCCGACAGCTTCTTGTCGCCGAGCAGCATGTGCAAGCCGCGCTCCAAACCGGCGAGGTGCAGAATCCGGCCGATGCCGCCCCAGCTCGGCGCCAATCCCCATTCCAGCTCCGTGAACCCGAGTTGCGTCACCGGCTTGTCCACGGCCACGCGCCAATCGCACGCCAGCGCCAGCTCCAGGCCGCCGCCCAAACAGGCGCCGGCAATCAGCGCGACGGTCGGCGTCCGCAGCTGAGTCAAGCGGTCGCACACTCGTTGGCCAAGTGCGCTGAACGCTTCCCAGGCGTCGGGCGTTTGCAGGTCCTTGAACGCTGCCGCTGCGGCACCGTGACAGAAACTCGATGTCTTCTTCGAACTGAGCACGCAAAGTTGAAAACGCGGCTCTGCTTCGATGCGAATGAGCGCTTGATCTAACTCTTCAAGAACGGTTCGATTGAGATGATTCGCCTTCCCCGGGGCATCCAAAACCAGCGTCGCCACGCCGTCGCCAGCTTCCTCAACCCAGACATGCTGCGCTTGGAAAAACGCCATGGCGAAAGGCCCAGGACTGCTCGTGCCGCGCTTGGGGGATACCCTATAGAATGCCGGTGCCAACCACAACGATTTGCGAAAGGGCCGCATGGCCGCACCGCTGCTAGAAAGTCAAATTCCCGGATTTGCCTGCCGCCGCGGCAAGGTGCGCGATGTCTACGATTTGGGCGAGCGCCTGGTCATCGTCGCCACCGACCGCATCAGCGCCTTCGATTGGGTGCTGCCGACCGGCATCCCGGACAAGGGCCGCATCCTCACGCGCATGACGCTTTTTTGGCTCGAATTGCTTAAGTCGCCGAACCATCTGCTCAGCACCAGTCTGCACGACATGGGGCCCGCGTTTGCCGCTCAGGCCGAGGCACTCGATGGCCGAACGATGCTGGTGCGCAAGGCGGCTGTAGTGCCCATCGAATGCGTGGTGCGCGGCTACCTGGCGGGATCCGGTTGGAAGGAGTATCGTCAGCACGGTAAAGTGTGCGGCATTGCCCTGCCGCCGGGGCTGCGCGAAGCGCAACCGTTGCCCGAGCCGATCTTCACGCCTGCCACCAAAGCGGAATCGGGCCACGATGAGAACATTTCGTTTGAGCGCATGGTGCAAACGACGGGACACGACCTGGCCGACGAATTGCGCCGTCGCAGCATCGACATCTACCGCCGCGCCAGCGAACACGCTCGGCAGCGCGGCATCATCCTGGCCGACACGAAATTCGAGTGGGGCCGATTGCCGAGCGGCGCGTTGATTCTGATCGACGAGGTGCTGACGCCGGACAGCTCGCGCTTTTGGCCGGCCGACAGTTATCGTCCTGGCGCCAATCCGCCATCGTTCGACAAGCAGTTCGTGCGTGATTGGCTGGAAACCTGCGGCTGGGACAAGAACAGCCCGCCGCCGCCGCTGCCGGAGGACGTCGTGCGCAAGACGCGCGACAAGTATTTGGAGGCGCAGCAGCGTCTGACCACGTGATGTGGCGCAGGCTTCCAGCCTGCTGATTGAAAGGCAGGCTGGAAGCCTGCCCCACGGGAGGATCAATGCCCGATCGTCCGTTACGTCTGCTCATCATCGGCGCTCATCCTGACGACGCCGACTATGCCGCGGGTGGTACCGCGGCGCTGTATCGCGCTCACGGTCATGTCGTGCGCATGGTAAGTCTGACCAACGGCGACGCGGGTCATCATGAGTGTGCAGGACCGGAGTTGGCCCAACGCCGTTTGAGCGAGGCAACGGCGGCCGGCGCTGTCATCGGCGCGACGTATGATCTGTTCCCCACCCACGACGGCGAACTGTTGCCCACCCTGGAAAACCGCGAACAGGTCATCCGCCTGATCCGTTCGTTCGATCCCGATTTGCTGCTCACCCATCGGCCTAACGACTATCATCCCGACCACCGCTACACCAGTCAGCTCGTCCAAGACGCTGCGTACATGGTCACGGTGCCGGCCGTCGTCTCCAGCGTCCGGCATTTGGCGAAGAACCCGGTGATCGCCTACTTGCCGGATAACTTTCAGAAGCCGTATCCGCTCGAGCCGGCCATAGCGGTCGATGTGGGACCCGTGCTCGATAAGATTGTCAGCATGCTCTGCTGCCACGTGTCGCAGTTCTTCGAATGGCTGCCGTACAACGCCGGTGGTTTGCACGAAGTTCCGGCCGGCGCCTCCGACCGCCGCCAATGGCTCGAACATCAATTGCGCGTCCGGCTGAAGCAACAAGCCGAGCGGTATCGTAAGCTGCTCGTGCAGCAATACGGCGACCAACATGGTCGGCGCGTGGAATTCGCCGAAGCGTTCGAAGGCTGTGAATACGGCAGCCCGCTCGACGCCGTTGCTCGCAAGCGCTTGTTTGCGTTTGTGCCGTTTGCGGAAAAATGAGCTGCTGGCTCGCGCCATCCCTCCGCGGTTCTGCGAACCGCGGCTCAACCCTCGTGCCACCCGTGCTGCCGCGTTTGCTACTACTGAAGATCCTCGTGCCCGTAGGCCTGGTGCTTGTCGGCACGCTCGGCTATTGGCTGATCGAAACCGACTACGACTTATTCGACGCTCTGTACATGACCGTCATCACGCTGTCGACGATCGGGTACGGCGAAACCCATCAGTTGTCGCGCGCCGGCCGTTGGTTCACGATCTTCCTGATCGTCGGCGGCGTGTTCACCTTTTTCTACGCGGTCACCGACATCATCCGCACCGTCGTCAGCGGCGAGCTGCGCGGCTTTTGGGGGAAACAGCAAATGGAACATCAACTGGCCCATCTCAAGAACCATGTCATCGTGTGCGGCTACGGCAGAGTCGGGCAACTGGTATGTCAGGAGTTTCGCAGGGAACACGTGCCGTTTGTCATCATCGACAAGAACGCCGATGCCTTGAAGGACTTCAACCTGGAATTCGGCATCGCGCTGCCGGGCGACGCCACCTCCGACGATTTGCTCAAACGCGCCGGCATCGAGCGTGCGCGCGGCCTGGTCACCGTCATGCACAGCGACGCCGACAATTTGTTCACGACCATGAGCGCTCGGCTGCTCTGTCCAAAGCTGTTCATCGTCTCGCGCGTGGAGGGCGCCCCGTCCGAGCAAAAGCTCTTGCGCGCCGGCGCCAATCGCGTGGTCTCGCCTTACCACATCGGCGGCAACCGCGTCGCGCAAGCATTGCTCCGCCCAACCGTTGTCGATTTCATCGAACTGGCGACACGCACGGAACACATCGAGCTGCAAATGGAAGAGGCACGCATCGGCGCCGCCAGCCCGCTCGCCGGCCGTTCGCTACGTGACAGCCATCTGCGCGCCGAGTTGAAGGTGATCATCGTCGCCATCAAGAAACCGACAGGCAAAATGATGTTCAATCCTGAGCCGGACGTTGTTCTCGAAGCCGGCGACATTGTGGTGGCCATGGGCAGCCGCGAACAACTGGCGCGCCTCGAAGCGTTGGCAAGTCCCAAAGGGGGCGCTTGAGCCCATCGCTCAGCGGCGCCTTTCGAACTGATCCAACGAAAAGACAAACACCGGCAAAGATGTCTGTCCGGCCGTCACCGTGACCGTTTGTTCCAATTCGACGGCAGGCGCGAAGGTGATGCGGCTGATGATGGCAGTCTCCGGCTCGTGTTCGCGGCTCGTCATGTGCCAGTTGGGCAGCCACGCCGTCAGCCGATAATCTCCAGCCGGCACCTGATCGAGCATGAAACGGCCGGTTCGGTCGGTCAAGGCGGCATACGGATGTTCCAGCACGATCAGGTGTGCGCGGCGCCAGTAGTACCCGGCTCCTTCGGACAACTCCACCATTCCCGTCTTATCCAGCCGCCGGCTGGTCGGTTGATCGGCCGCAACGAAAGGCAGGCTGAAGAACGCCACACCCCGGGCTCGAAGAACGTGAAACTCCGCGTCGCGCTTGACGAAGGCAACCTCAGCGCCGCGCCGCACGATGCCGATCCGTTTGCGCACGTCGCCCTGGACAATCGCAAGCTGCTCCGGCTGTATCTCTACCGACACGGGCGCGTGAGACCAGGGCTTGGCCTGTCCTGGTTTGATTTGATGCAGAACGATCAAGACTTCGGCCACGCCATGCGTAATTGCGTCGATCGTCGGCGCATGCGGATTGGGGCGTTCTCCGCGCAGACGATTTGCGTTGACATAATCTAGATACGCATGCACCTGAAACGGCGGCACGTTAGGGAGCGACCCCTTCCACGAGACGCCGCCTAGAACTACTCCTGTTGCATCGCGTTGAAACGAATTGTCGCAATCTTCGGCGGCGATCGCTGTCGGCGCTTTGACGGCAGTCTCTTCGCGGCAGCCGACGCCAAGCAGCAACATCATCGAAAGCCAATACCGCGTGCGTCCTTGCATCGCAATGCACCTGAGAACATAATGTCTGTCGGTCACGACCCGGCGTCTCGCTGCGTACACGTCGGGTCGAGGACACTGCATCATGTCAGCGTCAACGGTTGCCCAAGGTTATTTGGTCCGCCGTCTGCACGAAGCTCCGACGGTGCCATGTCCATGCGGCCAAAGCACGCGCCCATTGACCCGCGCCGAGACTCCCGTTTGCAACTTGCACGTGACCTTCATCACGGACTCCGTCCGGCATTACCACAAGCACTGCACGGAGGTGTACTATATTTTGGAAGGTCAAGGCAAGATGGAATTGAACGGCGAGGTGATCGACGTCGAGTCCGGCACGGTCATTTACATCGAACCCGACACGCGCCATCAACTTTGGAGCGACGCAGGAGTTCGCACGGTGGTCTTCGGCGTGCCGGCACTCGATCCGGCGGATGAGTTTTTCGATTGATGCCGAGCCGTGGGGCAGAAATTCTTGTCTGCCGGCAGACAGGAATGTCTGCCCCACGTTCAAGATGTCTGTTCCTACTCGTGCCCCCCGGTGGGCTCGACGCGGCTCGGTGGAATGCCTTGGAGCTGGCCGATGCGGATTTGGGCCGACTCGGCATAGCGCGTGCCTGGGAACGCCTGGATCACGCGGCGCAGAAAGACTTCGGCTTCGCGCGGTTTGCCGCGCTTGGTCAGGTTGTCGGCCAGCGCCAGGTAGACGCCGGCCAGCCGATCCCCCAGCGTGTCGGCGGCGAGCAGCAGCCATTCCTGATTGCCGCGAATCTCCTGGATCAGTTGCGATGCTTCCATGCCTTCCGGCAAATCGCCGTAGCTGGCGAGCAAGATTTCGCAGCGATCCAGGCACGGGACGATATCTTTGTTCTTGTAAAAACCGCGGGCCTGCGTGATCAGATCGCCGGCGCGGCGGGCGCGCTGCTGCACGCGTTCCTGGTTGTTCTGGGTCAGCTTGGTCAGCAAGTCGCCGGCTTCACGTGCCGCCGGCAGGCCGGGAAACGTCACGAGCGTTTCGGTGAGCGCCTGCAGAGCCTCGATCGATTTGCCGGCGGCGACCAGTTCCTTGGCCTTCGTGAGGCGTTCGTTGGCCTTGGCCTCGATCTCCGCCATCAATTTCTGGGCGCTGGAGTGGATGGCGCGGCCGTTGCCGTCGTCGAGGATGTTCTTGAGCGCCGCGAAAGCGCGTGCGTAATCGCCATCTTGATACGCCTTTTGCGCCGATTCGTAATGCTGCTTCATCCAGTCCGGCGTGGCCACCTGAGCCGAAAACCGCTGCAACAACTCATGGAACGTGTCAGCATCCTGATAGCCTTCCTTCATTTTCAGGATCTTGCGGCCCGGTCCGGCGACCACGAGCGTTGGAAACGCGTTGATGCGCATGTCCTGGATCAGCTTCGGATCGCGGCTAGTGTGAATTCTGAGGGGGATAAACTGCTGATTCATCAGCTCGATGACGCGCGGATCACGGAACGTCGTGGCATCCAGCTTGTCGCAGAAGAAACAGGGGGTCATCGTAAAGTCGATAACGATGGGCAGGCCGCGTTTTTCCGATTCGACGAGGGCCTGGCCATAATCGGTGCGCCACTGGATTTCTTTGCTCGCCGGCGCCGATTCCTGGGCCACGACCATCCACGGCAACGGGGCGGCGCACAAGCACGCAAGCAGCAGCATCCATGGTCGGCGTCGGCTGGGCATGATGGAAATCCTCGTAGCGCGCTGTCATAGGACGGGTTTCCTAACCCGTCGTAGCCGGACGGGTTAGGAAACCCGTCCCACCGTGACCGATGTCAAGATGAACTACTTGGCGCGCGGGTGCGCCTTCAGGTAACTCTCTTTCAAGCGACCCGTGCTCACGTGCGTGTATATCTGCGTGGTCGCCAGGCTGCGGTGGCCGAGCAATTCCTGCACGCTGCGGATGTCGGCGCCGTGATCCAGCAGGTGCGTTGCGAAACTATGCCGCAAACTGTGCGGGCTCGCGGCGGCATCCAAGCCGGTTTGCGCCAGGTATTTTGCCAGCAACCGGCCGACGCTGCGCGGGGTGAGACGCGTACCGTTCTTGTTGAGGAACACCGCGTCCTTGTGCTTGCCGGCAAGTTGCTTGTTCAGGTTCGCCAGCAACGCATCCCTGGCGGACAGCCAAGCTTCGAGGGCTGCGAGCGCTTGCTCTCCGAAGAACACCAGGCGCTCTTTCTTGCCCTTGCCCCGCACCGTGGCCAGGCCTTCGGCGCGATCGAGATCGTTGCGATTCAGCCCCGTCAATTCGCTGACGCGCAACCCGGCTGAATAGAGCGCCTCCAGGATCGCCCGATCACGCCGGCCCAAGAGCGAATCCGCCGGCGGCGCTGCGAACAATTTCGCCAAGTCGCTTTCCGGCAGGAAGTGCGGCAGCTTTTTCTCCTGGCGCGGGCCGCGCAATCCGTCGGCCGGGTTCGCGGGCAACTCCCCTCTGCGGCACAGGAACCGAAACCAGGAGCGGGCCGCCGCGAGACGGCGGGCCACGGTTGTCTTGGCGTATCCTTGTTCGTGCAGCCAAACCAACCAAGCCCGCAAATGCCGGCTGGTGACCTTGTCCAAAGTCGCGCCGTTGCCCAGTTGCGTTCGCAGAAAATCCTTGGCCTGCGTCAAATCCTCGCGGTACGACTTGACGGTCAGCTCCGAAGCCTGCTTCTCCAGGGCCAGGTGGCGCAGAAAGTCGGCGAGCGCTTCGTCCATGCGCGACTTCCTTTCCGCGCCTCAAAGGCGCGAGTGCGGCGCCGCTACCCCTCCTGCCCCCCCTTTGAAAGGGGGGGATAGGGGGGGTTGCTGAACCTCGGCGCTATCCGCTTGTTCGCGGGCCTTTTTGGTCAGCACCAGCGCGTCAAACCAGGTAAGGCTTAACGCCGGATCGGCCGCTAGATCGCGAATGGTGTCGATGAGGCACGCGCGGCTGGCATCGTCGTAGACAAAGACGAAGCGTTCATCCCCCTTGATCAAGGCCAGGACGTTGAATTCGTTGGCCAAGCATCACCTCCCGCGGGCCGGCGCCGTGACAGTCTGTCCGTACTCCGTTTCCATATCGTCTGAAGGATTGGTAAGACTTGCCGAGCAGCGTGCCGAGTTGCATCTGGAAAGGAAATCATCATCGACAAATCCCGACCAGCTTGCCCAGGTGTCTACGGAAGAATACGGGCACGAAACGGCATCTCCCCGCAGCGCGACTCCAGCGGGTAGCCCCTGATGCCCCTTGAATCCACGAAACAAAGTCGTTTGGCGTGTTGGCGAGTTGGCGCAAAGGAGGCCAGATTCTTGACCTGTCGACGGCAAGCGATTTGCCGCAACCGATTCAGTGCAATTGAGTTGTGTCGATGGCCTGTTCGGCGCGAAGGCCTGGTTCACAAATGCGCACAGGCATAGGTGATATTCGAGACGACAGGATTTCGACACAGTTGGCACGCACTCAACTTCCTATCCCCTTGAGTCATCAAATGTTACATCAAAAAAAATGCCGGCATCACCTGACAGAATGGTGTAGTCCCTACAGCGTTCACTCTGTCACCCAGAAATGACAAGAATTGAACCATGTCGGCGCGAAGGCATGGTTCAAAACCGGGTAACAAACATGTGTGTGTGTGGAGTATCGTGGCATTGTGGTATAGTCGCGAAATTGGCAGCCATAACCGTTTTCCAGGTCAGCAGTTACGCTACGGACGCGACAATGCACGAGGGGGCCAAATGGCCCAGTCGATTGCACAGTCGCTTGGCACCCTCAACCGCGCGTTTTTGAACCAGGCCGGCGCGAAGGTTGTGAAAAGTGGCACGGACCCTTGATTTTATCAGGTTTTTTGGCTCTCATAATCAGGCGCAACTATCATATCAGCAATAACTTCCATCGAAAAAACACCTCGAATTCGAGGCACATTCCTTGGCGAGTTGGCAAACTGGCAAACTCGCAAGTGAGTTTACCTATTGAGCATTGCGCGGATGAGTCCAACATTAGCCTTTATGGGTTCTCCGCCAAACTTGTGGAATCGGCTGGTCTTTGTGGGGCAGACATTCTTGTCTGCCTGCGTATTCAGCGGCTTCAGTGGCAGACAGGAATGTCTGCCCCACAAGAATGGCGCAGCACCCCTTTGTACTACTCTTGTCCTGATTTCTTCGCTTCTTGCGAGGATTTTTTTATGCCGCGTCGCTCGTTAGTTGGTCTGGGTTTGCGTCGGCGGCAGCGAGCAGGGCCAGGATCGTGGTCCGGGCTTGAGCGCTGACCTGATAGCGGTGCGTGTGGGGCACTTTTTGCAGCAAGCTATGGCCGCGCAGCAATCGCAGCAGGCGCG
>Ga0209726_10007802_pt1 | contig 11809 bp, 11 predicted proteins | sample Subgrocontami54m_FD_187453 | JGI IMG/M metagenome (GOLD analysis project Ga0209726, IMG submission 187453) | Subsurface groundwater microbial communities from S. Glens Falls, New York, USA - GMW46 contaminated, 5.4 m (SPAdes) (version 3) | ecosystem: Environmental > Aquatic > Deep subsurface >... | reverse complement strand
ATGAAGCGGCGGATCTCTTGTTTCATACATTTATTTTGCTCGGGCAAAAGGATATTTCTTTGCAGGAGATATTAAATGAACTGAAAAGACGGGCCGGCATATCAGGTCTAAAAGAAAAGGCATCAAGAAAACTTGTCCCCGCAGGTCTTAAGCGGGGAAAGGAGGGAAAATAATGGACTGTATCTTTTGCAAAATAGTAAAAAAGGAGATACCTTCAACAATAGTATTGGAGAATGACAGCCTTATTGCAATAAAAGATCTAAACCAGCAGGCGCCGGTGCATATACTCATAATGCCCAAAAGGCATTTTTCAACTATTCTTGAATGTAAGGATAAAGGACTTTTGGGCGATATGCTTTCAATGGCTAATCAGGCAGCTGAAAAGCTCGGCGTTAGTAAAAAAGGTTTCAGGGTTGTTATAAATACAAACGAGGATGGAGGGCAGACAGTATTTCACCTGCATATGCACCTCCTTGCAGGAAGGCCCCTTTCCGGAATGATGGGATAAAAGCTGTTATGTGAAAATACCTGCAAATTTTTCTTGCAGTTAATTGACACAGTTGTTATTATCTAAAGCTTAAATATTCTTGGGAGGTTGTATGAGAGAAGAAATACATCCAAAATACGAACCAACTGCTATTGAGTGCGCCTGCGGGTTTATTGCAGAAACCAGGTCTACCAAAAAGGATTTAAGGGTAGAGGTATGCTCTAACTGTCATCCGTTTTTTACAGGCAAGCAAAAGTTGGTGGATCCTGCCGGCAGGGTGGAGAAATTTAAGAAGAAATATAAGAAGAAAGAGGCAAGCTGATATATAGTGTCAGAGAGTCAGAGTATCAGAGATAAAAACAAAAACTTTGACTCTTTGACCCTCTGATACTTTGACACTGTATTCTATGAAGGTAACCCTCCTTAATTTTACCCCGGCCCCTGAAAAGACCGTAGTTCTGGCTGCCAAACTCTGCTATTCGGACAGTAATATATCCCAATTAGAGGAAAAGGTTCTTGGCGCATCTTTTGAAAAGTTTTTAGGGAAGATTCTCAAGATGGGACACCTCTCTGTGCTGGAGCATGCCGGTTTTACCTTTGGCATAGAAGGCATATCAAGGGCCACATCTCACCAGTTGGTGCGTCACAGGCTTGCGTCATATTCTCAGCAAAGCCAGCGGTATGTTAAATTCAAAGAGGGGCTGGAGTTTGTAATCCCGCCCTCTATAAAGAAAAATGCAAAAATAGGAGAAAAATTTTCTGATATCACAGGCTCTCTCTACAGTTTCTATAATGAGATGATTGAGGCAGGCATACCGGCAGAAGACGCCAGATATATACTTCCAAATGCTGCGGAGACAAAGATTATAGTTACAATGAATGCCAGAGAACTTCTGCATTTTTTCGGTCTTCGCACCTGTGAAAGGGCTCAATGGGAGATAAGGGAGATGGCAAAGAGGATGCTTGCCCTTGCAAAAAAAGAGGCGCCATTTATATTTAAAAAAGCAGGCCCGGGCTGTGTAAGCACAGGCAAATGCACTGAAGGTGAAATGACCTGCGGCAGGCCAGATGAGATAAGGGAGGAGTTTAAAAAACTATAAAGACAGGCTATGGGCAATGGGCTATAGGTGATAGAAAAGACAGATTTTTGCCTATAGCCAATAGCCTCTCGCCTATTGCCTATTTACTATGCTTAACCGACTTGAACAAATAGAAAAAAGATATATTGAACTCGGAAATCTTTTAAGCGACCCAAAGGTTATTTCTGACCAGAAAAGCTTTCAAAAGTATGGCAGGGAACATTCGTCTCTGATTGAGATGGTGGAGGCATACAATGAATTAAAAAAAGCAGAGAATGAATTAAAGGAAAACAAGGCGATTATAGAAGGAAAAGATGAAGATCTTAAGGGTTTAGCCAAAGAAGAAATCCCTGTTCTTCAAAAAAGAAAAACTGAATTGGAAGAAAGACTCAAAATCCTTCTTATTCCAAAGGATCCGAATGATGAAAAAAATATACTACTTGAAATAAGGGCAGGCGTTGGCGGCGATGAGGCCGCAATATTTGTTGCCGACCTTTTCAGGATGTATTCGAGATACGCTGAAGTTCAAAAATGGAAGGTGGAGATATTAAGCAGCAGCCCGACAGGAATGGGCGGATTAAAAGAGATTATAGCCATAATTGCCGGCAAGGGCGTATACAGCAAGCTCAAATACGAGAGCGGTGTGCATCGCGTTCAACGGGTTCCGGCAACAGAGGCATCGGGCAGGATACATACATCCACTATTACTGTGGCAGTGCTGCCTGAGGCCGAAGAGGTTGAAGTAGATATAAAAGAGGCAGATTTAAAGGTTGATACTTTTCGGGCCGGTGGCGCAGGCGGGCAGAATGTAAATAAGGTGGAAACTGCTATAAGGATAACGCATCTCCCGACAAATATTATTGTCCAGTGTCAGGCTGAAAGGAGCCAGCATAAAAACAGGCAACAGGCCATGAAAATGCTGGCGGCGAAACTTTTGGACATAAAGCAAAAGGAACAGGATACTAATATTGCGATGGAAAGAAAAACCCAGGTCGGGACAGGAGACAGGAGCGAAAAAATAAGGACATACAATTTTTCTCAAAACCGTGTTTCAGACCACAGGATCGGCCTTACCCTTCACAGACTTGATGCTGTAATGGAAGGAGACTTAAACGAACTCATAGAAGCGCTCACACATTATTATCAGACAGAGGCATTAAAAGGCCATAATATGGCCTTGCAGGTATAGGCATGGACAAGATTATTATACAAGGCGGCAATCGTCTAATTGGCGAGGTAGAGATAAGCGGCGCTAAGAATGCAGCATTGGCAATCCTTTCCGCGGCTATTTTAACCGATGACTGGAATACATTTTATAATGTTCCGAAACTAAAAGACATTGACACTATAAAAACCCTGCTTCTTTATATCGGGGCTGAAATTCAGGAAGATGGCAATGCCTTAAAGATTAGAACCAGAAACCTCAAAAATCCGGAAGCGCCTTATGAATTAGTCAAGACCATGAGGGCGTCGTCTCTCGTGTTGGGGCCGCTTCTATCAAGATTTAAAATGGCAAGGGTTTCTTTGCCCGGTGGATGCGCAATAGGAGCGAGACCCATGAATCTCCATTTGACGGCTTTGGAAAAGATGGGGGCTGATATTAAGATAGACGGCGGCTACATCAATGCAAAGGCAGAAAAGCTTAAAGGCGCCAAAATATGTTTTGATATCTCTACAGTAACAGGCACGGAGAATATCATGATGGCGGCAACGCTTGCCGATGGTGTTACTGTGTTGGAAAATGCCGCATGCGAGCCGGAGGTGGCGGAACTGGCAAATGTATTAAACAAGATGGGCGCCTGCATAAAAGGCGGAGGCACGGATTGCATAACCATAGAAGGCGTTGAGAGCCTGAAACCAGTAAGGCACACGGTTATGCCTGACAGGATAGAGGCAGGGACATTTATGATTGCGGCAGGCATGACAAAGGGTGATGTGCTTGTTAAAAACTGCCCCTTACAAAACCTTGAGATGTTGGCTGCAAAACTAAGAGAGGCGGGTGTGGAGATAAAAACGGAAAATGGCGGGGTGCGTGTTACAGGAAATTCTCACCTGGGAAGCTTTGATGTAAAGACCCTCCCCTATCCGGGTTTTCCAACTGACATGCAGGCTCAGATAATGGCAATGATGAGCATTGCAAGCGGACTCTCTGTGATAACAGAGACGGTTTTTGAAAACAGGTTTATGCATGTAAGCGAATTAAGGAGAATGGGAGCGGATATAAAGATAGAAGGAAGAAATGCGATTATAAAAGGGAGACCCTCTCTCAACGGCGCCCCTGTCATGGCAACAGATTTAAGGGCAAGCGCGTCATTAATATTAGCAGGCCTTGCAGCAGAGGGGGTAACAGAGATTGCAAGAGTTTATCACCTGGACAGGGGTTATGAAAAGATAGAGGAAAAACTTTCAAAACTGGGCGCAAAGATAAAGAGGGTGAAAGAATGAGAACTCAAAACTTAAAACTCAAAACTCAAAACTATTTAACCATTGCCCTTCCAAAAGGTCGGATTCTGAAAGAGGCCGTTGCCCTTTTTAAAAAGATCGGCATTGACTGTTCCGATGTCATGGAAGACAGCAGAAAACTTATCTTTGAAAATAAGAAGAGCCGTATCAAGTTCATGGTAATAAGGTCTCAGGATGTGCCGACCTATGTGGAATATGGCGCCGCAGATGCGGGTATAGCAGGGAAGGATGTGCTTTTGGAACAGGAGAGGGATATCTATGAACCGCTTGATTTAGGCATCGGTATTTGCAGGATGGTTGTTGCAGAGCCCAAGGAACTGGGCAAAAAAGATAACCCGAGACACTGGACACACATAAGGGTTGCCACAAAGTATCCGAACATTACGTTGAAGCACTTCATGAACAAAGGGATACAGGTTGAGATAATAAAACTCTACGGTTCTATTGAACTGGCCCCGCTCCTTGGCCTTTCGGAGAGGATCGTTGATCTGGTTCAAACCGGCGAGACATTAAAAAGAAACGGCCTTGTGGAAGTAGAGGAGATAATGAAGGTTACATCAAAACTTATCTGCAACAGGGCGTCGTTAAAGACAAAGCCTGACAGGATAAAAGCGATAGTTGACGGTCTGAAAAAGGCAATATAGCGCATCCTGCCCTGCCCCACATTCAACCTCGAAGTTCAACAAATAATGAAGCGGCTGCAAAGCCGTGGCGCAGGAGGGTTTATAGCCATTTCTTCTTTTTAAAATAGAAAAGCATCATGACTGCTATTGCAGACATTCCAACAATGAGCACGAAATAGCTATACCGCCATTTTAATTCAGGCATAAATTCAAAGTTCATGCCGTATATGCCGACTATAAAGGTGAGAGGGATGAATATTGTGCCGATGATGGTTAGAAACTTCATTATCTCATTCATCCTGTTGCTTATGCTTGAAAGGTATATATCAAGCATGCCTGAAAGCATCTCGCGATACGACTCAATTGTATCAATCACCTGTATTGTATGGTCATATACATCCCGGAGATATATAGATGTGGTGTCCCTGATGAGAGGAGATTCCTTCCTTTCCATTGTGCTTATCACCTCTCTTAATGGCCATACGGCTTTTCTTAAATATATCATCTCCCTTTTGAATACATGTATTTTGTGCAAAGTCTGCACCTGAGGGTTTTTGACAAGTTCATCTTCAAGATTTTCTATCCTTTCCCCCATCTCTTCAAGCACGACAAAGTAGTTGTCTACGATTGCATCTATAAGTGAGTATGCAAGATAATCCGTCCCAAGACCCCGTATCCGTCCCTTCCCGCTCCTTATCCTTTCTCTAATCAGGTTAAATGCGTCCCCCTTTATCCCTTCCTGAAATGAGATTACAAAGTTTTTGCCAAGTATTATGCTAATCTGTTCAGCGATAAATTCTGTTCCGCTCTTTTTATGCAGCATCTTAAGGACAATGTAGATATAGTCGCCATGATCCTCTATCTTCGGACGCTGGTCTGTATTCAGGATGTCTTCAAGGACAAGCGGATGCAAAGAGAAGCAATCGCCAAGTTTCTGAATAATGTCAGAGCGGTGGAGCCCCTCAACATTTATCCATGTTACAGTAGGTTTCTCCTTTAAAGGCAGGCATTCCTCTACAGCCTTTAATTCTATTTCATAGACATTTGCCTCGTCATAATCAATGACAAAGATGTTTACATCCTTTTCCCTCTTTTCACCGATATGGACAAGTGTTCCGGGGAGAAGGCCGCTCTTTTTGGACCTATTCTTTATTAAACGAGGCATGAATATCTCTGCAATCTAATGCGATAATCCCTAACAGGCTGTAAGTCCCTCCTCAATTGCCTTCCTAACCATTTCCATAAGAAGCTTTTCATCTGCATCCGATACAGGTATTGGCTTTCCTATAACAACCTTTACAGCCCCCGGCCTTATTAAGATACTCTCCTTTTTCATTAGGTTCTCAGTGCCTCTTATTGACACCGGCACAATCGGAACGCCGCTTTTTATCGCAAGCAAAAATCCTCCTCGTTTAAATGGGAGGAGGTTGCCTGCAGCGCTTCGCGTGCCTTCAGGAAATATCAGAACAGATGCCCCCTTTTTTACCTTCTCAGCCGCTCTTTCTATGCTCTTATAGGCGCTCCCTGCCTTTTCCCTGTCAATGCTTACATATCCCGCAAGGCTCATAGACCATCCGATGATGGGTATCTTAAAGAGGCTCTTTTTAGCAACCCAGCGGAATTGAATGGGAATAAATCCCTGCAAAGCTAAAATATCAAATGCTCCCCTGTGGTTTGACGCAAGAATCTGGGGACTGTCTTGAAGTAGATTTTCCGCGCCTTTTATCTCAACAGTTACACCGCTTAAAAAAAGCAGGATTCTGCTCCATAGAGAGCCAATAGAGTGGATGCTGTTGCCGCTCCTGTCAAAGACAAGTGAAATGATTACAAGGATAAAAATGAATATTGTAACAGGCAATCCAATGAGCCATACAGATAGGGTTCTTATAAGCATTTTATAGTATTATTTATTTTACCTGTATAAATGGTATTGTCCCGCCTGTTACGCTCGGCAGTTTTCCATCCCATTTTTCTATAGCCTTCCGCTGGTTCTCAATCTCTCTCAGTTTCAGGAGGGATTCTGTTATCTCCTGCCTCTGAAGCTTTAACCCTTCGGCCTCGGCCCTTGCCTGTGTGATCTTTTGTTCGTTTTCTACCTTTATCCTTTCAAGGTCATTTCTTGCTCTTGCAACGTGCTGTTCTGCCACCTGTTTTGCCTCAATGGCGTCATTGAATGTCTTGGAGAAGTTGAAATCCGCAACAGATACCTCGACGACTTTGATATTGAAACCTACGAGCCTTTCGGCCAGCTCTGTCCGTATGGCAGACTTGACCTCGTGTCTCTTTGCTATCAACTCCTCTGCTGTGTATTTAGCGGTTACGGCCTTGATAACCTCCTGCACCGCAGGCTGGATCACCTTGTCTTCAAATGCCATCCCTATCTTTTGATACACCTCGTCCACTGCCTCCGGGACCAGGTGATAATTTGTGGCCATGACTGTAGATATGATCTGAAGGTCTTTCGAAGCTGCCTCGGCCCGTGCCTCGTTCTTTTGTACCTGCACGTTTACCTTCACGACACTGTCAATAAATGGCATCTTGAAGTTCAACCCTTCGGAGAGAACACCCTTTTGCACAGCGCCCAATCTGATAAGCACACCTCTTTGACCAGGTCCTACAATAGTCCATGGTGCACCACCCATTAGTAATAGTAATAGAATAACACCCGCTGCAATTATAGGAACCTTCCCGAACCTTCCTCCGACACCTTTTACCATGTCTATTACCTCCTGCACATTTTCCGGCTCCTTGTTGTACATATTTATTATCTCCTCCTTTTATTTTTGAGTAAGGACATTTACTCACCTACTCGTTTTCTTTTATACCACTTTTCTATTTCCACTGCAAAGAATACCACAGAAGACAGCACAAGCGTAAATAACAACTCGTTCAAAGCCAGAGGCTTGGTCTTGAAGATTGGATTCAGGAACGGCACATATATAGTTGCCATTTGCAGCGCAAAGGTCAGAGCAACAGCGCCCAATAAAGATTTGTTGGAGAATAACCCCTGATTGAAAAGGGATTCCTTCTCAGACCGTATTGCCAGGACATGGCCCATCTGGCTCAGGCATAATACTGTAAATACCATCGTCTGCCAGTGGCTATGCCCCGTCTTTATAGACCAGGCCTGTGTAAAGATTGATACAAAGCCCATAAGAAGCCCCACCCAGATGATATGAGTTCCAAGACCCTGGGCAAATATGCTCTCTTTCGGATGTCTCGGCGGTCTATTCATTATCCCCTTTTCTACTGGTTCGGCAGCAAGGGCAAGACCCGGAAGTCCATCTGTAACAAGATTTATCCAGAGTATATGTATCGGCAAAAGGGGAATTGGCAAACCAAGGAAAGGCGCAAGGAATATAGTCCATATCTCACCTGTGTTGCTTGCCATTACATATTTAATAAATTTGCGTATGTTGTCATAAATCCTTCTTCCTTCTTTTACTGCCTTGACAATGGTTGCAAAATTATCATCAAGCAGTATCATGTGGGCAGCCTCTTTTGAAACATCTGTGCCTGTAATGCCCATTGCAACCCCTATATCAGCCCTCTTTAATGCTGGTGCATCATTGACGCCATCCCCTGTCATTGCAACAAACTGTCCTTTATCCTGAAGCGCCTTTACTATCTTTAGCTTCTGTTCAGGCGCAACCCTTGCATAGACCCTTATATGAAGAACCCTTTCCTCAAATTCTTCAAGAGAAAGCCTTTCAAGTTCCCTTCCAGTAATTATAGTTTTTAAATCTCCTTCAATAATACCGAGTCTTCTTGCTATAGCCATTGCAGTTATAGGATGGTCGCCTGTTATCATTACAGGCTTTATGCCCGCAGCCTTGCATAATGCAACTGCCTCTTTTGCCTCTTCTCTTGGCGGATCCATCATTCCTGCAAGACCTAAAATAATAAGGTCTCTTTCCACATTTTCAGGGGACATATCATCAGGAAGCCTTTCCCATCTCCTCATAGCAATACCCAGTATCCTCAGTCCATCAGCAGCCATCCTATCGCTTATTCTGTTAATCTCCTCTGGATCAATGGTCTCTATTCCATTTGATGTCAAAATATTTGAAGATTTTTCTATCAAGACCTCTATTGCCCCTTTGGTAAAGGAGATGAATTTTACTTCACCCTCCCCTTTATCCCCTCCCGTCAAGGGAGGGGGAATTATAGTAGTTCCCTCTCCCCTCGCGGGAGAGATATAAAACAGTTCCCTCTCCCCTTGCGGGAGAGGGTAAGGGTGAGGGGTGATTTTATGAAAAGTCGTCATACACTTTCGGTCAGAATCAAAAGGAATCTCGGCAATGCGGGGAAATTTTGCTTCAAGGTCCTTTTTATCAAAGCCTTTATCCTTTGCAATATTATATAAGGCAATCTCCGTTGGATCCCCCATGATTTTACCGTTAACATCTGTGTTGGCATCATTGCTTAATGCAAGGGCATGAAAAAGAGTGGCGAGAGGTGAGTGGTGAGTGGTGAGAATTTTCTGGTCACTGACCACTGACCACTGTCCACTTAATATCCTGCCATCAACCCATATCTCCTCTGCTGTCATTTTATTCAAAGTCAACGTGCCTGTCTTATCAGAGCAGATGTATGTAACAGAGCCAAGTGTCTCCACTGCCGTGAGTTTTCTTATGAGTGCATTCCGCCTGACCATCTTTCTTGCGCCAAGCGCAAGGGATATAGTTACAACCGCAGGCAGCGCCTCAGGTATGGCTGCAACAGCCAGGGAAATGGCTGTAAGAAGCATAAGGATTGGAGACTCCCCTCTCATTATCCCAACACCAAAAACAACTACGCATATGGATAAAACAGCTATAGCAAGTTTTTTACCAAAATTTGCGAGCCTTTTTTGCAGAGGAGTTTTTACCTCCTCCTCTTCCTGCAGCATTGCGGCAATTGCACCTATTTCAGTATCCATGCCTGTTGAAACCGCAATGCCTTTTCCCCTGCCATAACTAACCACAGTTCCTTTGTATGCCATATTTTTTCTGTCGCCGATAGGCAACATCTTTTCATGCAAAGCTTTTGCAGATTTCTCTGCAGGCACGGATTCTCCTGTTAGCGCTGCCTCCTCTATCTTTAACTGGACTGCCTCAATGAGCCTCATATCAGCAGGAACAATCTTGCCTGCTTCAAGGACAATAACATCCCCCGGCGCTATCTCTGATGCAGGGATATTTATAAGTTTATCGTCTCTTACTACAGTTGCAAATTGCGCTGCCATCTTCTTTAAAGCAGCCATTGCCTTCTCTGCCCTGTATTCCTGAACAAAGCCCAATATTGCATTAAGCACAACAATTACTACTATGGCTATAGTGTCAGCCGCTTCGCCCAGCACGCCGGAAATAATAGCGGCACCAATAAGGACAATAATCATGAAGTCCTTGAACTGGTCAAGCAGCATTTCTAAAGGGGTCTTCTTTTTCTTCTCTAAAAGTTCATTTAGCCCATATTCTTCAAGCCTTTTTTGCGCATCTTCTGAAGAAAGCCCCTGGGTAGAACTATTTAAATCTTCAAGGACTTCTTTTATTTCCTTATTATACCATTGCATAGTTTTACCTTCCTTTTACAGACCATAAACTACAGTCTTAAAGTCTCGCATCTTTGCATAAAAAACAAACCTACCGTTGGTATATTTTACAGTTCAACAATGCTTTTACATTTGGCTGCGTGGGATTCATTTTAAGGGGGAGTAATGGAGGCTATTCCTGTCTATTTATTATCTCATCATGGAGTTTTTACTGCTCTCTGAATCTTAAAACATATACTGCCTATTCTGAAATGGTGTCTGTTACTTTTTATGATGCCCTCCTTTTTTAATCCCTTTCATTACCTTTTCAAGTTCAGCAAGCCTTTTTTTAAATTGCTCGTTTGACGGCCCTAATTTTACAGCCCTCTTTTCGGCATTAATCGCCTTTTCAAAATCGCCGCTTATAGCATAGGCGTGGGCAATAGCATCATACACCTCCGGAATGTCCTTTTTTACCTTTATAATCTCTTCGAGCCTGACCATGGCAGCATCTACCCTGTTAACGGCAAGATAAAGCGCTGCAAGTTCAAATTTCTTCTGCCACTCGTCCTTGCTGTCCTTTACTTCCTGCTCCAATGTTAAAATTCTTTTTCCAAACTCTATTTTCTGCTTCCCCCTGTTTATCATATCCTCAAGATGGGCTGCCTGAGGGCTCATTTTAACTGCCCTTTCCCATATTGAGATGGCCTTTTCCATATCATTCATCCTGTAGTAGGCCATACCCAGGGATTCATACACCTTATAGAAGTTGGCATGAAGCCTTGTGACATCCTCAAGTGTTTTAGCGGCATCAGCCATCCTCCCCCTCTGTAGGTATGCAACACCAAGCAGATATTTATCCTGCCACGAAAGCCTGCCTGCCTTATCAAGTGGTTCAAGTCTCGCTATATCTCTGTCAACCTCTCCAATATCCCTATATTCTATTGTCTGAGGCGGTTCATTTCGCTTTTTATACCAGTAATATCCGCCGCCGATAACAGCTCCGGTAACTATCACAGCCGCAACAATTATAACTATAACCTTTTTCATAAACCCCCGTTTAAAATATCCTGTAATCCAAAGAAGTGAAGTATTGAGAATAAATCAAAATTGGCACAAAATGTCAATTAAAAGATACCCTCTCTTTTTTACCTCTCTTATTCGCCTCAAGAATCTTTTTCCTAATCCTTATGTTTTTTGGCGTAACCTCCACAAGCTCATCCTCGTTAATAAACTCTATGGTCTGCTCAAGGCTCATTAGCCTTGGAGGCGCAAGGTGGAGGGATTCGTCAGCGCCTGACGCCCTCATATTTGTCAGTTTCTTTTCCTTTATTACATTGACATCAAGGTCATTCTCTCTTGAATTTTCGCCTATTACCATACCCTCATACACAGCCGTGCTTTCGCTTATAAACAGCTCCCCTCTCGGCTGGATATGAAACAAGGCATATACAGTCGTAACGCCGGCCCTGTCTGCGACAAGCGCGCCTGTGGAGCGCTTTGAAATCGTTCCCTGCCACGGTTCATATCCGTCAAAGATGTGATTTAAAAGCCCTGTCCCTTTTGTATCCGTAAGAAATTCCGTTCTAAATCCGATAAGCCCTCTGGACGGCACACGAAACTCAAGTCTCACTCTGCCATGGCC
>Ga0209726_10007800_pt1 | contig 11813 bp, 7 predicted proteins | sample Subgrocontami54m_FD_187453 | JGI IMG/M metagenome (GOLD analysis project Ga0209726, IMG submission 187453) | Subsurface groundwater microbial communities from S. Glens Falls, New York, USA - GMW46 contaminated, 5.4 m (SPAdes) (version 3) | ecosystem: Environmental > Aquatic > Deep subsurface >... | reverse complement strand
GCATACCGGACACATCAGCTACCGCAAGGCGATATCAGTCGGCCTTGGTCTTGACAACTTTTTTGCCGCGATAGTAACCGCTCGGGCTGATGTGGTGGCGCAGGTGCGGCTCACCGGTAGAGGGCTCAACCGCCAGCGCCGGGTTGGTCAAAAAATCGTGCGCACGGTGCATTCCACGCTTGGATGGGGACTTCTTGTTCTGCTGAACTGCCATGTTAACTCCTTACAAAAACCAATAAATCCAACAATAAAAATCCAAAGGGTACCTCTAGAAATTCAGATTTCGTCATTGGTGAAACAACTAGCCATTCCACTAAGCGCGATGAAACATGCGCTAAGTGGCTGGTTATCCGGCGAAGGCCGGAATCCAGTATTTTGCGAGCATCCGCTTCGCGGATTGCCTGCTTACTCCACTTCAATAGACTGGACACCGGCCTTCGCCGGTGTGACGAATTTTTAGAGACACCCTAAAGTCTACTCAATTTTCAATCCTGCCAGAGCCGCAAAGGATTTTCTTTCCGGCTCTGACCTATCCATGCCTCCCGCTGCCGGCTGGCAGGCGCCTGGTGGATGCTTCGGCGCAAATGGCAGGCTCAGCAATATCTCTTCCTCCACCAGTGCAAGCACGTCCATATGCTTATCCGCCTGAATGCTGTCCAATTCGTCTTCCTCGATGGAAGACTCGTCCAGTTCCCCTCCCTGCACCAGCAGCAGGCGCGAAACCAGTTTCACCGGATATGCCAGGGCATTCAGGCAGCGCTGGCAGCGCAACTGGCACATGCCGTCCAGCGCTACTTCCAGCTTCAGCTTGCCATCCTTGTCCTGAAAGCCGCGCACTACATAGCCGATACTTCCCCTTCGACTGTGCTCAGGACAGGCTTCCGGAGCAGCCAGCATATCCTGCAGCCGGGGCATTTCAGACACCGGTATTTCACCGCGCAATTCCCTGCCGTTGCGGGCAAAGTCCAGGCTATCAATGAAATGCCGTGCAAACATGAGGCGCGCATGATATATATTTCGGGTATCACTGTCAAAAAAGCAGATGGAATGAATCCTCAGCCGCTTGTTCTCGCCTCCACTTCGATTTACCGCCGCGAATTGCTGGATCGCCTGCAAATCCCGTTTCAAACTGCCGCACCCGATGTGGACGAAACCCCGCTTCCCGGCGAGAGCGCCAAACAAACCTCCTGGCGGCTTTCGCGGGAAAAGGCGCATGCAGTGGCCGCAAATTACCCGGATGCGCTGATCATCGGCTCGGATCAGGTCGCGCTGCTGGGGGAGCAGCAGATGGGCAAGCCCCTCACCCACGACAACGCGGTACGCCAACTGCGCGCCATGCGCGGCAAGAGTGTGGTCTTTTATACCGCGCTGACCCTGCTGAACACGCGCTCCGGAGAAATGCAGACCGAAGTTGCGGAAAACCGCGTAAGCTTCCGCGAGCTCAGCAACGACGAGATCGAATCCTATCTGCGCAAGGAGCAGCCCTACCACTGCGCAGGCAGCGCAAAATCGGAAGGGCTGGGCATCGCGCTGATCAGCCGGATGGAAGGGGGCGATCCCAATGCCCTGGTCGGCCTGCCTCTCATTTTGCTGGTGGGCATGCTAAAAAAACAGGGTGTTTCTGTTTTGTAAGCTATACCCAACTATCTGTTGTTGCAGGGGGTGCCGCGAATTAAGTTGCGATGCACTAACGTTTCTGGTATTAAAGCGCGTTTCAAAATTTTGTTAGCACGTTTTTGGAGAGATAAATGCCGGTACAACCCACCAAGCCAGTCACCCCTTACAAGTCCAAGAAGGGGGAGTCTTATATGAATCCCAAGCAACTGGGTCACTTTCGCACCATCCTCAACGACATCAAGCTCGGGCTGGGCGAAGACATAGACCGCACGGTGCATACCATGCAGGATGAGGCCACCGTGTTTGCCGACCCGAACGACCGCGCCAGCCAGGAATCTGATGTGAGCCTGGAATTGCGCAACCGCGACCGTGAACGCAAACTGATCAAGAAAATCGACGAAATGATGGCCAAGATAGACAGCGGCGACTATGGCTATTGCGAGAAATGCGGCGTGGAAATCGGGCTTAGCCGCCTGGAAGCGCGGCCAACCGCAACGCTGTGCATAGATTGCAAGATGCTGGACGAAATCCGCGAAAAACAAGTCGCCAGATAATTTGCCGGTATCAAGATTCAAATAAGAATCGGCCAGATGGCCGATTTTTGTTTTTATCAATTGAACCTAAAAATCGTAATTCAAGCCACAGAGTTCACAGAGCACACAGAGAGGGTGGCAGTTTTGCCAGGTTCTTCCGCTTACCCGGTTAGTGAGCCAGTTCCTTTTTTCAACCGCCGTTTTTTCCTCTGTGATCTCTGTGTTCTCTGTGGCTAACTGTTTTTTTCCAGGTTGAACAGCGCACGCAACTTGTTTTGATCCGGCTGCCGCACCACTCCTTTTTCAGTGATGAGCGCGGTCACCAGTTCAGCCGGAGTCACGTCGAACGAGGGGTTGCGTATCGAAACCCCTTCCGCCGCCCAGTGATAATCGCGGAAGCCCTTGACCTCATCGGCTGAGCGTTCCTCGATGGGGATGTCCGCGCCGCTGGCGATGTTCATGTCTATCGTGGACAGCGGACAGGCCACATAGAACGGAATGTTGTGACGCCGCGCCAGCGCCGCCACCATGTAAGTGCCGATCTTGTTCGCCACGTCACCGTTGGATGCCACTCGGTCGGTACCCACCACCACCGCGTCTATCTCGCCGCGCGACATCATGAAGCCCGCCATGTTGTCGGTGATCAGCGTGACCGGGATATTCTCCTGCACCATCTCCCACGCGGTCAGCCGCGCGCCTTGCAGGAAGGGGCGCGTCTCGTCGGCGATCACGGAGATTTTTTTGCCCGCCTCCACTGCCGAGCGGAACACGCCGAGCGCGGTACCCCAGCCCGCAGTGGCCAGCGCCCCGGCATTGCAATGAGTCAGCACGCGCGCGCCGTCCGCCAGCAATTCCGCGCCCATCGCACCCATCGCGCGGTTGATGCGGATATCCTCGGCGAGGATTTCATGCGCCTCGGCCAGCAGGCGTTGCGCCACGGCGGCATTGCTCTGTCCCTTCACGCTCTCCCACACACCGCGCATCCGCTTCAATCCCCAGAACAGGTTCACCGCCGTCGGGCGGCTTTGCGCCAGCACGGTGAAACCGGCTTCCATGCCCGCATTAAACCGAGCGGCATCATCCGCCCGTTCGTGGTGAGGTATCGAACCATAATGGGCATGCTCCGATTCCTTGCCCTTCGATACCTCAGGGCGAACGGACAACCGCAACGCCTCCAGCGCCACCCCATACGCCGCCGCCACGCCGATGGCCGGCGCGCCGCGCACCACCATGCTGCGTATGCCCTCGGCCACCGAGGCAGCGGAGTCATAGGCCAGGTATTCAAACGAAGCGGGCAGGATGCGCTGGTCTATCATCTCCAGCTTGTTGTCTATCCAGCGCAAGGTTTCGACTTTCATTGTTGCGTTCCTATTTGTAGGGTGGGCAACCCGTTGCCCACCGATTCATTCAATCTCCGCGTGGGCACGATGTGCCCACCCTACCTGGCTATTCCAGTTCTATTTCGAAGGTCAAACAAGGCGGCGACGAGCGAACGACGCTGACAGTGCGCTTGGCACGGCTATAACCAGCGACTTGGCTATCGCTTATTGATAGCTTAGTCGAATGGCTAGTAGTTCCATCAGGAGTGAGTAAGGAAGTCAACGCAGTTTCACCGATGAAATAGAATTGGAATTAATCGCCTTCGAACTCGCATAGAGCAAACACCTTCTGCCCGTGCTTCTCCAGTCGCTTGCGCCCGCCGATGTCCGGCAGATCTATGATGAAACAGCATTCAACAACTTCGCCGCCCATCTTCTCGATCAGCTTGCAGGCCGCTTCCGCCGTGCCTCCGGTGGCGATGAGGTCGTCTACCAGCAGCACTTTCTCGCCTTTCTCGATCGCATCGGTATGGATCTCGATGCGGTCGGTGCCGTATTCGAGTTCGTAGTCATGGCCGATGGTTTCCGCGGGCAGCTTGCCCTTCTTGCGGATCGGAATGAAACCCTTGCCCAGCACATAGGCCAGCGGCGCTCCAATAATGAAACCGCGCGATTCGATGCCCGCGACCTTGTCTATTTTCATGCCGGCATAACGGCGCGCCAGTTCGTCTATGGTGATGCGCAGGCCGATGGGGTCCTTAAGCAGAGTGGTGATGTCGCGGAACATGATGCCCTGCTTGGGGTAATGCGGAACGGTGCGGATTCTGGATTTAATTGGCATTTATCTCTCCTCGGAAACAGTTTATACAATCCTTTTGAACTTCATAAATCAATTCCCGTCTTGCGGATGGGCAAAACCGATGAAACAATCCAGCCAGCAAGCATCCTTCAACTCAACAGAAATTCGGATCACCCTGGATTGCCACGGCCCTGCGGGTCACGCAATGACAGGCCTCCCGCCAGGCAACCCACCTTCCCCCGTCATTGCGAGGAGGCGGAGCCGACGAAGCAATCCAGAAAGTTTCTACTGCATCAGCGCGCTCAATCCGGTTAATAGGTTATCCGGGTTGAATAGAACAGGCAATTTTCATGGCTTGCCCAGCGATGCCTCAAACTTCTCAATCGGCACCGGCTTGCCGAACAGGTAGCCCTGAAACACATGGCAACCGTGCTTATCCAGAAATTTCTGCTGTGCCTCGGTTTCCACCCCTTCGGCAATCACGTTCAGCCCTAAAGCCTGTGTCATCGCGATGATGGTCTGCACGATGGCGGCATCATTGGGGTCGCTGGTGATGTCGCGCACGAAAGATTGGTCAATCTTGATTTGATCCAGTGGCAGGCGTTTCAGGTATTGCAGAGAAGAATAACCGGTGCCGAAATCGTCCATCGAGAAACTTACGCCAAGCATTTTTATTTCACGCATCTTGGCGATGGTGTCCTCGATGTTTTCCAGCACGGTGCTTTCGGTCAATTCCAGCTTGAGGCGTGAAGGCTTCGCGCCGCTTTCCAGCAGCACGCGCTGCACCTGGGCGGCAAAATCAGCCTGATGGAATTGTTTGGCGCTGACGTTCACCGCCAGCGTCAGGTCGCGGGTCTGTGCTTCATGCTGCCATGCCTTGAGTTGGGCGCAGGCGGTTTGCAGCACCCACAAGCCAATTGGCACGATGAGTCCGGTTTCTTCGGTCAGCGGGATGAATTGCATAGGCGAAACCAGGCCGCGTTCCGGGTGTTCCCAGCGCAACAATATTTCAGCGCCCAACGGGTGGCACAGGCTATCCACCTGTATCTGGTAATACAGACGGAATTGCTGCCTGGCGAGCGCCTGGCGCAGATCCCCTTCCAGGGCAGTCCGCGTATCCAATACCTTTTGCATCTGCGGATCAAAAAAGCGTGTGGCGTTTCGCCCCGCCGCCTTGGCCTGGTACATGGCGACATCGGCGTGCTTGAATAAATCTTCCATGCTGTCCAGATGGCCACAAAATATACTGATGCCGATGCTGGACGTAACGTAGCACTCGTAATTTTTCAGCATATAGGGCCGAGCCAGCTCGTTGCGAATCTTTTCCGCGACCAATTCTACTTGGATGGCCGCCTCATCCGGCTGGGTGCTCAATTCTTCGAGCACCACCACGAACTCATCGCCGCCCAGCCGTGCCAAGCTGTCACCCTCGCGCACGCAGCTCTGCAGCCGGTTCGCTACCTCGACCAGCAACAGGTCACCCATCGCATGGCCCTGAGTGTCATTGATGGTCTTGAAATGATCCATATCCAGAAACAGCAACGCACCATGACGGCCGCTGCGCACGCTGACCGCTATCGCCTGCTGCAAACGGTCCAGCAACAGGCGACGGTTCGGCAGTTTGGTCAGCGGATCGTAGAAGGCAAGCTGGTAAATCTTCTGCTCGTCCAGTTTGCGTTGGCTGATGTCGCTGGACACAGCGACGTAGTGTGTCAGCTGATGGTGGCCGTCGTAAACCGCGGTGATGGTCATGTACTTCGGATATATCTCGCCATTCTTGCGTTTATCCCAGATCTCTCCCGACCACTTGCCGATGCTGAGCAACTCCGACCACAAGGCCTGGTAGAACGCCTTGTCGTGCCGGCCGGACTTGAGTATGCGCGGATTTTTTCCAATCATCTCTTCCGCACTGTAGCCGGAAAGATTTTCGAAGGCATGATTGACGCGCAGGATGTTCGCATCCGGGTCGGCAATCAGGATGGCCTCCTGGGTTTCAAACGTGGCGGCGGCAATGCGCAAGTGTTCCGCCGCAAGATATTGTTCGGTGATGTCTTGCACCGCACCCACCGAACGCAATGGCTTGCCCGCTCCATCAAACTCGGTGATGCAGTGCTCGCGCAGCCACTTGATGCGACCGTCCGCAAACCGCAGCCGGTGCACAATATCGTAGGGCTGGCGGTTCTCCAGCGACTGCGTATAGGCCTGATTCACCATCTCGCGATCATCCGGATGAATCACATCCAGGAAATTCTCGTAGGATGGCGAGAACTGGGCCGGATCAAGCTCGAATATCCGGTAGACCTCATCCGACCATTTCAGCTCACCGCCCACCAGATCCAGTTCCCAGCTGCCCAATTGCCCCAATCGCTGCGCTTCGTTGAGCAGCTCCTGATTGTGCAGCAGCTCAAGCTGGGCAAGTTTGTATTCGGTCACGTCATGCAGGAACACAATGAGACAATTCGTCTCCGCAATGAAAGAAGTGGACACCTCGATATCGATCAGATGCCCGTCGCGATGGCGGTGCCTGGTTTCAAAACGGTCATATCCCCGCTCAACAACGCGCCGGATGTGGGCGGCAACGGCTTCGGGTGTTTGCTCTATGGCCTCGAATTTGGAGACATGCGCGCCGACAACCTCATCCATGGCATAGCCGATTATATGGCAATAAGCGTCATTGGCCTCGACGATATGGCCGGATTGATCCACCTTCCAGAATCCTTCGCCCGAGGTATTCAGCATCACCCGCAATTCTCTGAGTGCTCTGGCCTCCTGCTGCCGCGCAGTTTGCAGCTTCTCCTCGGCCTGTTTGCGTCTGGTGATATTGTGAATGAAAGCGCTGAATTCATGCTTGCCCGCCATTTTGAGTGGGGCAATGGACAATTCGACGGGAAACTGATGGCCGTCGCGATGCAAGCCCAGAAACTCGACCCGTGAATTCAGGATAGGCCCCTCGCCGGAGAGCAGGAAACGCTTCAGGCCGTTGGCATGCGCCTCGCGGTACTGGGGCGGGATGATCGTTTCGCTCAGCATCCGCCCCACCGCTTCCTCGCGGCTCCAGCCGAAAGTCTTTTCCGCCTGGCTGTTCCAGCCGATGATGATTCCTTCGGCATCCATCTGCACCACAGCAGCTATGGCGTTCTCGATGGTGGCGCGCAAGCGCGCGTCATCTTCCCGGCGCGCTTCAAGCATGGCACTGAGTCCATCGGCCATTTTGTTAAAGCTGTCGCCTATCTTGCTGAGCTCATCTTGCGTGTGGAGCTTGACCCGCACGCTCAGGTCGCCTTCGGCAATGGTGTGTGCGGCATGGATCAGTGCTTTAATGCTGCCGATAATGGCGTAGTAGATGCTGACCGAGATATAGACCACCAGCAGGAACAGCAGCATGGCTGTGTTGACAGTTATGAATAACGTCTTTTTCGCCTGGGCAATACGCGCCTCGATGAGATTTCTGGTTGTTGGCAGCAGGGATTCATACATTTGCGTGTAGCCTTTGTCGATCTCCGCAGTGGACATGTCCAGGAAGACACCCGGAGGCGTGGCAAAATGACCGGCGATGATGTCTGACTCCACAATGCCGGTAATCTGCTGCGCCGAACCGGCAATGCCGCCATATGCCGCCAAGAGTGGCTCCCGCACCGCCGGATTGTAGCGGCCAGTCTTCTCAAGATTGGTCTTGAGCTCAGCGAGCGCACTGGCAAATCCGCCTATCAGGGAGTTAAGTTGGGCCTTTTGGGATTCGGTGATCTGCTTCCTGGACAGAATGCCGGTGCCATATGCACGTAGCTGCCCAAGATGCTCAAGCGCATGTGGCAGTCTGTTGACGGTGGTATCGATCATGTAGAACGTGGCGACTTCCGTGTCCAGGGTCAGTGCATATTCATCGGCGACAGATACCTCGAATAAATGAATATCTTCGATCAGGCGGGTATGCGCGGCGAAGTTCTCGGCCACCGTCCAGTGGAGCCCCTCTTTGCGCAGCCGCTCCCAGCCTGCCTTGATGTTCCGGAAGTCTTCGTCCGAGGTCAGTGCGGGGGGCAGCGCCTCCTCCATGGCCCTGAATGCCTCGGCGGCTTCCTTTTCCGTGGCGGCACGCCTGTCCTTATAGGCATCGCCGTCACCGAGCAGGGTGGCCGAGAGCCCACGGTGCAGCTGGATGGCTTGCGCGGTTCGGGAAATCGGCTCGATCAGCGCGAGGCCCTGCAGTTCCCGCTGCGAGGGCTGGATAACCCGTTCAAGGCTGACAAACAGGCTGTACACCACCACGGCGATCGCGACCAGGGACACCACCCACAGTAATGTGAATTTTTTGGTGTAACCCATGCGGTTCAGCAGGGCGGTGGTAGGGTAAAAAAATCTCTGCATTATTTTATATTTTCGTGCGGATTCAAGTTCAAAGTGCAACCGCATAACGCCTACATAACAATACGGTTGGCCGCTGCTATTTCGCGCGTTATTCTGCCACAAACACAAGCCTGGCATTGTAAAAAACGCGATTATGACGGGCGCTTCGCAACACCTTATAATTGAACCCTCAACTTGCCCCGCATATTCGGAGATACTGCCATGCCGCATAATCTGTTTAATGCCCGCCAGTCTTTCAACCTCGCCAACGGCAAACAAGGCACGCTGTATTCGCTGCCCGCGCTGGAAGCCGCTGCCATTGGAAAAATTTCGCGCCTGCCGGTTTCCATCCGCATCGTGCTGGAAGCGGTGCTGCGCAATTACGATGGCAGGAAAATCTCCGAGGCGCATATCCGCCAGCTGGCCAACTGGCAGCCGAACGCGCCGCGCACCGAGGAAATCCCGTTCGTGGTGGCGCGCATCGTGCTGCAGGATTTCACCGGCGTGCCGCTGCTGGTTGACCTCGCGGCGATGCGCGATGCCGCCGCAAAGATGGGCCGCGACCCGAAAATCATCGAGCCGCTGGTGCCGGTGGACCTGGTGGTGGACCACTCGGTGCAGGTGGACTACTACAACCGCCCGGATGCGCTGCAGCTCAACATGGAAATGGAATTCGAGCGCAACAACGAGCGCTACCGGTTCATGAAATGGGGCATGCAGGCGTTCGATACCTTCAAGGTGGTGCCGCCCGGCGTCGGCATCGTGCACCAGGTCAATCTCGAATATCTGGCGCGCGGCGTGCTGCAAAAAGACGGTGTGTATTATCCAGACACGCTGGTCGGCACCGACAGCCACACCACTATGATCAACGGCATCGGCGTGGTGGGCTGGGGCGTGGGCGGCATCGAGGCGGAGGCCGGGATGCTCGGCCAGCCGGTGTATTTCCTCACGCCGGACGTGGTGGGCGTGCATTTGAAAGGAAAATTGCGCGAAGGCGTAACTGCCACCGATCTGGTTTTGACCGTCACCGAGTTGCTGCGCAAGCAAAAAGTGGTGGGCAAGTTCGTGGAATTCTTCGGCGCAGGCACGGCGGCGCTCACTGTGCCGGACCGCGCCACCATCGCCAACATGGCGCCGGAATACGGCGCGACCATGGGTTTCTTCCCGGTGGACGACGCGACCGTGGACTACCTGCGCTATACCGGGCGCACTGACGAGGAAGTGGATGCGCTCTCTGCTTACTTCAAGGCACAGGGTTTGTACGGCATCCCGCAAGCCGGACAGATTGATTACAGCAGCGTGGTGGAACTCGACCTCGCTTCCATCGAGCCTTCGCTGGCCGGTCCGAAGCGCCCGCAGGATCGCGTGGCACTTTCCGCGATGCGCGAAACTTTCAATACGCTGTTCAGCAAACCTGTTGCGGAAAACGGTTTCAACCAGCCTGCCGCTGAACTGGGCAAGCACTACGTCACAGCCATGCCGGATCGCAGCAGCGCCGTGTGCGTCCCGGTCTCCGGCGGCGGCAAGCAGGACAACGCCAAATACCGCACCGAGATGGCAATGGCGGATGAGCATCCCACTCCAGCGGTGCGCTGCGAAACCGCTGACGAGATGTTGCCGCCCATCGAGATCGGCCACGGTGACGTGCTGATCGCCGCGATCACCTCCTGCACCAATACCTCCAACCCGAGCGTGCTGCTGGCCGCCGGCCTGCTGGCGAAGAAGGCGGTGGCAAAGGGCTTGCGCGTCAAGCCGCACATCAAGACCTCGCTCGCTCCCGGCTCGCGCGTGGTGACCGAATACCTGGCCAGGGCTGGGTTGCTGGAGCCACTGGCGCAACTCGGCTTCGGCCTCGCTGCCTACGGCTGCACCACCTGCATCGGCAATTCCGGCCCGCTGGATGCGCAGCTGGAAGAAACCATCGCCGCCCACGACCTGGTCGCCGCCGCCGTGCTGTCCGGCAACCGCAATTTCGAGGCACGCGTCCACGCCAGCATCAAGGCCAACTACCTGGCTTCGCCGCCGCTCGTGGTAGCTTATGCCATCGCGGGCCGGGTCAACATCAACCTGGACAGCGAGCCGCTCGGCACCGGAAAAAACGGCGAGGCGGTGTACCTGAGAGACATCTGGCCGAACAGCGCGGAAGTGCAGACGATGATGAAATATGCCGCAGACCCGGCAGTCTATCGCAGGCTGTACAGCGACCTCACCCGCGACCTGCCGCTGTGGAACGCGATCCCCGCTCCCGCCGGCAACCTCTACCAGTGGGACGATTCCACCTATATCGCGCGCCCGCCATTCTTCGAGAGCTTCAGCATGGCAACCGGCAGCATGGCGGAAATCCGCAATGCCAAAGCGCTGGCGATATTCAGCGATTCGGTGACCACCGACCACATCAGCCCGGCGGGCAGCTTCAAGCCCGCCACGCCCGCGGGCAAATACCTGCAAGGCAAGGGTGTGGCGGTCAAGGATTTCAACAGCTACGGTTCGCGGCGCGGCAATCACGAGGTGATGATGCGCGGCACCTTCGCCAACGTGCGCATAAAAAACCTGATGCTGCCCGCGAAGACCGACGGCGGCCGCATCGAAGGCGGCTATACGCTGTACCACGGCGAGCAGACGGCGATCTATGATGCGGCGATGAAGTACATCGCCGACGGCACACCGACGGTGATCTTCGCCGGGGAAGAATACGGCACCGGCTCATCGCGCGACTGGGCGGCAAAAGGCACACAGTTGCTCGGCGTGAAAGCGGTGATCGCGAAATCCTATGAGCGCATCCACCGCAGTAACCTGGTTGGCATGGGCGTGCTGCCGTTGCAGTTCAAGGGCGGCACCAACGCCGCCGCACTGCATCTTACCGGCGATGAAACCTTCGACATCGGCGGCATAAACGAAAATCTGAAGCCGCAACAGGACGTGACCCTCACCATCACGCGCCATGACGGCAGCACGCAGCAAGTGCCGCTGCTGCTGCGCATCGATACGCCGATCGAGGTGGACTATTACCGCCACGGCGGTATCCTGCCGTATGTATTGCGCGAGCTGGTATCAAAATAAACAGTCATGTAGGTCGGGTTAGCGCAGCGTAACCCGACCTGCGAACTACGAACTGTTATAAAGGTAAAATCTATGCCGCAGACACCGCATGTCGAACGCCACTTCCGCGCCTCGCAGACGGTGCGCGACATCGTCATCGGCATG
>Ga0209726_10007798_pt1 | contig 11816 bp, 8 predicted proteins | sample Subgrocontami54m_FD_187453 | JGI IMG/M metagenome (GOLD analysis project Ga0209726, IMG submission 187453) | Subsurface groundwater microbial communities from S. Glens Falls, New York, USA - GMW46 contaminated, 5.4 m (SPAdes) (version 3) | ecosystem: Environmental > Aquatic > Deep subsurface >... | reverse complement strand
CGTGAAGCCTTCGGCGGGCGATCGTTTGGTGTCCGAGTACGTCGCCCACCTGCGCGCGAATCGCGACCAGGGCGCGCCGTGGGAATGGATCAATCCTACTCTCAAGATTCGCGCAAACCCGCTCTACGGTTCTTCCGCCGGATTGGTTTATGTTGCGCTAACCACCGATGGTCGAAGACTCCGCTGAACAAAGTCCCACCGCCCGGCACCGTACTCGCCCCTCGACTCGCGCCGTCCAACTTCTTACGCTCCCGATATGATTTTACGCTATTCCCGCCCGGAAATGCGGGCCATCTGGACCGACGAAAACAAACTTCGCATCTGGTTGGAGATCGAACTCCTCGCCAGCGAAGCCCTCGTCAAACAGGGCACCGTGCCCAAAGCCGACTTCGCGAAGATGAAACGGGGCGCGGAGAAATGTTTCGCCGACACCAAAGCCCTGGCCGAACGCGCCAAGGAATTGGAGAAGACCCTCAACCACGACGTCATCGGCTTCACCACCGCCGTCGCCGAGCAGATCAACGACCGCGCCAGCCGCTGGCTGCATTTCGGCCTGACGAGCAGCGACATCGTGGACACCTGCTTCGCCGTGCAGATGGTGCAGAGCGCCGACCTGCTCATCGCTGACGTGAAGAAGTTGCTGCCCGTCATCGCCCGCCGCGCGAAGGAACACAAGTTCACGCCCTGCATCGGGCGCAGCCACGGCATCCACGGCGAACCGACGACGTTTGGTCTCAAGCTCGCGCTCATGCACGACGAATTCCGCCGCGCGCTTGAACGTCTCGAACGCGCCCGCTTCGTCGTCGCCATTGGCAAGCTCTCCGGCGCCGTCGGCACGAACGCGCACTTGTCGCCCAGCGTGGAAAATTTCGTCTGCAAACAACTCGGCCTGCGCCCCGCGCCCATCGCCACGCAAGTCGTCCAGCGCGACATCCACGCCGAGTTTCAACTCGCGATGGCGCTCGTCGGCGCGAGCATCGAGCGCTGGGCCGTTGAGTTTCGCCATCTCCAGCGTACCGAAGTCCTCGAAGCCGAAGAGGCCTTCGCCATTGGCCAGAAAGGCAGCAGCGCCATGCCGCACAAACGCAACCCCATCACCTGGGAACGCCTCACCGGCCTCGCGCGCGTGCTGCGTGGCAACGCCGTCGCCGCGCTGGAAAACGTCGCCCTCTGGCACGAGCGCGACATCAGCCACAGCAGCGTCGAACGCATTATCTTCCCCGACTCCTGCACGCTGCTCGATTACATGTTCGGCCTGCTCACGCGCCTGATGGACGGCCTCGTCGTCTATCCCGCGAACATGAAGAAGAACCTCGGCCTCTCGCTCGGCATGTGGAACAGCCAGACCGTCCTGCTCGCGCTGATCAAGAAAGGCCTCACCCGCGAAGCCGCCTACCAACTCGTCCAGGACGCCGCGATGAAAACCTGGGAAGTCAAACACGCCGGTCGCGACGACGCCAACTTCGTCGAGCAACTCCAGGCCGACCCCGCCGTGGCGAAACATTTCAAGCAGGGCGAACTGGAAAAACTCTGCTCGCTCGACTTCCATTTCAAGGAAGTGAACCACCGGTTTAAGAAACTGGGATTGTAGCTCACTCAATCATCATCCATCATCCTGTCATGTTTACTCGCATCCAGACCCGTTCATTCCGCTGTTTGAAATCAGTGGATCAGACGCTTGGCTCATTCCGCGCGTTGGTCGGCCCGAACGCCAGCGGCAAGACGACTTTTCTGGATGTGGTTGGCTTGCTTGGCGATCTGGTGAAAAACCGGGGTGATGTTTTTGAAACCGTCAACGCCCGTAGCGCAAGCTTCGACAAGCTGGTTTGGATGAGTCTGGGAAACTCGTTTCAACTGGCGGTTGAAGCTGCGATTCCAGAGCAAATCCGGCAGGTCATGGCCCGAGACAAGCAGCGATTCACCAGCGTTCGTTATGAAGTCGAATTCGGCATCGAACTTAAGAAAAACGAGATTGGCCTGAACCATGAAAATCTCTGGCTAAAAGAACCAGCGCCGAAACCGGTTCTGCAGCAGCGAGATTTCTTCCCCGCTCCGCAACCCGATTTTCCGTCTCTGATGAGTCGTTCGAATCAAAGGGGGCAAAAGGCGGCCCTGACCAAGAAACCAGGCGGCAATGATAATTACTACACGGAGGGGCGAAAGTCGTATATGCCGTCCTTCAAGCTTGGTCGTGGAAAGTCAGCCTTAGCGAACATCCCAGCTGATGCCGAAAGTTTTCCGGTCAGCACATGGTTTCGTGGCCTGCTGGAAAAGGGAGTTCAGACTTTTGTTTTGAACAGCCAGTTGATGAAAAAGCCCAGTCCGCCGGGGTTGGGGACTCGATTTCAAACTGACGGCTCAAATCTTCCCTGGGTGGTCGCCGAGTTGAAAAACGACAGCAAGCGTTTTCAGGCGTGGATTGAGCATGTCCGCACCGCCTTGGAGGACATCAAAGATATTGATTCCGTCGAACGCCCCGAAGACAAGCATCGTTATCTGGTCATTGAATACATGAACGGTGCGAAAATTCCATCATGGCTAGTATCGGATGGGACGTTGCGCTTGTTGACACTGACGATTCCGGCCTATCTGCCGGACTTGGAGGGAACATTTTTGATCGAAGAGCCGGAGAATGGGATTCACCCGCGCGCCATCGAAACCGTTCTGCAATCGCTTTCCTCCATCTATCGCAGCCAGGTTTTGGTCGCGACCCACAGTCCCGTTGCGCTGAATATGATTGAGCCAGAGAAAATCCTTTGCTTCTCAAAGGATCAAGCCGGCGCAACCGACATCGTCTCCGGCGACCTTCATCCGGCACTGCGGGATTGGAAAAAGGGCGAGCCGGACTTGGGAGTCTTATTTGCGTCTGGAATCTTGAGTTGAAGCGAGACATGAAAGACCTGTTCATCCTGGTCGCTGACAAGAATGCTGAATTTGCGCTCAAGGGAGCTTTGGCGCGGCACGAAGCGTTGGGCATCCGCCCGATTCAATTTGAAATTCGTCCTCATGTCGGGCGCGATGGCGGCGCACGAAAGACAGGAGCAGAAGTGCTGGCGCTCCAACGAAGACAATATCATCACGGATTGCTGGTTTTGGATTTTGAAGGCAGCGGGACAAGCAGGCCGGACGCACTTTCTTTGGAGCAGGAACTGGATGCCAAACTGGCAAATCATTGGGACAAAGCAGCGAAAGCCATAGTAATTGAACCTGAATTGGACATTTGGGTTTGGGGATCGGACAACGCGGTTGAGAATGCAATTGGATGGCCGCCAGGAAAAACGGTGCGTGAGTGGCTGTGCGAAAAGGGGTTTGCCTTTGACGCGAACGAAAAGCCGGTTCGTCCGAAGGAGGCTCTTGAGGCGGCGCTTAACATTCCCTGTCAGCCGAGATCGTCCGCTCTCTACCAACACATCGCCAGCAGAATCAGCCTGCTGCACTGCAAAGATGCGGCATTCATTCGGTTGCGAAATCAATTGTTGGCTTGGTTTCCAAAGTAGACAAACGAGGCGCTTCTTGCTTGTGAGTATTCAATCTCGAATCGAGTGGACGGACGCGACGTGGAATCCGGTTCGCGGCTGCACCAAAGTCAGCCCCGGTTGTCTCCACTGTTACGCCGAGACGTTTGCCGAGCGCTGGCGCGGCATTCCCGGTCATCCGTTTGAGTTCGGCTTTGATCTGCGCATTGTGCCAGAGAAGCTGGGCGATCCGCTCCGATGGGGAACGCCTCGCATGATCTTCGTGAATTCCATGAGCGACCTTTTCCACAGGGACGTTCCCGACGAATACATCATCAAGGTCGCGCGCGTCATGACGGCTGCGAACTGGCACACGTATCAAATCCTGACCAAACGCGCCGACCGGCTCGCGGCTTTGCTGAAAGGCAAGTTGCGTTTTGCCAGCGAGCAATCACACATCTGGTGGGGCGTCAGCGTGGAGAACAAGCAGCATGGCCTTCCGCGAATTGACCGGCTGCGTTCCGCGCCGGCCAAGGTGAGATTTCTGTCCATCGAACCGTTGCTGGAAGACCTCGGCAGCTTCAAACTCAATGGCATCGCGTGGGTCATCGTCGGCGGCGAGAGCGGCCCGGGCGCACGCCCGATGAAAGCCGAGTGGGTGCGGAGCATCCGCCGCCAATGCAAACAGGCTGGCGTGGCGTTCTTCTTCAAGCAATGGGGTGGCGTTCGCAAATCCGAAACTGGACGGGAGCTGGACGGGAAAACTTACAGTGCATTTCCCGCGAGGAATTCAATCGAAGCTCCAACCTTGGAGAACCGCCGAATTGTTTTGCGACAGTTGGAGACGGATTTGGTCGTCGCCTGATTTGAAATTCAGATCGTTCGCGCCGACGCTCGCCCACAAGCTGGGCGATGTTCCGCACGTTTCCGGGTTGTTGCGCCGCATCGCTCAACTCAGTGGTGCAGGGCGACTGGCTTTCCGAGCGCGCGGGCATCCAAAGCTGCCCGCTTCGGAGCGGCTCATTTTTCCCAAACAAACTTATTGCACCGGCGGCGGCATGGGCGTAATACATCTTTTGTCGGTCAGTGGTTGGATTGAAAAGTTACGTCGGTTGGCACAACGCAAATCTCGGTTCCTCACCAATTAGTTGTGCGGTCGGCGGGCTGTGCCCCAGTATGTTGTGGTTTTCGCTTTACAGGGCCCGGCTGGTTTGGTTTGTTCTCAACCCACAATAGTCATGTATCTCAAGAACTTAACGGTTTTGGGGTTTAAGTCCTTTGCGGACAAAACCTCGTTGAATTTTCAGCCGGGCGTCACGGCCATCGTCGGGCCCAACGGCTGCGGCAAGTCGAATGTCTCGGACGCCATCCGCTGGGTGCTCGGCGAGCAATCGGCGAAAGCTCTGCGCGGCGGCGAGATGGCCGACGTGATCTTCAACGGCACGGACGGTCGCAAGCCGCTCGGCATGGCGGAGGTCTCGATCACCCTTGGCGGGGTGGACGCGGAGAATCTCAGCGCGGCGGGCGTCGCGGTCGCTTACAACGAAGTCACCGTCACGCGGCGCGTTTTCCGCGACGGCGGCAGCGAGTATTTTATCAACCGCACGCCGTGCCGCCTCAAGGACATCCAGCAGCTCTTCATGGGCACGGGCATCGGGCGCACGAGTTACAGCATCATGGCGCAGGGCAACATCACGCAGATTCTTTCGAGCAAGCCGGAAGATCGCCGCATGGTGTTCGAGGAAGCCGCCGGCATCACGAAATTCAAGAGCCAGAAAAAAGAATCCCTCCGCAAACTCGAATACACCGAGCAGAATCTTTTGCGCGTCGCCGATCTCATCCGCGAAGTGAAACGGCAGATCGGCTCGCTCCAGCGGCAGGCCGGCAAGGCGCGGCGCTTCAAACAAATCCAGACCGAGCTCCAGCATCTCGACACGCAACTCGCCCGGCATCAACTCGACGTGTTGCTCGGCGAGGTTCGCGACCGGCAAACCGCCGCCGACCAGCTCCGGCACGAAATTGAAACCGAATCCGCCGCCGTGCTGCGCGCCGAAGATGAAATCACGCAGCTCCGCGAGCGTCTGTCGGAACTGGAACACGAAGTGGCCGCCACGCAGCAGCGCGGGCTGGAGCTGAAGAGCGAGATGGATCGCCACGAAAGCCGGATTCAGTTCAACGAGGAACGCCTGCGGGAGTTTGCCGCGCAGAACACCAAGGCCACTGCCGACATCACCGAAGCCGAAGAACGCAACCGCTTCGCGTCGGACGAACTCACCTCGGTTCGGACGCGCATGGCAGCTTCCGAAACCGCGCTGGCGCAGCACAAGCAGACGTTGCAGGCGCGTCAGGCCGCGTTGCAAAAGATCGAGACCGATATTCGCGGCGGACAGGAGGAATTGCGTCAGGCCCAGTCCGACGCATTCGCCGCCGCGCAGGACTTGACCCGCGTCCGCAACGAGATCAACGCGCTGGATTTGCAGAAGTCGGGCAACGTCGTGCGCCTCGAAAAGCTTTCCGCCGAGAAGATTCAACTAGAGGAAGAGCGCAGCGGACTGGAAGTGCGGCTCAACGCCTTTGCCACGAACGTGGAAACGGACAAACTGAGCGTGGCGACGAAGCGCGGGTCCGTGGAGCAGCGACAGGCGCGCTTGAAAGAATTGCAGAGTGAGTTGCAGCAGTCTTCAACCGAGCAGGACCAGCTTTTGCAACAGCAGGCGGAGAAGCGTTCGCGCTTGAGCGTGCTCGAACAACTCGAAGGTTCTCACGAGGGTTTCAGCGCCGGAGCCGTCGCTGTGTTGCGCAAATCGCGCTCGGTCATCGGCTCGCTGGCGGATCGGATTCGCGTGCCGGACAATTACGTCGTCGCCATCGAGAACGCGCTGGGCCATCACCTGCAACTCGTGCTCACGGAGCAGCCCGAGTCGGCGCAGCAAATTCTCGCCGAACTCAGCACGAGCAAGGTGGGCCGCGCGAGTGTCGCGGCGCTCGCCATCGAACACCCGGACGACAAACAACTCGCCTTCGCGGGTGAATTGGCGCCGGGTTCAACCGGCTCGGAAGCCAAACCGCTGGTGGCCGGCGAAATCGTCCATGCGTTGAGCGTGGTGCAAAGCGATCCGTCGGTGGCAAAACTTTTGAAGTCGCTGCTTGGTCGGACGTTCATCGCCGCCGACCTCGGCACGGCCACCGCGCAAATCCAGAACGGCCACGCGGGTTGCGATTTCGTCACGTTGAGCGGCGATTTGTTGAGCCGGCACGGCATTTACACGGGCGGTTATTTGAACGGCAACGGCAACAGCAAGGCGCCGTCGTCCATTCTCGGTCGCAAAAACCAGATCACCGAACTGCAGGCGCACGTCGCCGAAATCCTGGAACGCGTGGCCGAGGCGAGCCGCAAACGGGGCGCGTTGTTGAGCGAGCAGACCGAATTGCAGGCCAGTTTGCAAGAGGCGCAAAACGAGTTGCGCCATCAGGAAGTCGCCATCGCCACCCGCGAAGGCGAGTTCAACGCGCTGGAGAATTCGCGCCGCCTGTTGCACCAGAAAATAGACACGGTGGTTTACGAGGTGCAAAGCCTCGCCGCGCAGGAGCAGGAAGGCAACGACAAGCGCGGGGCGCTGGTCGAGCGGGCCACGGCACTGGAAACGCACGAGTCGGCCGGGCAACAAAGGGTTTCCACATTGACCCTCAACCTGGAAAATCTCCGGCAGCAACGCGACGCCGCCACGACCACCTTGACGGAAAGCAAAGTTTCGCTCGCGACCGAGGAGCAGATGTCCGCCTCGTTCCGCCAGCAGTTGCAATCGCTGGAGCAGCGCGTGCGCGAACTGGCTCAGATCATCGAGCAGCGCCGCGCGGAGATTGCCTCATTTATCAGCCGCAAAGCGCAGGCGGAATCGGAGATTGCCGATTCGCAAAGCCAGCAGGCACGGCTCGCCCATGAGCGGGAGCAGGTCAACGCACAAGCGGCCGAGATTCTGGCGCGCAAGCAGACGCAGGAAGCGGACGTGACCGCGCGCGATGAAGGTTTGCGGGAACAACGCCGGCGTTTGACGCAGTTGCAGGAATCGCGCAGCACCATTGACGTGGAACTGGCGCAGAAAAACATGGCGGCGCAAAACCTCCGCGAGCGGATTCAACAAAAGTATCACCTCAACCTGGACGACGTCCGCAGCGAGTGCATCACCATCACCTACGCCGAGGAAGGCCCGGCGAAGGTCGAGACAATGACGCCGGAAGAAATGGCCGCCAGCGGCGTGGGCACGGATTGGAACGCCGTCGCACAGCAGGTGGAGACGCTGCAGCAGCGGCTCGACGAGCTCGGCCCGGTGAACCTCGTGGCCATCGAGGAATACGAGGAAACCGAGCAGCGCCATCAGTTCCTGACCACGCAGCACGACGATCTGGTTTCGGCCAAGGCGCAGTTGCTCGAAGTCATCAACCGCATCAACTCGCAGACCCAGGAGATGTTCACGACGACGTTCAATCAGATTCGGGACAACTTCCGTGTCATGTTCACCGAGGTGTTCGGCGGCGGCAAAGCGGACTTGATCCTCACCGATGAGAACGACGTGCTGGAGTCCGGCATAGAAATCGTCGCGCGCCCGCCCGGCAAACAACTGCAAACCATTTCGCTGCTTTCCGGCGGCGAACAAACGATGACCGCCGTGGCGTTGCTGTTCTCGATTTACCAGGTCAAGCCCAGCCCGTTTTGTGTGCTGGACGAGTTGGACGCGCCGCTGGACGAATCGAACATCAACCGTTTCATCCGCGTGTTGCAACGGTTCATTGACCACTCGCAGTTCATCGTCATCACGCACAACAAGCGCACCATCGGCATGGCCGACGTGCTTTACGGCGTGACGATGGAGGAACACGGCATCAGCAAGATCGTGAGCGTGAAGTTCCACAAGACGACCGAGCCGCTGACCGAAACCGGCACGACGCCCCTGGACACGCCCATGGCGTCGCCCGTGGACGCCGAGGAAGACGCGCCGCACCAACAGAACGAGACAATGGAGATTGCCGTGGTGGCAAGCGCGGCCGCCAGTTCGTTGGGGCCGCGCCCGACCGCCTCCGCGTAATCGGGCGGGGGTGAACAGGGCAAGCTGGCGGCAGGACGACGACGGTGCGTTTCCACTGGCAAGCGCTGATGCGCACCATGAAATGCCCGTCACCGAATGACACCTCCCTGTCAAAAAAAACGGCAAAGCCCCTTGACCCGTCTGCGGCGCGTCATGCAAGCTCCCGCCAATGCAGCGGCCCCTTCATAACCGCCCTTTGCTCGCCGCCGGCAAACTCGAATTGCGCGAATACAAAGCCGTGTATGTCCAGAGCGACGCGGAGATCGGCTTGTTCAGCGATGTGGTGGTGAACTGCGCGCCGTGACGATTTGGCGTTACTCGGCTACATGTATAGTTATGCGTAACGAGTTGTTTTGAAATTATGAACACCACACCAAACACCAGACGATTCGGGATTCTCATCTACAGCACCGCCGCAGTCTTGGTTGCGCTCGGCATTGCGCTGAGTTTTTCCGGATCTGTTCGCACGGGCAATTTGCTCATCATGCTGAGTATCGTCGTGGCGTGCAGCACAGCAATCAGACTCGGACATTTGAAGAGGTGGTAGTGAACGGGTTCGTCCGGAGGATTGAACCAAAATCGCCGGGCGGATAGGCAATGGTCAGGCTCCGCGCGTCGCTCGGTTTCATTCTGGCTGCCATCTCAATTACCGCGGCCGCGCCCACCCATCGCCGGGCGTTTGATTCGTTGCCGCCGGACACGCTTTACGGCCTCCCCGCCCGCTGGTAGGGTCTGCCGCCAGCAGCAACCAATGGGCAACCCAACACCAGGACGCGCATGATCCAAGTCGAAAACCTCACCAAACTTTACGGCGACTTTGTGGCGGCGAACGAACTCTCGTTTTCCGTCCAGCCCGGCGAGGTGCTGGGCCTCGTCGGCCCCAACGGTGCGGGCAAGACCACCACGTTGCGCTGCCTCGCCGGCATCATTCCGCCCACGCGCGGCACGGTTCACGCCGCCGGCCACGACCTCGCGCTCAATCCGATCGCCGCCAAGCAACAACTTGCCTTCTTCACCGACGAGCCGCGCTTGTTCGATTACCTCACCGTCTGGCAACATTTGAATTTCGTGGCGCGCATTTATCAGGTCGCGAACTGGGAGCCAATCGCCACGCCGCTCCTGGAGGAGCTCGAAATCGCCGACAAGCGTGACAAGCTGCCGGGCGAACTTTCGCGCGGCATGAAGCAGAAGCTCGCCATCGCCTGCGGCCTCTTGCATTCGCCCAAGGTGATTTACTTCGACGAACCGCTCACCGGCCTCGACCCGCTCGGCATCCGGCGGATGAAGGATTCGATTCTCCAGCGGGCGCGCGCCGGGGCGGCCATCATCATCAGTTCGCATTTGCTGCATCTGCTGGAAGAAGTCTGCTCCCATTTCTTGATTTTGAAGGGCGGGCAGAAGGTGATTTATGGCACGCTCGCGGAGATCCGGCAGCAGTTTTCCGAACACTCCGGCGACGCGAACCTGGAGGAAGTTTTCTTCCGCGCCACCCGGGAAACGACCGTTGAACCGCCGCGCCTCGCATGATTTCCGCGCTGTTCTACCTCCAGTTCCACTCCGTGAAAAACCGGCTGCTCATGCGCTTCAAGCGGCTGAAGCAACCGAAATATCTCGCCGGCGCCATTGTCGGCGGGCTGTACTTCTACTTTTACTTTTTCCGCTGGATGCTGGGCGGGCGCGGGCGCAGTGGTCTGGGAGCCGTCCCGGCGACCACAGTTGACGCGCTGCTTTATGAATCCTTGGGCGCGGTGGTTCTTTTCGTGATCGTGCTGCTGGCGTGGGTCCTGCCGCACAAACGCGCGGCGCTGGTGTTCACCGAGGCAGAAGTGGCGTTTCTGTTTCCGTCGCCGATCACGCGGCGCGGGCTGATTCATTTCAAACTGCTGCGCTCGCAGGCGGCGATTTTCTTTACGACGCTGTTGCTCGCGTTCATTACCAATCGCTTTGGCGCGGGCGGCAAAATGGTGATTCACTTCGCGGGCTGGTGGCTGATTTTGTCCCTGCTGAATCTGCATTTTCTCGGTTCGTCGTTTGCGCTGACGGCCCTGATGGATCGCGGTCTGGCCCATTGGAAGCGACGGCTCGCGGTGCTGGCCGTGGTGCTGGTCGGGTTTGGCGTCGTCGTCGTCTGGGCCGTCCGCGCCTTGCCGCCGCTCACGACGGACAAGCTGGCCAATCTGGATACGATGGCAGATTACGCGCGGCAGGCACTGGTGTCCGGCCCGCTGCCTTATTTGCTGTATCCGTTTCGACTGGCCGTCCGCCCCTATCTGGCGGCCAACGCGCTGGAGTTTCTGATCGCGCTGGGGCCAGTGTTGCTGCTGTTGGCAGCGCACTACTGGTGGGTCATACGCGCGGACGTGGCCTTCGAGGAAGGGTCGGTCGAGGCATCACGGAAGCTGGCGGAAAAAATCGCCGCCGTGCGCGCCGGCAAGTGGCAGGGGGGGAACAAAAAAATAAAAAGCAAACGCGCGCCCTTCCAACTGGCACCGCTGGGACCGCGGCCCGTGGCATTGCTCTGGAAGAATCTGATCGGCGCGGGACAGGCCTTCACGATGCGCATCTGGATCACGCTGGCGGCAATTGCCGTCGGCGTTTCTTTCAGCCTGCGCGGCGCCAATGCCGGATCCGACTGGCTCCCGGTGGTGGGATCAGTCATGGGCATGCTGGGCGGAATGCTGTTGCTGATGGGCCCGCAATTCGTCCGGCAGGATTTTCGCCAGGACTTGCCGCAGGCGGACTTGTTGAAGCTTTATCCCCTGCCCGGCTGGCAGGTGGCGCTGGGGGAGATTCTGGCGCCGGCGGTAATCCTCACCGGCGCGCAATGGTTGCTTTTGCTCGTGGCGGCAGGCTGTTTCGGGCAGGCTGGCAGCGGTTTGTCCAGCGCGCTCATCGTGGCGATTGCCGTGGGCGCGGCGATGATGTTGCCGATGTTTAACGTGATCTCGCTCGTGATTCCGAACGCGGCGGTGCTGCTGTTCCCCGGCTGGTTTCAAACGGGCAAGGACGCGCCGCAGGGCATTGAGGCCACCGGCCAGCGGCTAATCTTCGCGCTGGGACAGTTTCTCGCGCTCCTCGTCGCGCTGATTCCGGCGGTCGCGGTGTTCGCCGGGTTGTTTTTTCTCGTAAAATACGCGGCGCCCGTGGTGCTGGCCGTGCCGGTGGCGTCCGCAGCGGCAACCGTGGTCCTGACGGTCGAAGCGGGCTTGGGCGTAATGTTGTTGGGCAGGCTTTTCGAGCGACTGGATATTTCGGCGGAACAAACGTAAGCGAGCCA
>Ga0209726_10007794_pt1 | contig 11822 bp, 10 predicted proteins | sample Subgrocontami54m_FD_187453 | JGI IMG/M metagenome (GOLD analysis project Ga0209726, IMG submission 187453) | Subsurface groundwater microbial communities from S. Glens Falls, New York, USA - GMW46 contaminated, 5.4 m (SPAdes) (version 3) | ecosystem: Environmental > Aquatic > Deep subsurface >... | reverse complement strand
CCGTTCGGAGACGGAACCCAGTGGGTCAAGAACGTTCTGGCCGAGGGTCGATGCCGCCTGCGCTGGCGCGGGCGAGACGTCGATCTCGTGCGACCGACGGTCGTCGATCGGGCTGAGGGAACCGCCGCCTTCAACCGCGTGGAGCGGGCCATCCTCCGACCGATCAGGATCGAGCGCTTCCTGCGCCTGCGCGAGGATGCCCTCACGGCGCAGCCCGGCTGAGCGAGCTTCAAGGCGCGACGCGTTCGCGGAGCCAGCGCATCTTGGCCAGGTCGTGGAAAGGCCCGCCGCCTTCGTGGTCATTGAACGGATACTCCAGGATCTCCTTCGGCCCGCCGTAGTGGTTGTACGCCGCGTAGATCGTCGATGGTGGGCAGATCTCGTCCATCAACCCGACCGAGAAGAGCGCGGGAGCGGTTGCTCGTCGACCGAGGATCGCCACATCGAAGTAGGCGAGGCTCGCCTCGACCGTATCAACGTGGTCGCGGTGGGCTTTGAGGTAGCGGCCGATCTCCCCGTACGGGTCGGTGTCCTTGAGCGTCGTCGCGCGCGGGAAGTCGCTCAGGAACGGGACGTCCGGCATGACCGCGACGAGATCGTCGACGAGCGCCGCGGCGGCCACGCTGAGTCCACCGCCCTGGCTGCCACCGGTGACCGCGACGCGGGTCGGATCGACCGCCGGATGGCTCCGCGTCGCCTCCACGGCCCGGACGGCATCGGCGTAGACCCGCCGGTAGTAATACGTGGCCGGATCAAGGATCCCTTGGGTCATGAACCCGGGGTGAGCCGGCGCCCCGGTCGCCCCGAAGTCGGGTGTGTCGCCGACCGCCCAGGTCGATCCCTGACCGCGGGTATCCATCACGAAATGGGCGTACCCGGCAGCCGCCCACAAGATCCGCTCATGGGCCAGACCGCGGCCGCCGCCATAGCCGAGATACTCGACCACCGCCGGTAACCGCCCGGTACGCGCCGCCGGCAGATGGAGCCAGCCACGGACCGGCGCACCGCCGAACCCCGCGTAGGTCACATCCAGCGTCTCGATCGCCGTCAACCCGCTGTCGAACGGCACGAACGTCGCGGCCAGGTCGTGGGCGCGCGTTTCGGCGAGCGTCGTTGCCCAGAACGCGTCGAGGTCGGCGGGGACCGACAGGTCCGGGGTATAGACCCTTAGCTCGTCGAGCGGGAGATCGAACTGGGGCATGGAGGCTCCAAGGGCTCGAACGGAGGACGGCGCTCAGCATAGGGCCGAGCGACTACGATGCGGACGTGCCTCCGCTTCCCCCGGCCGTCCGGTCGTTCCTGGCGACCGGTCCGCTCGCCCACGTGGTGACGCTGGACGCGGACGGGGCGCCGCAGGTGTCGGCCGCCTGGGTCGGGGTCGAGGACGACGAGATCGTCATCGGAACGATGGGAGACCAGGTCAAGCTCCGGAACCTGCGCCGGGATCCGCGGGTCGCGCTGTCCTTCCAGGCGCCCGGTCGCAACGAATACGGGCTCGACCGCTATCTGGTCCTGCGCGGGCGAGCGCGGGTCACCGAGGGCGGTGCCGCGGCGCTGCTCCAGCGGCTGGCGCATGTCTATCTCGGTCCGGAGGTGGTCTTCCCGGGGATGCCCGACCCACCGCCCGGCTTCGTTGTCCGGATCGACGTCGACAAGCTGTCGGGCGTCGGCGACTGGGGAGGGGAGGAGGGCTCGTGAGTTCGATCGGACAGGCCGCGGCGCTCGTCGCGGCAGCGGTCCACGTCCTGTTCTTCGTGATGGAGAGCGTGCGGTTCACCGAGCCGGCGACGTACCACCGGTTCTTCGTCGCCTCGCAGGCGGACGCCGAGACGCTCAAGCCGTTCGCCTTCAACCAGGGCTTCTACAACCTGTTCCTGGCGATCGGCGCGGTCGCCGGGGTCGTGGCCCTGAACGGCGGGCACGCGGAGGCGGGTCGGGCATTGATCCTGCTCGCCTGCGGGTCGATGGCCGCGGCGGGGATCGTCCTGGTCGCCCACGACCGGCGGTTCGCTCGGGCTGCGCTGATCCAGGCCGTCCCGCCACTGGTCGCGATCGTCGGCGTGCTGCTCGGCTAGTCGGGCCGCGCGCGGGTCAATCCCTCTGGCGACCGGCGGTTTCCTGCCGTTGCAATGTGTCTATTGACACTGCATCAGACTTTGATATAGTCAGGGCATGGAAGCCGTCACTCACCCCGACCGAATCCCACCGCTATCACGGACGGCGATGCATGTCCTCCTCGCGATCGGACCCGAGGAACGACACGGCTACGCGATCATGCTCGAGATCGCCCGGATGACCGAGGGCGCGACGCGGCTCGGACCGGGCGGGATCTACACGACGATCAAGCGCCTGCTCGACGACGGGCTGATCGAGGAATGCGCGGACCGTCCCGACCTCGAGCTCGACGATCAGCGCCGGCGCTACTACCGGCTCACCGCGGTCGGTCGAACCGTCGCGACTGCGGAGGTTCGCCGCCTCGAGGTCCTCGTCCGCGCGGCTCGCCCGTGGGCGCTCGAGGCTGGCGAATGACGCCGCAGAAGGCCGGCCACGAGCGCGCGTACCGCTGGCTCCTCCGCCTCTACCCGGCCGACTTCCGGGCCCGGTTCGCCGACGAGATGGTCCAGCTCTTCGGCGACCAGCTCCGTGACGCGCGAACCGGCGGGGCATCGTTTGGCACCTTCACGACCTGGCTGAGGACCCTCGGCGACCTGGCCGTGACGGCCACCTCGGAGCGTGCCCGGAGGGATCGAACGGTGGCTCACTCGCTATCCGTAGCGCCGTCAACCTCGAGCCGGGTGCTTGGCCTGGCCGGGATCCTCGGTGGCGGAATCCTGGTCGCGGCTTTCTTCGACTTCATCCCCTGGGGACCGGACCTCTTCAACCTCCGGCTGGTGCTGTTCAACGCCGGTGCGATGGCGATCGTCGTCGCCGTGCATCGGCGCCAGGCCTCGGTCGCACCAACGCTGGCGCTGCTGGCCGCCGTTCCCGCGTTCCTGGCCAACGCGTGGTACCTGGTCATGATCGTTCGCGTGGTCGCCCAGCCCGGCTCACCCGGCCCCGGAGACTTCGGGCCCAACTTCGACCTGGCGGCGATCGCACTGTGGCTGACCGATGCCTGGTTCGGGATCGTGACCTTCAGACTCAAGGTCGTATCGCGCTTGGCAGCGCTTGCGGTCGCGGTCGGTTCCTTCCTCGCATTAGACGGCATGAATCGCCTCGGTCTGACGTCCGAAGCGAACCCGACGATCTTCGGGCCGCTCTCCCTCCTGGGAATCGCGCTGGCCGGGATCGGCTGGATGGTCCTGGGGATCGATGTCGCCACCCGGCGACGGCCGTTGAAGTCTCACGAAGCGGCGCCGCCCGAGGTCAGGCCCAGAGGCTAGGTCGAGCGCATGCCCACCTCAGCGCATGCACGGAGGGATCGAACCGTGGCTCACTCGCTATCCGCACAGCCGACATCATCAAGCCGGGTACTGGGCACGGTCGGGATCCTGGGAGGCGTCGTCCTGCTGGCGGCCTTCCTGGTCGACATCGGCCCGGACCTCAACGGTTTCCGGATCATTCTCTTCAACCTTGGCGCGATTTCGATCGTCGTCGCCGTGCATCGGGGCCAGGCTCTGGTCGCTCCGTCGCTCGCGCTGCTCGGCGCCGTCCCGGCTCTCCTTGCCAACGCCTGGTACATCGCCATGGTCGTCCTTGCGAGCGGCCGTTCACAGCCGTCCGCCGGCGATTTCGGGTTCGTCTTCTTCGTCGCGGGTATCGTGCTGTGGTTGGCCGACGCGGCGTTCGGGCTCGTTGCCCTGCGCCTCGGGGTCGTCTGGCGCTGGAGTGCGCTTGCTCTCGCAATCGGGTCGGCGCTCGCGCTCACCGGGATCGATCGACTCGGGTTGACCTCCACCGAGAACCCGACGATCTTTGGCCCGCTCTCGCTCGCGGGCGCCGCCCTCAATGGGTTCGGCTGGATCCTCCTGGGGATCGAGGTCGCCACCGGACGGCAGCCTTTGAAGGCGCAGGAAACGGCGTCGCCCGAGTTCGGGCCAGGGGTCTAGGGTCCCGGGGCGGTCAGTCCGGCCCCCAGTCGCGGTCGACCGCGAGCATCAGGCGCTCCTCCCGCGACAGCGCGGCGACCCGGGCGGCTTCGGCGATGAACTCAAGGACGGTGTCTTCGGGGATCGGCTCGCCGGCCTTGAAGGTCAGGTAGCGGACCTTGCGCAGGTGCAGGCGTGCGCCCCGGAGCAGGCGGTCCGGATCGCGCATGAGCGTTCCCACCTGGAACCCGATGTGGACGTGGATCGGCTCCGGCGCCACCCATGCGAAGTACGTCCGCCGCCGCCCGACCAGCAGGTCGTAGCCGATCAATCGCCACCCCAGCCGCACCCGCTCGATGGCATCCGGCACCACCTGCCGCATCAGCGCCCGCAGCCGCTCGGCCTGCTCGCGGATCCCGTCCGGGTACGACTCGAGGAACAGCTCGGGCGGGCAGTCGTCCATGCTGTCCATCTTGCCCGACCGTCATGCCGGGATATGTCGTGTTTGCGGGCCGCCGCCGTCTCCCGGCCGGCGAACCCCCTTACGATAGACAGGCGACCACCACGCGGTCGTTGGTCAACGACGGGCGGCTTGGATCTGAGACGCTGAGCGTGAACCGGTCGCGATCTGCTGCCAAATGACCGCACAGAGAACGCCTGACAAGGATCGGTCTCGAACCGCTGACGAACGACCGCCTGGTGTTCATCTGACAGGGACCGAACCATCACGGCCTCGCACGGCCGAAGAATCGAGAGAGCCCAGGCTCGGCACCTGGGCTCTCATCGTTTTGCGGGATGGGTCGCGGCCTAGCTACACCCGCTGGTTGAGCCGCAGTTGAGGCACTTGTAGCAGCTGCCGTTGCGGACCATGATCGAGCCGCATTCGGCGCAGCTGGGGGAGTCCTCCTGGACGGTGAAGGCGACCTTGGTCGTCCCGAGTGAAGCCGTGATCGCCGCCAGCGCGTGACCGTTGCCGTTCCCGCTGGCCTTGCCGTTGCCGGTGGCGTGGGTGTCGGTCTGGCCGCTGGTGGCCACGACGGGGAGCTCGGCCTTGGGGGCGGCGATCGACGCGGTCGGAGCCGGATCGGCGGCCACGGCGGTCGCGCTCGGTCGATCGGTCGGTGGGTCACTGACGGCCTCGTCGATGGCCGATGGGCCTTCCTCGGCGGCGGGGGCCGTCGGGGAACTCGCTCCGCCGAACCCGCCACCGAAGGAGTACGGCGCCGGCGAGTCGACAACCGCGCTCCGGTCGACCAGCCCGATCTGCGCCTTCTCGTCGGCCGGCAGGAAGCGGCTGCCCATCCAGCGGAAGATGTAGTCGACGATCGACTTGGCGATCGGGATCTCCTGGTTGCCGGTGAAGCCCGACGGCTCGAACCGGACGTGGGCGAACTTGTTGACCAGGTCGCGCAACGGCACGCCGTACTGGAGGGCGAGGCTGACCGAGGTCGCGAAGGTGTCCATCAACCCCGAGACCGTGGACCCCTCCTTGGCCATCTTGAGGAAGATCTCGCCCGGCTGACCGTCGGGGTACAGCCCGACGGTGATGTAGCCCTCGTGACCGGCCACGTCGAACTTGTGGGTGACCGCGGTCCGCTCCGAGGGTAGCCGATGGCGGTGCGGCTTCTTGGCCTCCGCCTGGGCGGCGGCGAGTTGGGTCTTGAGCTCGGCGACGACGGCGCTGTCGACGAGGTCCCCGTCCTTCTTCTTGCCGGTGCTCAACGGCTGGCTGCGCTTCGAGTTGTCGCGGTAGATCGCGATCGCCTTGAGACCCAGCTTCCAGCCCTCGAGGTAGACCTGCTCGATCTCTTCGGCGGTGGCGGCCTCGGGCATGTTGACCGTCTTGCTGATCGCGCCGCTGAGGAACGGCTGAACTGCGGCCATCATCCGGACGTGGCCCATGTAGTGGATCGAGCGCTCGCCGTTGACCGGCTTGAACGCGCAGTCGAAGACCGACAGGTGCTGCGGCTTGAGGTGCGGGGCGCCCTCGATCGTCTCCCGATCGTTGATGTAGGTGACGATCTCGTCGACCTGCTCGGCGCCGTAGCCGAGCTTCTTGAGCGCGGCCGGGACGGTCTGGTTGACGATCTTGAGGAAGCCCTCGCCGACCAGCTTCTTGTACTTGATCAGGGCGATGTCGGGCTCGATCCCGGTGGTATCGCAATCCATCATGAAGGCGATCGTGCCGGTCGGGGCCAGGACCGTGACCTGGGCGTTCCGGTAGCCGTATTCCCGGCCCAGCTCGAGGGCCTCGTCGTAGACGAGACGAGACGCCTCGAGCATATCGGCCGGGACACCGTCCCTCGCGATTTGATAGGCGGCGTCACGGTGCTTGCCGATGACCCGCAGGAATGGCTTCTGGTTCTTCTTGTACTCGCTGAACGGACCGCCGTGGTCGCGGGCGATGACCGCGCTCTGGCGGTACGCCTCGCCGTGCATGATCGCGGTCAGGGCGGCCGCATAGTCCCGGCCGGCCTGTGAGTCGTAGGCCAGGCCGCGACTCATCAGCAGCGCGCCGAGGTTGGCGTAGCCCAGCCCGAGGGGCCGGAACTTGTGCGAGTTCTCCTCGATCCGGGGGGTCGGGTAGGACGCGTTGTCGACCAGGATCTCCTGGGCGGTGATCGTCAGCTTGGCGGCGTAGCGATACGCCTCGACGTCGAACTCGCCGTCGTCCTTGACGAACTTCATCAGGTTGAGGCTGGCCAGGTTGCAGTTGTGGGCGATCAGCCCCTCGGCGATCAGCGAGTGGGTGACCGGCTCGGTCACGTCGTAGACGGTCTCGATGCCGTCCGCGACGATCGAGCTGATGGTCGTCGCGCGTGGGTTCGACAGCCCACGGGCGAACGGGTGGGTCAGGATCGTGGTGGCCTTGGCCTGCTCCTCGGGCGAGAGGGGAGTGCCGACCAGGGCCAGGAACTTGCGGGCGGCCTCGCCGTAGACATGGAGATGGGCCTCCCCGCCGTCCGTGGCCGGAGCCGCGGGGGTGCTGCCGTTGATCCCGACGGTGCCGCTGCCGGCCTGGCTGGTCCAGGCGATCCGGCTGGCGATCCCGACATCCGACAGGAGGAGCTGGACGCTCCGGACGAGGTCCGGTGCGCTGCTCACCAGGGTGACCTCGGGCCCGAGCGCACCACCGGCGATCCGGATCGTGCCATCGGCCGAGAAGAGGCCCTGGAGGTAGGCGACCTTGAGGTCGTCGGAAACGCGGTGAAGCTCCGACGGAACGTCGCGTCGGGCACCGGACGCCGCTGCGGCGACCCGCAGCCCATAGCGATCCTGGAGCATCCGGACGAGCGCGCTCGACTCTGCGGTGACCCGGATCGTGCCGCCGCCGGCGATCGAGACGTTGGCCCGACTGCCGGTCGAGACCGCGGTCATTGCGCCGTCGTCGCTGACGCTGGCTCGGCCGAGCAGGCCGCGTTCGATGTCGGACACGGTGTCCTGCGCGTCGCGGGCCTCGGCCAGGAGCAGGTTGAGCTCCTCGGTCATCGTCTCGGCGGTGGTCAGCTCGCTGGTCGCGAAGGCCAGCGCAGCGACGTCGCCGGTGAACACGCCGTCGGCGCTCATCCAGCCGAGGAGCTGCCAACGGCGGACATCCTCCGGCGGGGCCGCAAAGGCGACCGTGTTGCCGGCCTCGCGGACCTCGATCCGATCGACCTCGGCGGTCAGCTCGTCGACCCGCTTCCATTCGCCGTTGTCGGTCAGGAAGCGATGGTCCCCGGTCGCCCGGATCGAGCGGCCGTCGGTCAGGGTCATCCGGTAGACGCGGCGCTCGCCGACCAGGGTTACCAGGGCGGCCCGATGGGCGGTCATCCGGCGGTGGTCGCTCTCGCCGAGGAGGTCGGTGGTGACGAGGACGGCCTCGCCGCGCTCCTGGGCCCGGTACAGCTCCTCGACGGTGCGCAGGCCATTGGGCGTGCTGATCCGGGTCTCGGGCGCAAAGCAGGCCGTGTCGTTGAGGAACATGTACTCGGAGCACGGGTTGCTGGCGTAGATCCGGTCCGTATTGGCGCTGGTATGCCAGTCGTTGATGACCGTGTCGTACTGGATCCCGGGATCGCCGCACAGGTGCGCCGCGTCGGCCATCTTGCGGAAGATGTCCTTGGCCTTATAGGTGCCCATCGGCTTGTTGTCGACGACCGAGTGGGTGGTCCAGTCGCGGCCGTCGACGACGGCCTGCATGAAGTCGTCGGTCACCCGGACGCTGTGGTTGGCGTTCTGGAAGAAGACCGAGCCGTAGGCCTCGCCGGTGAAGCTCGGGTCGTAGCCGGCCTCGATCAGGGCCCAGGCCTTCTGCTCCTCGTGGGCCTTCGAGTCGATGAAGTCGAGGACGTCCGGATGGTCCACGTCGAGGATGACCATCTTGGCCGCTCGGCGGGTCTTGCCACCCGACTTCACGACCCCTGCGAAGGCGTCGTAGCCCTTCATGAAGCTGACCGGGCCCGAAGCCGTCCCGCCGCCCGCCATCTTCTCTCGCGACGAGCGGATCGTGCTCAGGTTGCTGCCTGCGCCCGAGCCGAACTTGAACAGCATCGCCTCGGTCTTGGCCAGGTCCATGATCGAGGACATCGTGTCCTGGACGCTGTTGATGAAGCAGGCCGAGCACTGGGGCTGCTTCTCGATCCCGACGTTGAACCAGACCGGCGAGTTGAAGGCCATCTTCTGATGGACGATCAGGTGGGTCAGCTCGGCCTGGAAGGCACGCAGATCCGTGGTCGTGGCGAAGTAGTGCTGGGTCTCCGCCCAGGCCGCGATCGTGTTGACCACCCGGTCGATGAGCTGGCGGACGCTGGTCTCGCGCTCCGGGGTGTTGAGGTGGCCGCGGAAGTACTTGCTGACGACGACGTTGGTCGCGAGCTGGCTCCAGAACTCGGGGACTTCGACGTCCTTCTGCTCGAAGACGAGCTTGCCCGACTCGTTGCCGATGCTGGCCGTCCGGGTCTCCCAGCGGATCTCGTCGTACGGGTGGACGCCCTCGCGGGTCCAGCGCCGCTCGAAGCTCAGGCCCTTGGCCTTGCTCCCGTCGGCGTTTTGGCCGTTGAAGCTCACGCCGTAGGGGCCGAAGTGGCGGGCCTTGGTCCGCGCGGTGGCCCTGGGGACGTGGCCCTGGGCACGGGCCGTGGCGTGGGCGGCGCTGTCCGCTCCGGCGGCTCCGCTGGCCGCGTTGGCGGCTCCGTGGCCGGCGGCGGCCGCTCCGGCCGAGCTGGCCGCGTTAGCCGTGCCGGCGTCGGTGCTGTCCGTATTCGACTGATCCATGACCGGGACTCCCTGGACGGCTCGGGCCATCAGTGCTCTCTCCTCCGGGTCGCTTGGGTTGGGGGCTGTCGGTTCGGTGGCGCGATTCGTGCGATTGGATCTCCGGTCCCGTGAGGCCGATCTCGTAGCTGCGACCGGGCCTCCGTCGTGTGTCGTCGGGGGCGGGGTTCCCGACGGTGCCTCCAGCCGCGAAGTTGGCGAACCGGGCGGCCGATCGGGCTCAACTCCTCGCGAGCGAGCGACCCTCCAACTTTACGCCTCGTCCCACCCGCCCGTCAAGCCGAAAACACAACATGTAGTGGTCGCTCCCAGCCGCGCACCGCTACATGCTGTGGCTGTGGACGAATCGGGGTCGTGGCGTGGATAGCTCGGTCGTGGCGGTGGATGAGGCGGTTCTGACGGTGGATTGGGTGTGGATGATGCGCCGATCCGGGTCCTCTGGCGGTGGTCTCGAATTCCGGAACGGGGTTCCGCGAGCGGGTTTGGGTGGGCTCATGGCGACGTATCCACCGAGTCAAGTTTAGAACGAATGAACGGTATCTGGGCGAGCGATCCCGGCGTCCGAACGGCCCGATCCGGTCAAATGCTCACCAGGCGGTCATTCGTCAGCCCGGCGGCCCTGATTCGGGCAGTTCGAGGCTCACAGCGACCCCGATTCGTACCGCCGCGAGCGTGCCTCGGCACGTTTCCGGCCCGCGGATCTGCCCGTCGACCGCCTCGTCCCTGTCGAGCGACCGCGTGGTGGTCATTTGTCACGAGATGCCGCGTCCGTGCCGGCCTGCCTCAGGCCGCCCGCGCGAGCCGCCCCGGCGCGAGCGTCGTCGGCGATATTGGGTGGGAAGTGATCAAAGAGACGATCGCGTCACGGTTCGCGGTTTGTTTGGTTCTTGACCTCGGAGCGGGACACGGGGACAGTCATGCCGTGGCGGATCCCCGCAACCCGGCGACTGGTCTGGAGCAGGAAGGCTCTGTCTTCCTGCGGATCGTTGGCGTGCAGGACCGATCCAAGGTTCCAGTCGCGATCTCTCTCATCGAGATCGACCAAGAAGGCTACATCCCTCGGGAAGTCGGCCTGGGGGAAGACGGGACGCCGGTCTACGTGACGAGGCCGGGTGAATACGGCCGCTGGAACGATTCTCCGATGCCGCGAACGCCGCCACGCTCGCCAGGATTCGCCAACGCGTGGGGCCGTCTTGGCTCGCCGATATCCGCTGAGGAGTTCGAATCGGCCTACGGTCCGGCGGCGGCAACGCTACCCCACACGATCGGCGGGACGCCAATCTGGGTGAGCCAGCTCGTCTCTTGCTCGATCCTCCTCGCGCTCGTGGCCTTCGTCGTTGCCTTGGTGTTTGTGCTCGTGCGCCTGTTCGCCAGCTGATCACAGCCGTCATCACCCGGCCCCAGGCGCTAGCGGCCGAAGCGGCGGGCGCGCTGCTGGTAGGTGCGGATGGCGCGCAGGAAGTCGATCTCGCGGAAGGCGGGCCAGTAGGCCTCGGCGAAGTGGTACTCGGCGTACACCGACTGCCAGGGCAGGAAGCCCGAGAGGCGCACCTCGCCGGAGGTGCGGATGATCAGATCGGGGTCGGACGAGCCCTTCGTGTAGAGGTGCGAGGCGAGCGCCTCCGCGGTCAGTGAATCGGCCAGCTCGGTGGTCGGAGTGCCGGCGTCGACGGCCTCGCGAACGGTCGCCCGGAAGGCCTCGAGCAGCTCGTCCCGGCCGGAGTAGGCGAGGGCGATCGTGACCGAGATCGCGTTGTTGTCGTCGTGGGACAGGGTGGCCGAACGCTCGACGACCGAGGCCAGCCCTTCCGGCAGCAGATCGCGCCGACCGATGACTCGGAGGTGGATCGGCAGCTTGGTCTTGCGTCGGCCGTCGGCGATCGCGGCGATCGCGTCGGCGGCGACGTCGGTGATCTTGCCAACTTCCTCCTCGGGACGCTCCAGGTTCTCGAGCGACAGGGCCCACAGGGTGACCTCGCGGATTCCCACGTCGGCGCACCAGTCGATCAGCTCGAGCGCCTTCTCGGCGCCCCGACGATGCCCGACCCCGGGGTCATCGAAGCCGGCGGCGGTGGCCCAGCGGCGGTTGCCATCCATGATCACCGCAACGTGGGCCGGCCGCGGATTGGCCATCACGGCCGCCTCGAGCCGGGTCACGTAGAACGCGTAGACCGGCCGAAGCGCCAGGTCCCGGGTCCGTCGGTACAGCCCGCCGAGCCGATGGCGGACCGCCGAGCCGGCGGCGGCCGACCTCTGCGTCGGCGCCGAACCAAGGCCGGCGGGCGCGGCACTCGGTGGGTCGATCGGTCGGGTCACCTGGTCCTCTGATAGGTCCGATGCCTGGCAAGTGTGGCACCAGCCGAGGCAGCCGGTGGGCTCGGGCGCGGGGTGGCGGGCAGTTGGCGGTGGGCGCGGGCCGGGGGAGGGCGACCGCGCCCGGTTGGTCGACGGCTGCGGGCTCCGCGATGCGACGAACGGGCCGGGGCAAGGCGAAATCGGTGACCCCGGCCGGAGGACGTCGGCGGGCGCCGCGCTGCC
>Ga0209726_10007785_pt1 | contig 11835 bp, 12 predicted proteins | sample Subgrocontami54m_FD_187453 | JGI IMG/M metagenome (GOLD analysis project Ga0209726, IMG submission 187453) | Subsurface groundwater microbial communities from S. Glens Falls, New York, USA - GMW46 contaminated, 5.4 m (SPAdes) (version 3) | ecosystem: Environmental > Aquatic > Deep subsurface >... | reverse complement strand
CTCCAACTGCGTCATCAACATCACCACCGGCGGCGGCATGGGCATGACCGTCGAGCAGCGCGTGGCGCCGGCCGCGACCTTCAAGCCCGAGATCGCGTCGCTCAACATGGGCACCATGAACTTCGGCCTCTTCCCCATGCTGCAGCGGCAGAAGGAGTTCAAATACGACTGGGAGAAGCCCTACATCGAGGGCACGCGCGCGGGCATGTTCAAGAACACCTTCGCGGATATCGAGTACATCCTGACCACCTGCGCCAACAACGGCTCGCGCTTCGAGATCGAGTGCTACGACATCGGCCATCTCTACACGCTGCGCCACTTCGCCGACCGCGGCGTGGTCAAGCCGCCGTTCTTCATCCAGTCGGTGTTCGGCATTCTGGGCGGGATCGGCCCGCACCCGGAGGACGTGATGCACATGAAGCGCACCGCCGACCGGCTGTTCGGGGACGAATATCATTGGTCGGTGCTGGGCGCGGGCCGCAACCAGATGGCCATCGCCGCCCAGGCCGCGACCATGGGCGGCAACGTGCGCGTCGGCATGGAGGATTCTTTGTGGATCGGCCCCGGCAAGCTGACCGAGAGCAACGCCATGCAGGTCACCAACGTGCGCAAGATCATCGAGGGGCTGGGGCTGGAGATCGCCTCCAGCGACGAGGCGCGCGAGATCCTCAAGCTCAAGGGCGGGGACAAGGTGGCGTTTTGAGACGGGTCGGTGTCAGACCCTCTGGGTCTGATACCGTTTCGCCGACCTCGAGGGTCGAGCCGTGGTGTCAGACCCGGAGGGTCTGACACCCACCTACTCAGCCACGCCGTTCAGCACGGCGTCGAAGATGTCGAAGTTGCGCAGGCCCCGCGCGGCCTTGGCCGACATGTAGTCGGGGCGCAGCTTGTGCGAGACCATGAACGGCACCTTCTGCTCGCCCAGGCCCCCGTGCGAGCGCAGGCGGTGGCCGGCGAGGCCGGAGAGGTCGTGCTCGGCCCGCGTGGCGCCCACGACCGTGCCGGCATCGCCCAGCACCACGAAATCGCCTTCCAGGTCGGGCGGCAGCTCGAAGCGGCGCGCGGCGGCGGCGCCATCGAGCACCTCCTCCACGCCCGGCAGCGCCCGGCTCGCCGCCATCAGCGCCGCCAGATCGGTGACCTTGCGCGCGTAGACGCGCACGAACGAGCCGAGCGCCCCGTGGTGGCGCACGAACGGGTCGGTGATCGGGCAGATGACGCGCACCGCGCCGGCACCGAAGCGGGCGTCGAGCTCGTCCTGCAGGAAGACGACGTTGGGCTCGCCGCTGGAGCGCGACTTGTCGTTCATGCCGTGATCGGCGACGACGCCGACCACGGCGCCGAGCCCGACGAGGGCGGCGATGCGCTCATCGACGGCGCGGTTGAAGGCGTTGGCCTCCGGCGCGCCGGGAGCGTGCGCGTGCTGCACGAAATCGGAGAGCGAGAGATAGAGCAGGCTCGCCGCCTTGCGCTCCAGCAGGCGCAGACCGGCGTCCAGCACGTAGAGCGAGAGGTCCGCCGAATACGGGTCGGGCTTGGGCCGGCCGACCATCGCCTCGACATTGCCGATGCCGTTGGCCGCCTCGGTGGCGCGGTCGGCGTGCTCGGAGGAGAAGGCGATGCCATTCAGGCCCCGCGCCAGCATCAGCCGCAGCTTGTCCTTGGCGGTGACGGCGGCGGTCTTGATTCCGGCATTTGCCATGGCAGCCAGGATGGTGCCGCAGCGCATCAGCGAGGCGTCGGTAATCATGCGCTCCTCGCCGGTGGCGCGGTCGAGGTAGTAGTTGCCGGAGATGCCGTGCACGGCCGGCGGCACGCCGGTGACGATGGAGGCGTTGTTGGGGTTGGTGAAGCTCGGGATCACCGATTGGGCGATGGCGGTGAAGCCGCGCTTCTGGAACTGGGCGATGGTGGGCAGGATGGCGTCGGCGATGCCGCGGTCGATATAGGCCGGGTCGCAGCCGTCGAAGCAGATAACGACCGTTGGTCGCTGCGGCGTGCGGTAGGTCCGGCCGTTTACGCTGACGTCTGTCATGGCACTCTCCGGGTGAGATGGTGAGTGGTGAGATGGTGAGTGGGGGGTCGAGCCACTTTCTACAACTCGAAACTCACCAACTCACCACTGACCACTCACCACCTCACCTCACAAATACTCGACTTTGCCCTCGTCGAGATCGTAGCGCGCGGCGAGGATCTTGAGCTTCTCCTCCTTGACCAGGTGCGACAGGATGGGGCTGGTGGCCAGACGCTTGGCCGTGCGCCTGGCGCTCTCGCGCACCGTGTTGTCGACGAAGTCGCCGGGCTTGCCGCGCATGGCCGTCGCCGCGGGGATGATCGGCCTGACCATGGGTCCGATCGAGCCCGGGAACGTGGCCTTCTTGGTGACGACCTCGCAGGCGGCCGACACCGCCCCGCAGCGCTCGTGCCCGAGCACCACGACGAGCGGGGCTCCCAGGTGCTCGGCGCCATACTCGACGGTGCCCATGGTGGCGGTGTCCACCATGTTGCCGGCATTGCGGGCGACGAACAGCTCGCCGAGCCCGAGCCCGCCGAACAGCAGCTCAGGGGGCACGCGGCTGTCGGAGCAGCCGACGATGATCGCCCACGGCGCCTGGTGGGTGGCGAGGCTGGCGCGGCGCTTGGCCAGGTCCATGACGCACACCTGCGGATCGGCGACGTAGCGCGCATTGCCGTCCTTCAGGGCCGCCAGCGCCTGGTCGGGCGTCAGCGAGGTTTTGCCCTCCGCGGCATGAGCTGGTGCGCCGAGACGCAAGCCGGCTGCGGCCAGCCCCAGTCCCGCCAGCGCCAACAGGCCGCGGCGGTCGATCCCTTTGCCTTCAAAATGATTGCACATGTGTAGCCTCCCGCAAAATTGCCAACGCCCAAGCTTACGCCATCAAATCGACGTCCGCTCGTGTTTTGGATTTTTGACCCACGGGGAGATTGGCGTTGACCTCAGCCGCAAATGCAGGATGCGAGCCCGGCAGCAGCCCGCATGCAGCGTGAATGGACCCATGTTCGACCATAAAGGCGATCGATCGACCTTGATCCCCTCGGTTGTCGGCAAGTGCAGCATAGAGTCCGCCACCGGCGTTGACCGACTGGTCAACGGAACTGGCCGTCTGGCTTGCCGCGGCGGACCATCTCACGACAGTAGGCATAGAGTGCGTCGTAGACGACCGACTCGGCCGTGAGGACTTGATGGTCGTCTTTGAGTCCGAGGTGACGAAATCCCTCGGCAATGGCGTTCAGCCCCGCCGCCTCCGGTTGGTTCCAAAGGCTGTTGTCGGTGTCGGCCCCGTTGACGATCTTGGCCAGCAGGACGATCGCTGGATCGCGATCGAGCTGGTGCTTCTTGACGAGGGCGTCAAAGGAGCACTCCTTGCCGTGGTGGCCGAACTCGACCCCCTTCACGTCATAGGGTATCGCGCCATCGCGCTTGGCTACCTCCATGACTTTGTCCTCTGCGACGAACAAGAACTCGGCCTTCGGGTCGATGAATTTGCGGATGAGCCAGGGACATGCCACTCGGTCGACTTTGACTCTCTCGCGCGTAACCCACTTCATGGGGACCTCCTCTTCGATTGGTGCTCTATGCCTGCCTGCAACCATAACGGCTTGGCCGCTTCGCGCTCCGCCTGTGAGCGGGTGACGCCTCATTTCCCGGGATGCGAAATGCCAAGCGCCTGTCTGATGGCCGTGTCGTGAGAAATGCCCTTGGACCTCAGATGCTGGTACTGGCGATGCGCGGCGAGACCTTCACCCAACGCGACACAAATGGTCCGCAGCGTGGTTGCAATCGGCCACGACGAGCAGGCGATTGGCAGTACGGGCCGACCTGCCAGGCGCATCTCGTGATAGGCCTCGCCGACACTTGGGCTGCTTAACATCTTTCATGCTCCCGGAATGACGGTCAGGGGAGCTGTCCCCTGCGTGATGCTGTATATGGCTGGGAGTTGCCCTCGCTCCAAAGCATGGTTTCTCCGGCTTGCCGTAGTTTTTCTCATGAAGGTTCATTGATCCTCGCCTGCTTTCCGCCGCTGATGCGCTGAAGGCCTTCCACGCTGCGGCACAGCCGTCGAGGACCCACTTTTGACCAGCGCGCATTCGCTTCTGAAAACGACAACCCGCGCTTCACCTCACCCGGCCGCCGCGGCGCCGCCGATGACCCGATGGCCGGCGGGGTCGATCACCAGCTGGCGTGCGTGCAGGGCCACGGCCGCGGGCCGGTGTGCGACGCTGATCACGGCCGCTGCAGGCAGGCGTTGCGCCAGCAGCTCGTACATGCGCCGCTCGGCCGCATCGTCCAGCGCCGAGCTCGCCTCGTCGAGGAACAGCCAGTCCGGGCGGTAGAGCAAGGCGCGCGCAAAGGCGAGGCGCTGCTGCTCGCCCCCCGACATGACCAGCGACCAGTTGGCGGCCTCCTCGAGCCGGGGCGCGAGGTGGCCGAGGCCGCAGGCGCGCAAAGCTTCCCGGCCGGCCACGTCGGTATAGCGGTCGGGCGGCTCGGGGTAGCTCAGCGCCTCGCGCAGCGTGCCGATCGGCAGGTAGGGCTTTTGCGGCAGGAACAGCGTGCGGGCGTCCTGCGGCAGGCCGATGTGGCCGCGGCCATAGGGCCAGATGCCGGCCAGCACCCGAAAGAGCGTGGTCTTGCCGCTGCCCGAGGGGCCGGCGACGACGACCGATTCGCCCTGATGCAAGGTCAGGTCGACGTCCTCCAGCAGCAGGGCGCCGCTGGGCAGCCGCACCTCGACATCCTTCAGGGTGAGCTCGCGCGGCTTCGCAGGGGTCGCCGCGAAGGCGGTTTTCGCCGCCTCTTCCTTGGCCTTGACCATGGCCTCGCTGAAGGTCGTCAGGCGATCGACGCCGGCCTTCCATTCGGCGAGCCGCTGGTAGGTGTCGACGAACCAGGAGAGCGCGCCCTGCACCTGCACGAAGGCGTCGGCAGTCTGGGTCAAGGTGCCGAGTTGAAACTGCCCGGCGAAGTACTGCGGCGCGGCCACCACGAACGGGAAGATCAGCGCCGCCTGGCCGTAGAACGACGTGAGCCAAGTGAGCCGCTTGCTGTATTTCATGAACCCCCACCAGGTCTCGAAGATGCGCCCGAAAGCCGAGCGCAGGCGCCGCTCCTCGTCCCGCTCGCCGCGATAGAGGGCGATGCTCTCGGCATTCTCGCGGATGCGCACCATGCGGTAGCGGAAGTCGGCGTTGTAGCGCTCGAGCAGGAAATTGACGCGCACCAGCGGGCGGCCGATCAGATAGGTGGCATAGGAGCCGGCGAGCGCATAAAGCAGCGCCGCCCACATCATGTAGCCCGGAATCGCGATGCCGCCGAAGATGGGCAGGACGAAGCCGCCCGACAGGCTCCACAGCACGCTGGCGAAGGTGATGAGCGTCATGATCTGTAGCAGCAGCCCGATCGAGATGGTGACCGTGCGCTCGGTGAAGTTGGCGCAATCGAGCTCGATGCGCTGCTCGGGGTTGTCGGTGCCCTGGCTGACGAGCTCCATGCGGTAGTAGGTGCGGTCGGCCAGCCAGTCGCGGAAGTAGACCTCGCTGAGCCAGCGCCGCCAGCGGATGGTCAGCAGCTGCTGCAGCCAGAAGCGGTAGACGAAGGCGACGATGAAGAGCGTCACCAGCACCACCCAGTATTTCAGCTCGTAGGCGAAGGCGTCGGCGTTCTTGTCCTGCAGGGCGTTGAAGAAGCGCGCATTCCAGGCGTTGAGCAGCTTCGACATGTAGACGATGAAGACGGTCAGGATGACGATGACGGCGAGCAGGCCGCGCGCGATCCACGCCTCCTTGACCATGACGGAGTAGCCCATGAGGCCGATGGCCTGGCGCTCTTGCGCGAACCAGTAGGGCCGCGCCAGCACCCACACCTTGGCGAGGAAACCGTGGGCGTTGGCGATGCGGGTGAGGAAGCGGTCGATCATGGGGGCGGCTCGGGGCGAGTGGTTGCGGGGCGTGCGTAACGCTTGCTGAGCGCTAGAGATATAGGTGTTGCCCCTGCGCCGGCCCACGGCGCGGCCAAATCTGGAGTGGACAACGTGGCGAGGGCCGCGGCGCGTGCCCCCGCGCGCACCTGCCGCACCTCAGGCGCGCTCCAGTCTGGTGCCCGTCGAGCCGCTGGCACGTGCCCGCGCCACCTCCCGGCCCGCGCCCGCACGGCAAGATTGCGGCGACCGGCGCATTGTTTCACGTGAAACAATGAGGTGTTCAGTATTAACCGTATTTCCGCCTATCCCCGCGACGCCTCGGCAAATTCGACGAGCTCATCGGGATGGTCGCAACGCGGTAAGTGGGAAAGCCACCAAGCTGTCCTTGCGACTAAGCTAGACTTAGCTAATCGAGATGCCAAAGTATGCGAGTGAAAATCGGCGCTGGCCTCTGCCCAACGGGGATCGCCGGCGAGGCCTTCCTTCACCAGAGCGTCTTCACGCCCAGCGCCTCGAACGCCGGATCGCAGCTCACCAAATCGAGGCCTTCGGCGCGGGCCTGCGCCGCGAGCATGCGATCGAAGGGATCGCGATGGACGCCCGGCAGCTGGCCCGCGTCGTAGCCATGGCGCAGGGCGATCGGCAGCGGCAGGAAGCCGAGCAGATCGATCGCCTCGACGAAATCGCCCAGGAGTGCCCTGGGCGTTTTGAGCTTCCCGATGCGGGCCTTGGTGGCGATCTCCCAGGCCGTCGCGGCGCTGACATAGACGTCCTCGCCGGGCTGGCCGAGCCGGCGCCGCAGCCTGGGCGTGATGCGCCCGTCCCCCTCCACCCACCAGATCAGCGCATGCGTGTCGAGCAGCGCGCCCATCACTCTTCGCGCCCTTCCCAGAGCTTGAGCTCCTCCTCAGGCAAGGGGTCGAAGAAGAAGGAGTCGGGCAGCTTCAGCTTCCCCTTGAGGACGCCGAAGGCGCGGCGTCGCAGCACATGGGCGGGCACGCCCATCGGCACCAGCCGCACGACCGGCTTCTTGCCACGGGCGATGACGACCTCCTCCCCCTTTTCCGCGCGCTCGATGAGCTTGGAGAGGTTGGTCTTGGCGGCGTGGACGGTGTAGGTGGGCATGACATCTCCCGAATCAGACTAGGCTAACCTTAGCTAATCAAAGGTACCTTGCAAAGCGATTTGGATCCTGAGCCTCCCCGCCCTGAGCGGATACCTGCCTCAAGCTACCGAAGCAAGTGCTCCCGCCCCACTCCCTCAGCTCGCAAGCCCTCCGACGAGGACATTGGTTAGGGCAGAGCCTCTCGCGCCGGCGACAGTTGCCATTGCCAACAGGATTTACTGCGGGAGGGCTTGAGGCACGCAAGGCACTATCCAAAACTCCATGGATACTGAGTCGCTGCTGCTGGGTCGAAACGATGCGAGCTCGACGGAACGAAGGGGAGCTCGGCCATCGCCCCGGGATATATTTGGTCCAGCCTGCGGACATGGTCATCTTTTACGACAAGAGATTTCCCGCTGACCCCGGTACTGGGGTTAATGGGGTTTCCGCCGTAAATCGGGTTGCTATCGTCGTGGGCGAGCAGGGGGCGCTCTTCATTGGGCGGGGCGTCATTGGACCACGGGTGGAAATACTGCCCCTTCAGTCAATTGCGACGGCGCCAAACGTTGAAATAAGACGGCCCACCCATGGGTGCAACGAGCAAGTGGCCAAATTTTTCATCCGCCATACTCATCGTCCAGCATATTTTGAGGCGGGCTTGCGCGCGTTGCTCGTCGAGAATCTCCAACCATTACTTGCTGGCACGTTCTTCCCAGACCAACCAGTATATCAGACAGATGACGAGTACGAAACGGCTTGGAGTCACCTATCGGCCAGCCTTATGCCAATGGATGCCATCTTCACTATTGACTTGGACAGCAGATTGAGCCGTTTCATTGCTTGGTCTACGGACGGAGCCTGGAGCCACGTTGCGATCCATACTGGCGATGGCGAGATCTGGGAATCTGTCACGTCAGGCATTCGGCGCGGGCCCCTCCAGATATACAAGGGCAGGCGCTATCGCGTTGCAGCCTACAGGCACTATGAATGCCTGAAGACACCACGCACCGCGTATGAGGCAAATGCGGCAGTCAAGGCTAGGAGGTTCAGGCCGAATGCATATAGCTATCGTGGCGCACTAAAGTTCGGGTGGAAGGCTTTTCGTGGGGATCATAGCCATGGTCTGACGCCGAACAGTAGCATACTTCAAGGAATTTGGGCTTTCGTAGCACAGGCATAACGTCTACCAGCATGTATCTCTCCTGAGAATGTGGCTGTGCGAACCCATATCGTCAGAGCTCGCAAGAACGACTTGGCGCGGCCCCCAAATGACCCCGGCCCACATCGTCGGCAAGATCGGCAATCGCTAGGCCCTCGCGCGCGGCTTCGTACCACTCGGCTGCTTCTTCAATCTCGACCCGCGCGGCAGGCAAGATTCGCAGTCTCATGGCTTGCGGGCAAAGCGAGACCGTAGCCGGGCCATGACCTCTTCGGCCGCAATGGCCTGTGTTTCTCCGCGCTCAAAAGCATCGACGCGCTGCTCAGCCTCCTCTGCCCATGCCTTCTCGATCTCGGGATCGGGCTCGCGGGAAGTGAGGACCAACAACTCGTCCATGAGATCGGCCTGCTCCTCGGGCGTGAGCTTGCGAATCTCCTCGGAGAGTTTTTTCACCCGCTCGTTCATTTGTTTATTTTACCACGTATCGCAGAGAGCGGGAAACCTCGATCGCGTCCAGTCCGACAGCTCCCGCTCCGCTCGCCACACGGGCGAAGCGCGTTCCTCCCGGCCGATCCCTAAATCACCCCCGCCCCCATCCGCGCCAGCACCGGCACCATCTCCCCCGACTTGAGCGCCCGCTCCGGGTTCGACGCGTTGCCCTCCAGCCCCCGCTTCTTCACCCCCTGCACGATCGCCGCCAAGCGGAAGAAGGAGAACGCCAGGCAGAACTTCCAATCCGGAATCCCCGAAATCCCCATGCGCTGGCAATACTTGGCGATGTACTCCTGCTCCGTCGGGATGCCGAGCGCCGCCCGGTCGACATCCGCCAGCCCCCGCATGGCGTCGCGGTTGGGCAGGCGCCACTGCATGCACTGGTAGGCCAAATCCGAGAAGGGGTGGCCCAAGGTCGAAAGCTCCCAGTCGATGACGGCGAGCAGGCGCGAGGCGTCGTGGGCGAAGATCATGTTGTCGAGGCGGTAGTCGCCGTGCACGAGGCTGACGCGGCCGTCGTCGGGCGGCTCGTTCTTCTCCAGCCACGCGATCAGCGTCTCCATGTCGGCCAGGTGCTCGGTCTCCGAGGCCCGGTACTGCTTGGTCCAGCGGTCGCGCTGGCGGGCGAAATAGCTGCCCGCCCGGCCGAAGTCGGCAAGCCCGACCTTCACGGGATCGACCGAGTGCAGCGCGGCCAGCGCCCGGTTCTGCTCGTCGTAGACCTTGGCGCGCTGCGCGTTGGTCAGCTCCGGCAGGGCCGGGTTCCAGAACACGGTGCCGTCGACGAACTCCATGACGAAGAAGGCGGTGCCGATCACGCTGTCGTCCTCGCACAACAGCAGCATGCGCGGCACCGGCACGTCGGTTGCGCCGAGGCCCTTCATGACGCGGTATTCGCGGTCGACCTGATGTGCGCTCTTGAGCAGTTGGCCGGGCGGCTTCTTGCGCAGCACGTATCTGCCGCTGGGCGAGGCGAGGATGAAGGTGGGGTTCGATTGCCCCGTCGGCGTCTTCTCAGCCGTGATCGGGCCCCGGAAGCCCGGCAGCCGCGCTTGGAGATAGCGCGCGAGCGCGGCGGTATCGATCTGGGCGGCCTGGTGCGCAAACGAGGTCATGTTGTCATCCCGGGCCTTGTGCCCGGGATCCATCCATCAGATGGCTCCCGAGCGCGAGGAAGGCTGGATCCCGGCGACAAGCGCCGGGATGACACCTAGATCTTCTGGTTGGTATAGCGCTTGAGCTCGGCGCGCGCGACCTGGCGGCGGTGCACGGCGTCCGGGCCGTCGGCGAGGCGCAGCGTGCGCAGGTGCGTCCACATGTGCGCGAGCGGCGTATCCTGGGTGATGCCCATGGCGCCATGCATCTGCACCGCCTCGTCGGTGATCTCGAGCGCGATGCGGGGCGCGATCACCTTGATCTGCGAAATCCAAGGCGAGGCGTCGCGCTGGCCCACGGTGTCCATCATGTAGGCGGCCTTGAGACACAAGAGCCGTGCCATCTCGATCTTCATGCGGCTCTCGGCGATGATGTCGTAGTTGGCGCCGAGCTGGGCCAGCGGCTTGCCGAAGGCCTCGCGCGACAGCGATCGCCGGCACAGCAGCTCGAGTGCCCGCTCCGATTGGCCGATGGCGCGCATGCAGTGATGGATGCGGCCAGGTCCCAGCCGGCCCTGCGACACCTCGAAGCCGCGGCCGCGGCCGAGGATCAGGTTCTCCTTCGGCACGCGCACATTCTCGAAGCGAATGTGCATGTGGCCGTGCGGGGCGTCGTCGTCGCCGTAGACCTTCATGCCGCGCACGATCTCGACGCCCTTGGTGCCCGCCGGGACGAAGATCTGCGAATGCCGCTTGTGCTTATCCGCCTTCGGGTCGGTGCAGACCATGACGATGTAGATCTTGCAGCGCGGGTCGCCGGCGCCGGAGGCGAACCACTTCTCGCCGTTGAGCACCCACTCGTCGCCTTCGAGCTTGGCGTCGAGCGCCAGGTTGGTCGCGTCGGAGGAGGCGACGCCGGGCTCGGTCATGACATAGGCGGAGCGGATCTTGCCCTCGAGCAGGGGCTTCAGCCATTTCTCCTTCTGCTCGGGCGATCCGTAGCGCTCGATCACCTCCATGTTGCCGGTGTCGGGGGCGGAGCAGTTGAAGGTCTCGGGCGCCAGCCGCGACCAGCCCATCTCCTCGGCCAGGTAGGCATATTCGACGGTCGAGAGGCCGTAGCCCTTGTCGGAAGCCGTGAGCCAGAAATTCCACAAGCCCCGCTCGCACGCCTTGACCTTGAGGCCCTCGCGGATCTCCTCCTGGCGCTTGGTGTAGGCCCAGCGGTTGCCGCCCTTGCCGATCTCGGCCTCGTATTCATGCTCCAGCGGCATGATCTCCTCGCGCACCATGGCGCGCACCTTCTCGACCAGCGGCTTCACTTTGGGCGACATGCCGAGATCCATGGGGCTTCCTCCGTTCGTGCATAACCCTGTTGCCCGCAATTGAAGCACGCCGGAAGGCGCGAGAGAAGGCGTGCGTGCAATTGCACAAGTGCCGCAGTGGAGGCTCCCTCCCAGCGCTTGCTGACCCCTGGGGCTTGCGATACCAAGGCCGCGGACCAAATCGCTCGCATGAGGGACCTGGCATGATCGACCCTTCAAGCGGCCACCCCGCCATGGACTACCCCGAGCACGTGCGCACCTACTCGGGCTTCCTCCGCGCGACGGTGACCATGATCGGACTGGTGGTGGCGATCCTGCTGTTCCTGCTGTGGCTGGTGCCGTAAGCCGCGCCGGCGAGGACCGTTCCATCGGCCGGCCGCTGACGCGCCCCGGCACGCGCGGGGAAGCTTAGATGGTCACCATTGCCGTAACCGCCGAACGCGATGGCGAGCCGCGCGTGGCCGTGTCGCCGGAGACCGTCAAGAAGCTCTCGGCCCTCGGCTGCCAGGTGCGGGTCGAGGCCGGCGCCGGGGCGCACTCGCGCTTCGCCGACGAGGCTTTTCGCGCGGCCGGCGCCACCATCGCCGCCAGCCCTGCCGAGGCCCTGGCCGGCGCCGACATCCTCCTCAAAGTGCGCCGGCCGGCGGCGGAAGAAGTGAAGGCCTTGAAGCCCGGCGCCATCGTGGCGGCCATGCTCGCACCTTACGACGACCGCCCGGGC
>Ga0209726_10007783_pt1 | contig 11837 bp, 14 predicted proteins | sample Subgrocontami54m_FD_187453 | JGI IMG/M metagenome (GOLD analysis project Ga0209726, IMG submission 187453) | Subsurface groundwater microbial communities from S. Glens Falls, New York, USA - GMW46 contaminated, 5.4 m (SPAdes) (version 3) | ecosystem: Environmental > Aquatic > Deep subsurface >... | reverse complement strand
TAACGTGCCCTTGTTCAGAATCGAACCCGCATGACTTTATACAAACCGACATAAATTTAAAGACTCCGTTAGAGGCTATAAAAAAACTGCCCTTGGCCAGAGTCGAACGTTATTTAAGGTATTATAACTTGTAGAAGCTTAGGAACGAGCAAAAGGCTTCAAAACCAATCTGGGAGTAAGTTATGTCTACCTCTCTTAGGTGTCCTATTTGCAATTCAGGAAATGTCATTACATCATCTCAATCAAATGGTGGAGAGCATATATTAAGACAATACGGTGAGTACACAATTGATTACTCAACAAGAGAATGTAAGTGTGGATACTTTTGCAATAAAGGCAAGCATTTTTTAAGTGAGGATTCAAAAGAATGGAAAGCCTGGGAATCTGAAGAAATTAATATTCCAGATTCAGTTTCCTACAAAACTTTAGAAAGTTTATTTTTCAAGGCTCAAAAAAATCCAAAGCTCATTGGAGGAAATTCCTAATGGGACAAACTTTAAAGAAAGAACTTTTTACAGTAAAAGAGGCAGCCAAATTCTTAGGTGTTGATCCAGAACTTTTAAGAAACTGGGATAGAGCAGGCAAAATAAAAACCAGAAGAAACCCTTTAAACAATTATAGAGTTTATAAACTTGAAGAATTGCAAGCTTTAAAAAAAACGATTTCAGGTGATCTGATTGTAGATGTGTGTTTATAAAAATAAAAAGGAGGAATCATGAGTAAAGCACCAGAGTTTAAGCAGGTATGGGAAGAAGGAGACACTTGTTTTATCCAGTGTCTAGGAGCAGAACTAAAGAATTTAACAGGGGATAAATATTATGAAAAAAAGAAAGAGAAAGCCCTACAAGAAGGCAAAGCAGTTCCTAGACCATGGAGCATTAATTTTCAGTTTTTAGTTATCAAAGATGGTTTTGGTTCAACCATTAAATTTTTTAATGCTTCTATTTATGTACCATCATCAAATAAAGATTTTGATATTAAGTCAAACTTAGGGAAAGTCGCAAAGGCTTTTAAGTTTGAAAAAGAACTAAAAGAAGAACTGCCACACTATTACATAGATAATCCTGAAGAACTAGCAGTATTAAATAAACTCTGTACTAATAAATGGGCCAAGGTATTGATTGCTGTAAAAGAAGATGAAGACGGACATAAATACCCAAGAATTAATACTTTAATTCCAGGAAAAGAATCTGATAGGGCAGAGTTCACAAACCAGCACCAACTTTATCAAGAAAGATTAAAGGAAATGACCATAGCAAAAGAGGAACAAGCAGCAAAAGATTTACATGGATAAATTATGGCGTGGATTGAATCACATCAGGAACTTGAACGGCATCCTAAAAGGATAAGTTTAGGATCACTGATGGGATGGGATAAGTATCAGACTGTAGGCAGGCTTCATGCTTTTTGGTGGTGGTGTGTTGACTATGCACTAGATGGCGATCTGTCTAAGTTTAATGATGAACAGCTTGCTGAAGCAGTCGGGTTGGACTCTTCACAAGCTAAACAGTTTGTAGAGGCAATGGTTAAATCGGGTTGGATAGACCGTGAGCCTGACTTCCGTGTCCATGATTGGTGGGATTATGTTGGTAACTTCTTGCAAAGGAAATACAAATCTTCTCCTGGTGCATGGAAGAAGATAAAAGATAAGTACTACCAAACTACTGATAAAAGAAGTAGTAAGCTACCTACTAACTCGGGTGCACCTAACCTAACAAAACCTAACCGAACCAGAACCAAACCAAAACCTAAAATAAATAACAATCATAATCTAGCAAGTGAAACAAGTTCACTTGCAGATGAGAAAGATGGTTTAAATTATTTTATTAATTTATTTAAACCAGTAAATCAAAATCTACAAGATATATATCCAAATATTACCGAGAGAAAAGCATTAAAAGTTTTATTAGATAGACATGGTAAAAAAGTCCTCGAGGAAAAAATTAAAAATCTTGAAAAGACTTACGGTCAGCCTTTTTGTACAACAATAACAAAACCATCTGAATTAAAGCGGCATTGGGATACACACACTAGTCAACTTAAAAAGCTTGAAACAAATTCAAGAGCAGGTCCAACTAGTTCTAAACCAGAAATAGTTGAAAACAAGCCTAGTAAATATGCAAGCGTAAAAATAACAGGAGATTAAAAAAATGCCATTACCAATGAGTTTAAAAAATGTCATAGAAAAAGCAAGAGAAAAGCAAACAGAGCTGAAAAACAATAAACCTGCTGATGTAATCTGCAAAGACTGTAGAAATAAATGCAAATCTGTTTTTATAGACTTTGTGGGTTGGAAGACCTTTTGTAACCATTGCGAGACTAAACAACAACAAAAATTCCATCAAGAAAACGAAATAAAACGTATTCAGCGAGAAATTCAAAGTGCTGGGTTAAAAGGTAATCTGAGTTTCTACACCTTTACAAACTTTAAAGCTGATAAGTATGAGAAACAACTTGATCTAGTATCCAAAGTTCTAAAGAATCAAAGTCAAAAAAAAGGATTGTTTCTTTACGGCCCTCCTGGTTCTGGTAAAACGCACTTAGCATGTGCAATTACGAGTAAAATCATTACTGAAAGTCTAGGTTCAGTGAAGTTTATTCAGACTATAGATTTACTCTTAGAAATCAAAAGAGCTTTTAACTCACAAGAAATTACAGAACTAGACATCATTGAAAAATACACCAGTGCTACTTATTTAGTTCTTGATGATATTGGGGTTGAAAAACGATCAGATTGGACGTTTACTGTTTTCTACAAAATAATCAATGATAGATATATAAGTAATTTGCCAACAATTATTACATCAAATTGCTCTCTTGATGATTTAGATAAACATTTCGATGAAAGGATTGTTTCAAGAATTATTCAAATGTGCGAGGTAATTAAAATGCCCAGCCTAAATCACAGGCTTGAAAAAGGTTAATTATGTATGGAATACTCACAATGAAGTTTGAAGAAATTTATCCTAAATATGACAGCTTTATAGAGCATTGTCTGACAAAGGTTAAAGATTTATCAGATATAGAAGATATAAAGCAAAATATATTAATAAGAATATACCAAGGCCACAATTCTATAAAATACCCAGAAACAATACGATCTTGGCTTTCATCTTGCATAAGAAATTATTTGACTGATTATTTTAGAAAAAGAAGATTCAATTGTATTAGCTTTTCTGAAATAGAAGTTGATTCAGAAATTTATGAATGTTTCGAACCAGAAAACATACTTATTGAAGAAAAAGATCCTTCAGTAATTTTGGAAAATAAAGAATTGAAAAATAATATTCAAGAGACTTTAGATAAAATTGGTGATCCTTGGAGAAGGATGATCATAGCAAGAGATATCAAAGATCTTCGGTATAAAGACATTGCCAGGAAATATGCAATTAAGCTGGGCACAGTAAAAAGCCGAATTGCAAGAGCAAGAGAAAGATTTATTAAGGTGTTCTCTGAAGAACCAAATAATGGTAAATAGAAATAAGGAAAAAGGATCAAGAGGTGAGATCAAACTTGTCAAAGAGTTTGAAAAGGCTGGTTTTAAAGCAAGACGGATACCTTATTCTGGTGCATTAGAGCATTGGAAAGGTGATGTTGAAGCGTGGACACCAAAAGGTAAATTAACTGGTGAAGTAAAAATCAGAAACTCAGGATTTAAGTTTTTATATGACAACTTAGATGTTCATGATTTCTTGGCTATCCGAGAAGTTAAAAAAGAAGAAGCGGCACACCTAAATAATTGGCAATCTACAAAACCTTATTTAATTGTGTTAACTCTTGATAAGTTTTTAGAAATATTACATATTAAACAGTAGGATTATTGAGCAATAAAGATCTGAAAATAAAAAGCTCAAAGCCAATAGCAGTAGGTTTTGGAAAATGTCAACGCCCTGAGCTATTTAATACAAAGAACCATCTAAACGTCAAACCCACGGTGAATATCTTTAAGTTGCTTTTTAGGGAATAAAGACATTTGTCCACTATCATCTTTATTTAGTAAATGTTTTGAAAATATATCTCTAACAATATTTACTGCAACAGCTTTCCTTGAAGCAAATAACAAGTAGTATAAAATATCACTTTTTTGTGGATATGGCATTGGGAACTTTATTACTTCTAGTCTTTCATTTTCTTTTTCGGATTTATTTTTCTTAAGTATTTCATCTGCAAAAAACCTTAATATTTCACTTTCATCTTTTCCTAGTTGTTCCTCAATTCCAGGTGGGAAATAATCATATAAGTGCTGTATAGTCTTTTTATGTGGTTCTGGGATTGCAATTTGTTCACTTAAATACTTCAATAATAAACCAGAGATTCTTTCAACTCCAGTCTGCATGTAATTTAAAAAAATATCTTTTGCACCACGTTTATTTACAATTTTAATTAAACTTTCCTTTTTAACATCCCTTATACCTGTTGGATCAATCAAAAATAATGCAGGAGTATTTCCTATGCTTTTAAGAACAGAGTCAATTTCACTATTGAAATCTCCTAGGATAAGCTCACAGTGAATTTTGGTTATATCTAAAGTCTTAGATTCTATTAATTTCTTTAAATGATTCAGTAATTCTTCATCCTTTTCAATAAAAATACAGTTTATTTTGAAGTCTTTCTTTAATTTTGGATCTTTAAATAATTCTATAGAACTATTTATTGCAATCAATGGTGAGCCAGGAACACTATCTTTGATTCCACTTTCATCATAAGTTCCTCGTCCTGCAAAACAATCAATGATGTATACTTCCTTACACCAATCTTGTCTTGAAAATATTTTCAACCAAGCATTCACATATTCTTGGTATATTCGAAGTTTCAATTTTGTATGTGGTCTATCTGTAATATCCCAATCGTACTCAACACCCATTTAACACTTCCTTTACTACATATCTTCAATTAAATTTACCATGTGGAACAAATTAACTCTTTTAAAATAAGAATATAAAAGTTATAATTAAGATAGATTTAAATGGCACAACCCTCAACAATTGAATGGACTGAATCCACATGGAATCCAACAACCGGATGTACAAAAATTAGTCCTGGTTGTAAAAATTGTTATGCGGAAAGATTCGCTGAAAGATGGAGAGGAACTAAAGGACATCCATACGAACAAGGGTTTGATCTAAAACTTTGGGACGATCGTGTTGAAATACCATTACACTGGAAGAAACCTAGAGTAATATTTGTAAATTCAATGTCAGATTTATTTCATAAGGATATTCCTTTTGAGTTTATAGAAAAAGTTTTTGAAACAATGAGAAAAGCACACTGGCATACTTACCAAGTATTAACCAAACGTCCAGAAAGAATGCTTGAGTTTTCCAAGATCTATGGTAAATGGTCAACCAATGTCTGGGCAGGAGTTAGTGTAGAAAATCAACAATATACTTATAGGATTGATATCCTAAAAAAGATCCCTGTAGAAACCAAGTTTCTATCTTGTGAGCCTTTGCTAGGCCCACTAGATTTAAATCTTAAAAACATCGATTGGGTTATTGTTGGTGGTGAGTCAGGTCCTGGTGCCAGAGATATGGAAAAAGAATGGGTTGTATCTATTCAAAAACAATGTCAAAAAGCAGACGTTGCTTTTTTCTTTAAACAGTGGGGTGGAGTATTTAAGAGTCATACTGGCAGAGAGTTAAATGGTAGAACCTATGATGAGATGCCACCGGTCACTAATAGCCGGCAGTTAGTTTTTGCTTAAATTTTAGGAAAGTATTGAAAGATCATTTCAAGCCATTTTTTTTCAGCCACTGTCTACCTAAAATGTTTCTCCTCGTCGAGAAAAATGTTACTGTAAAACCTGTTGCAACTTCACGAAAGAGTTTTTGTGCAACTGATAAAGCACCAGTATTAAATGGTAGAGCATCTATAACCGGTAGTGCAATATTCATGCTGTTTGCACCTAACCCAATAGTACTTAATAATTTACTGTCCTTTGATTCTTTCTCTTGAGCATTCCAGAGCTCCGGCAAAGTGAACTTGAAAAAATATATTGCATGTTGTGTAGCAGCTCCGATATTTGCAAAAAAATTAATCAGCTTGCTTTCAGTTCCTATAAACTCCAGAAATGCTTTGATAGGAGTAAATAAACCAACTGCACCAGCTCCTATTAGTCCAAATAAAGGTGTTATTGCGGTTCTGATTTCATTTGTTGCTTGTTTTCTTTCTTCTATATCCTGGTCAAATAAAGATTTAAATTTATCAATTAGATTTCTATTTAATAGACTCCATTTTATTTTTTCTGAGCAAAATCTTATTCTCCACCAGAGAGCATTTGCTAAATGTGCAATCGATTGGTATCCATCACGGATATCTTTATTAAATAATGAACTTAATGGCAAGAGGAATGGATTTATTTTTTTCTCAATTTCACAGGCAACTTCACCTACATTTGCAGCATGAGGTCTTTTATGCAAATCTTCGCCTAGGTCATCATCATCTTTTCTTGAATAAATACTGTATTGAAAATGGTTTCTAATACCATATGCAGCAGATTGAATGAAACCAAAAATCTTATTTAAAAAGGTATCTTCTTCAACACATGCTTTTACACAGCCAGCAGAAGCACCAACAAGGCCACTGACTAAACTTAATGAGCCGGTATGTTTGTTAAATATTGCCCAATGTTTATTTCCGCCCCAGACATATTTAGTGGGGCTAACTCCATCCATAAATTAGCTTTTCCCGCTTTTTTATATGTAGTAAACTCAGGTAAAACCTTATGAAAAATTAAGGATAATTCTAAAGAAACAATTGTTTTGTAAAAAATAGTTCATAAATTTAGGTATTTATGTTGTTAAATAGGTAATCAGGCGTTACAGTAAATACAGTAAAAGTAGGTGATTTAATTAAGATGTTAGTTTCCAACAACAAGCCACCAGATTTATTAACAGCCAAATTAGCTGCACTGCGTACCGGTCAAGGAATAGAGGAATGTTTCAAGGGTACTGAGCTTAAACGATTACAAGCTCCCGGTAGAGCTGGTGAAGAAGCAAGAACTCAAAGAATTGAAGAATTAGAAGCAACTCAACAATATTTGCAAAACGAACCAAGTATGTAATTGTCTAGGTATAGTGTTTTACATTGGATTATGCACTATAAAAACTTTTTGAAATAGGACATAGCGTCCATTCTTCATATGTGTACAGCTACCAATTGTTTATAATACGAGCAACATGCACATGTTTTACTTGATTCGGGGATTGGACTATTAATTATAGAAATAGCACTTTTAATTAAACGCCTTGCACGTAATGAACTGGCAGATATTTTCATTGTTTTTATGTTATATATCAGAGTGCCTTTATCTGGCATTTTTTTAGGGCAGTAATATACTACGTATGCAACACCTTTAGGTTGATAATTGTGTGCTTCTAAGAGATAAGCAAGAACATCCATTTGTACCTGAAAGTATTTTACATTTTCTTTTTTTGTTGGTGCACCCCAAATATGAGCATAATCTAAGGGACAATATAGTCCATCTTCAATTATGCAATCTTCAAGTACACCAGTAACCAGTATGCGTGATTTTTCATTAAAGTAGTGAAGTCCTGAACCCCAGCTGCGCCACTTGCGTAGCAGTGTCAGATCTTTAATAAGAGACCCGTTGGTTTTGCCTTTAAGCTCTTTTGGAAGTGTACCTCTATGCTTATCAAAATAATTTTTTATTTTAGAATGTGTTCCCGTTAGAGGCAAAATACCGATTCTATGGGGTCTTTCAATTTTTGCATTATAGTGTAACCAAAAACATCTTTTGCAATCATTTAGTATATTAAGCGTGTAAGTTGAAAATAAATATTTGAGATTTTTATGACGCATTTTCCCACTTTGTTTTTTTGTTTTAGGATCAGATCACATAATCTTTCCTTTTTATAACTGTAATATTAGAACTATTAATAAGTATGGTTAATATCAGAATTTGATAGAGAGATTATTTTACAGGGACAGATTTGGTTTATTTGGGAGAAGAAATTCTACACTTTTGTCGATTTTCTTATTTTAATAACTTTGGATAACTCATCATAGGAATTTGTTAGCTCTTTTATAAGTGATTCATATATAACCTTTAAATTTTTTGTGTTTTCCGGCAAATTTAACTTCTTGCATATTTTTCTTAAATCTTTATTGTATCTAGTTTTGTTTTTTTTATGTGAAAAGATATTTCTGAAAGTATTCAAAGCATATAAGGGAGCAACTATTGTTTGGCTGTTTAACTTTTTAAATCTTAAGTCTAACCACTGTTTCAGAAGATTAATACTTCCATCAATATTTTTAAGATTTATTGAAGAATCTAATTTTGTAATTTCTAGTTTTAATAGCTCCTCATTTAGAGATTCAATGTGTAATAAATGCAAGGATTGAATTGTATCTTTTACCCACTTTTTATTCCATATAATAGGTTTTATAATATCTCTAATGGCTCTTATATTTTCAATTCCATCAGTATATAAGTTAAACTTATACCTCTTGCCAAATTTATTATTTAATTTAGCTCTGAACCCTTCTAGTTGTATTTCTTTTGAAGGTTTAGGATATTCAGCTCTGATTTCAGCTATATAGAAATCCGATCCTATATCATGGTCAGATCTTATATTTTCTGAAATAAGATAATGTTGTTCTTTTTTTTGTAGTTTATAAAGATCACAATACCAAAAAATAACTTTGTTGTTTCTGTTTATCCCGAAGGAAATTAATTCATGCTTTCCTTTGTAAATATGCCCATATGAATCTGAAGAAAAATATAAACCGTATTGGGGATCACTTAAATACTTTAAAAGAACTTTTATCTTAAAGAATACAGGAATCAGTGCCCCACCCGCAGAAAATCTTCTTAACCCAGGGATAAATTCACTATCAAGGTAACAGTAATCGAATTCTAAAGATCCTTTGTAGAAAAATTTCTTTTTATTGAAATCTTTTATATACTTTTTGGATACTTCCAATTTATTTGTGTTCTTTGATTTAGCAAGGCGTATAAATTTCCTTAATTCATTTTCTCCTTTTTCAGATAAACATTCTTTTCCACATTTGGGACATACCAATACTGGAAAATTTACAAAATCAATTTCTATTCCTTGTTGTACTACTTTATATTTTTTTATTTTAAGAAATCGCCAAACTCTACATTTGTTACATTTTAAAGATCTTCGTTCCTCTGTTCTTACTCGTACAAAGTGCATTTCTCCAAATACTGGATGTATTTTTGTCCCAAGTTCTTTGACTATACCTTTCAGCTTAATGCTCTCCTTTTGTTAAACTATATGTAATTTTAATATATAAGTAAGAGATGTTTGACTTTTCTCAAAAGGTTAATTTATAGAGTCTCAATTGTTTATAATTGGTTAATGACTAAACTAATTACCACTTTTTCTCCTTTTAATTTGCTAGACGACAAACTTAAGGAAATACATCTTGTTTTAGCTAGTTACAAATTAGATACAGTGATTCTGGGGTTAAGTAAGATTGCAAAGATAAAATATTCTTCTGAGAAGGCAAAAGAAGCAGGTATTATAAATGATTCAAATAAGCATTATTTGGATAGAAATTTTTTACCTCCTTTTGCCATTGTATATTTTATACAACAAGCAATGTGGATTAAATGTATTGAGAATATCAATAAAGTAAAAATAAAAGATGAAGAAATACAACAAAAGAAAAATGTAGATGATGAATTAATAACATGGCTAAATGATCAACTTCCTTTAATTGGAGAACCTATTATAAATATAGACCTTCTACCACCTTTAAGGCAGGCTGCTGCAATGGCAAGAAGAATAAAAAATAATCAATTTCCCTATTATTACTCTTTTATGCAAGGAAATGTCAGGCTTTTTAGATTAATAAAGATCTTGGAAATCGGGTTAGAAAAAGTTACAGATGACGATTTTGATTTTAGGCAGTCATTTTCAAAAGTATTTAATAATTTAAATTATGATTTATTTGTTTTGTATATAGCTGTAATTTACAATATGCTTACAACGAACTTCAATATTAATGCTATTAAAAAAGAGCTTTTCCTAAATGCAGATAGATTGAAATTTGAGAAAGAATATGTTGACTTAATTTTTGAAAAAATGGCTATATGTAGCCCTGAAGAATTTTTCAAACTGTATGAAGAAAGAAAAAAAACTTATATTGAACCCTTAACGAAAAGCAATGAATCGGGTGAACAATTGTATTATGCACTTCATCAATATATTCCACCAATTTTTAGAGATAAACCAATATGTTTAGTAAATAGAGATGAATATATCTGCCCGTCTCCAGATATGTTAGATGTTTACTTTAATGAATCTCTTTTTGAAATTATTAGATTAGAAGAGAAGGGTAGTGGCAGGAAAAATAGATTTTTAACTTGGTTTGGAAAACCCTTTCAAATATACTGTGAAGGGCTTATTTCAATATCTCATAAAAACTGTACAGTGCTCTTTGAAAGGGATTTGTATGATGGATTAAAAAACGATAATCACCCACCTGTAGCAGACATAAATATTATGAAAGATGATGAGCTAGTTTTATTTGACATAAAGACTCTTACACCTAGAGTTCAAGCTTTGATTACTGGTAGAGAATCCGACAATGAAATGGAATGGAAATCTGTATATGAAAAAATTAAAGATCCTTTGATTCAAATATATAATGCAATTGATGTCATTAAAAAAACACCAGAAAATCTTAGTTTGAAAAATGGGAGTTTGACAGGAGTTAAAAAATTCTATCCAATTTTTGTTACTTACTTCCCAATATACGACATTAATACAGTGTACAAAGCTAATTATGTTCACGAAGCAATTGATTACATAAAAGAAAAATACAAAAATGAATTTGAAACTTTAGTTAAAAGTGGAATTAAAAAACATAGATTTTTAGTAATTAATATTTATGAATTTGAGTTATTGGCTGAATTATTTAGTGCAGATCCTAAGTGTTTTTTTCTGTGTATTAGAGAAATGTTAGATGAAAAAACCTTTATTGCCACTGAGATTAAAAGAACAAGTGAAAAAAGAGGTGCTTTTACTCGTGAACCAGTCGAAGTGATATTTGATTATATGATTAAAGCAAAAATTAAGCCTGAAAATAAAGAAGTCTGGCAACATAAACAAGGTGATGTATTACGTGACTACTTTAGAGCAGTATATTCTAAGGCAAAGGATAACTTATTAAGCTAAAAGAATCTATTAAAAAGCTAACCCAGATATATGCGCTTGTTCTAGGCTGGGAGCCAAAATTATCCAGAACTCAATCCTTCAAACAGAAATGTCCTGGTGAGTAAATTTAAACTACCACCTTTGCATCTCTTTGATAACCTCATCAACTGTAGTCATAAGATAACCTTTTGTAGTTTTAAGATCAGAATGTCCAAGTGCTAGTGAAATCATGTTGAGTGGTTTTCCGGCATTGGCATAATTACTGGCGAAGGTTCTTCTGAGTCCATGAACATTGATCTTTATTCCGAGTCTCTTTGACAATCTTTCAACCTTCTGATGAAGCGTACTTTTATTTAAAGACACATATTCTTTTGCTTTTTTTGAATACGTGATAAAAAAATTGTTCAGTTTAGTTTCCGGTCTAGCATTTTTGTAATCAGTTAAGTAACTTAATAACCTGTTTGATATTCCAAGCCATCTATTTTTTCGACATTTCCCTAGGTGGACATAGATTGTTCTTTTGTTTAAATCTACATCTTCTATTCTTAAATTACACAATTCAGATGATCTTAATCCAGCAAAACCTAATGTTGCAATTAAAGTTTTATTCAAAATTGCATCATATTCAGATTGCCCAGAAGTTCTTTTACCTGCCTCATCTAACAATCTTTCATAATCTTCACTTAT
>Ga0209726_10007781_pt1 | contig 11837 bp, 13 predicted proteins | sample Subgrocontami54m_FD_187453 | JGI IMG/M metagenome (GOLD analysis project Ga0209726, IMG submission 187453) | Subsurface groundwater microbial communities from S. Glens Falls, New York, USA - GMW46 contaminated, 5.4 m (SPAdes) (version 3) | ecosystem: Environmental > Aquatic > Deep subsurface >... | reverse complement strand
CGTAGATGCCGTAATAGTTGTCAAGGAAGGGAGTGAGCAGGAACAAGGGTAGGGACAAAAGGAGTGCCCCGAGTAAGGACCGCGAAACAGAGGTGGAGCAGTCTGTTCATAGCCGCCATCACCCGGAGCTTGCCGGGTTTGCCCGCAGCCTTGAGGCGTTGGACCAGGGGGCGGATGACTGGGTTGCAGCGCATGCTGGCAATGGTGGGGAGGTAGAGGCCGGCGCGCAACAGCGCACTTCCTTTACGGGAGAGGGAGCTGGTCTTTTGCTTCCCTGACTCATGGGGTTCAGGGCACACGCCGCAGAAGGCCACCCATTGTTTGGCAGAGGCACAGCGGGTCACCCAGGGCAGCTCCGAGACGAGCAGCACCGCCGTGTACCGGCCGATCCCAGGAATGGACTCCAAGAGCGCCACAGCCCACTGCCACCGCTCATCCTCGGCACCAGCCGGTCCAAGGTCTCTTGGGTCTCCTGGACCTGCCGCTCCAGGTCTTTGAGGGTCTGCTGGAGGCTCCGAGTCACCGCTTGTGGCGTCCAAGGCGAATGCTGAGCAGCCTCCAGACGGTTGCGGGTGGCCTGGGCCTGAGCTTCCAGCCACTCCTTGTGGCGGCGCAGGGCCTTCAGGTGCTCTTGGGCTTCATCGGGGGGCTGGCTGGCTTCGGGTTTGCGCTCCGCCCCATAGGAGGCGAGCAACTTGGCGTCCGCTTTGTCGGTCTTCAGGCGGCGTCCCAGCGAGCGGCCGTAGTCCGTCGTCTGGGCGGGGTTCACCACCGTGCAGGGGATGCCCGCGCGCACCAGGGCCAGCCAGAGATGCAGGTGGTAGGTGCTGGTGGGTTCCAGGACCACCTGCACTTCCTGGGGAGCACGACCCTTGAGCAGGGAGGCCAGGAGATCACTCCTCCCCTCGGTCGTGTTGGGGAACCGCAGGGTGGGGGTTTTGCCAGCCCAGGCGACTTCTAGGGTCTCTTTGGACACATCAACGCCAACGAAGGTGAAGATCATCGCAGCTCCTTTCGGCTATGCATCGCTTCTGGTGGTCCCCATGCTCCTTCGGCTGCACCCTTGCACATACGGGCCTCGCGCCCAGGATGCCGTTCGCAGCTCCCTGGGACATGGGGGGAGACCAATCTACGTCGCGGGACTTTGCTCCCAAGGGGCAGGACGGTCCCCCCACCAGGTCTTCCATAATATACAAGGGGCACGATATATCGTGCCCCTACGCTGTCGTAAAGGTGAGTGGGCGTTACCTTGATGCAGTGGTGGGCGATGAGGGGCTCGAACCCCCGACCCCTTGCGTGTAAAGCAAGTGCTCTAACCAACTGAGCTAATCGCCCTGGCACAGGGGGCAACAGTGGTGCGCTCGGTGGGATTTGAACCCACGACCTCAGCCTTCGCAGGGCTGCGCTCTATCCAGTTGAGCTACGAGCGCCAATGATGGCACGCAGGGCCGGTGAGACTGGTGCCGAAGGAGAGATTTGAACTCTCACGTCTGTAAGGACACTACGCCCTGAACGTAGCGCGTCTGCCGTTCCGCCACTTCGGCGAGGGTGCTGCTGGCCTGCAATGGTGGGCGGTATTGGACTCGAACCAATGACCTTCGCGATGTGAACGCGACGCTCTAACCGGCTGAGCTAACCGCCCCTGTCCAAGGCAAGTTCTTGGTGGCAACGGCGGGATTCGAACCTGCGACCTAACGCTTATGAAGCGTCCGCTCTGCCGCTGAGCTACGTTGCCACCGGATAAGAGAGACCAGACGTCTCCTACCCTATCCACACAACAACTCATCTTACGGCCCCCCAGCGGGAGTGTCAATTGTCGTGTCTTTGCTTGTCTTTGCTCAGGGATATTGTCAGTAGGTAAATGCTCAGGGAATATGTCAGTCCATGATAGGACTACATGTGAGCGAGCAAGAAGCACGACGAGGACAGAGAACGCGGGCACGGAAATCCTGCCTCTACACACGTTTCCTCCACTGCCGCTGGGAGGACCGGAAGACCCCGCTAGTGGTGTTCAGGGTCTGTCGCCTGATAGCCCTGCAAAGGCGAATAGTGTCATCACCGCTTGTGATATGCTGCTGCTTTACGGTGCATGCTTGTGGTATCATATCGGGCGTATCCTCAAAGTACTGACTGGACCCACAAACATACTATGTACCAACAGCCACGGCCAAATCCGGAAATAGACCTAGACAAGTTCTTGAGCGGCATCAAGAAGCCCTTTGAACCTCTCCTTCGCAGAATGGGCGGAGGCGGGGGATTGCTGGCGGTCCTCCTTATCGTTCTAGGGGTTGCAAGCGCGGTGTGGCTTGCAACGGGTTTCTATCAGGTTCAACCTACCGAACTGGCTGCCAGGCAGTTGTTCGGCAAGTTTATCACGCCTCCACAGCAGCAAGGCCTCCACTGGTACTGGCCGCAGCCAATAGGCAAGGTGACCAAGGTATCCGTCACCAACGTGCAGCGCATGGAACTGGGATTTCGCAGCCTCGCCGGCGGCCAGGCCAGCGATGTTTCTTCTGAGGCGCTGATGATTACCGGCGACCTCAACATCGTAGACGTTCAGGTCGTCATTCAGTACCGTATCGGCGACCTTTCCGCATTCCTCTACAACCTGGACGACCCCGGCGACACGGAGCGAGGCATCCGTGCAGGTTCGCCTGATGGGCAGACTCTGAAAGACGCCACTGAGGCAGCGTTGCGTCAGGTGGTGGGGCAGCGCTCCATTGATGACGTGCTCACCATCAACCGCGAGGCGGTGCAAAACGAGACGCTGACCCTCTTGCGCCATATTTTGGATAGCTACGAATCCGGCATTCAGGTGCTGGAAGTGCGCCTGCAGAGCGTGCGCCCACCGGATGAGGTGCGCGCCGCCTTTGACGACGTAGTACGCGCCAAGTCGGACCAGCAGGCCCGCAAAAACCAGGCCGACGCCTACAGGCAAGACCAGCTCCCACGGGCCCAGGGCGACGCGGCAAAGATCACCGCCGCCGCCGAAGGGTACAAGCAGCAGCAGATTTTGCGAGCTTCCGGGGAGGCGTCGCGCTTCCTCTCCGTGCTCAAGGAGTACGAGGGGTCCAAGGACGTTACCCGGCAGCGCATGTACCTGGAGGCATTGGAGGAGTTCCTGCCCGGCATCCACAAGGTCATCGTGTCGCCGGACGCAGGAAGCAACGTGCTGCCGTTGCTTAATCTCAACCAGCTAGGCCAGCAAACAGCTACGGACACCGGCAAATGATGCTTCAGGCTACTACACGGGGGGACTTTTCGTGAAACTCTTCTTGGTCGTACTCATCCTGCTCGCCGCCGTCGTCATCGTCGGTTTGCAGTCCGTGTTCATTGTGGACCAGACGCAGTACGCTGTGGTGACGCGCTTCGGTGAGATTCAGCGCGCAGTCTCGCAGCCTGGCCTTCAATTCAAACAGCCCTTTACGGAAGAAGCGGCCTTCTTTGATAACCGTTTGCTGCGCATTGACATGCTCAGCGAACCTATGCAGGACAAGGAAAAACAGATCCTGGACATTGACGCCTACGTGCGCTATCGCATCACCGACCCCAAGAAGTTCCTGGTGCGCCTGCGCGATGAGATCACCGCCGAAAGCCGCCTCAGCAATATCGTGACGTCTGAATTGCGCCGCGTGGTCGCGGACAGCGACCGCACCGACATCATCGGCGGCTCCACCACTACATTACCTGACGGCACCATCCGTGTTGACCCCAAACGGGCCGATGACGGCTTGGACACTCGCGAGGCCATTACCCGCCAGGTCATCAAAGGCGTCAATGCGGCGGTGCAATCGGCGGAGAACGACTATGGCGTCGTGATCATGGATGTGCGCGTCAAGGCCGCGGACTTCCCTACCACCGTAGAGGAGAGCGTGTTCATACGCATGAGGACCGAGCGCGAGGTGCAGGCCAAGCGCCTCCGCGCCGAGGGCGAGCAGGAGTATCTGACCATCACGGCGGACGTGGATAGGCAGGTCACAATTATCCGCTCCGAGGCCGAGAAGACGGCCAACCAGCTCCGCGGCGAGGGCGAAGGCCAGGCCATTGGCATCTATGCATCGGCCTTGCAGCGAGACCCGGAGTTCTACGCCTTCCAGCGTAATTTGGAGATGCTCAAGAAGGCCCTGGCGGAGAACACTACATTGGTGCTCTCTTCCAAGGACACGGCCTTCAAGTACCTGGACTCGCCCAATGCGCCCAAACCTTAGGGGTTCTGAGCAGAGCCTCTATACGTCACAGGGCCATAGGGCAGACGCGGGAGTTTTCGCCGGTCGGAAGAATCGGGGCAGGTGGCCCTTGCAATAATAATTGCTGCGGGGTTGACGCCACCGCCTCCTAAAGGGTACGGCTAGATACCGCCCCGTTCACGGGGCAGTGTTGACATGCCCTAGCGCTATTGTGCCAGGTTTAGTTTGGGTTAACCCCCGACTTTAGTCGGTGGGATTGAATAACACACTAAAGCAAACAGGACCGCCCTTAAATTCAAGTTGACACTCATCCCCAGGGCAGATACAATCGTTCTGTTCTTATTCACGATGGAGGCTTCATGCTGCGTATTAGACTTCGGCGAGTCGGCGCCAAAAAACATCCTGCGTATCGTATTGTGGTGGCTGATTCCCGTACACCCCGAAACGGCTCTTTCGTAGACCAGGTCGGCCAGTACGACCCAATGACCAATCCACCTACGGTTAAGCTTGACACGGATAAACTGCAGGACTGGGTGAAGAAGGGCGCGCAGCCCTCCGAGTCCGTCCAGCGTATTCTTAAGAGCCAGAAACCTGCTGCCACTGGCGCAAGCGAAGGATAGCTACGGTGCGGGAGCTGGTGGAATACATCGCCAAGTCCCTTGCGAGCAAACCCGATGAGGTCAAGGTGACCGAAATCGCGGAAGACGGGAAGGTCATTTTGCGTCTGGAAGTGGCCGCCGATGACAAAGGCAAGATAATCGGCCGGGATGGGCGCGTGGCACAGGCGATGCGATTGCTCTTGCGTGTCGCTGCGGTCAAGGAAGGCACACGCGCCATCCTGGAGATTGTCTAGGTCTTGGCCTCGCCTCGTAGACACTCCCCTGCCGCTGCCTCTCGGCCTCCTTCTGCCCATTCCTCTGCCGCCGCACCCGCGGGCGAGTTTGTCCTTGTAGGCCGCATTACCGCGCCTGTAGGATTGGATGGTTCCGTCCGCGTGGAATCCCACTCCGATGTCCCTCACCGATTTGCCGCAGGCGCCGTCCTCTGGCTTGACGGCGTTCCCCAGACCATTGAGCGATCACGCCCAGGCCGTCTCCCCGTCATCAAGCTGCTCGGCGTCAATACGAGAGAGGCAGCTGAAAAGCTGCGCGGCAAGGAGCTTGTTGTCCCGGAAGCAGCGGTCCCGCAGCCGGCAGCGGACAGCTACTACCACTACCAGCTTATGGACATGCAGGTGGTGGACCCAAACGGCAAGCTGCTGGGAGTCATCACCGATATCCTGGACTACCCAGCCAACGACGTGTACGTCGTCACCCTGGAAGGACGGGAGTTACTTGTCCCTGCGGTGGGGGACGTCGTCAAAGTGGTGGACGTGGCGGCCAAGCGCATGGTGGTGGACTTGCCGGAAGCGGTGTAGCGGCTGACAAGCAGGGTATTGGCCGAGCTAGCTAAGAATCGCGTGCAACAGAAAGCCCCGCTCCTTTGGAGCGGGGCTTTCTGTTGCACGCGATTCTGGCTTCGGATTCCTAGGCTTTGACGCCTGTGGCCTCACGCAGGTCCCGTACGATCTGGGCCCGGGTGCGTGGAGTAGGACCGCGCTGGCGGCGTCCGATAGGCTCGTTTTCAATCTCCGGCTTGATCTTCATGGAGATGAACACGGGGCCGGTCTCGTTGAGGATTTTGCCCACGTTGGTGGTGAAGTCTTCCAGGTTGTCAAAGTGGTAGGTCTTGGAGTAACCAGCAGCTTTGGCCAAGCCGGCATAGTCAATATTCTGGGCGTTGGCAACGGGCTGTCCGCCGGTGGTGGCGTAGCATTCGTTGTCCATGAGGAAGTGGTAGAAGTTCTTGGGCTGCTTGCCGGCAATGGTGGGGACGATACCCAGGTTCATGAGCAGGGCGCCTTCGGAATCAAAGAGGCAGACCTTTTCATTTGGCAGGCCCAGGGCAAGGCCGAAGCAGGCGGCAGTGGTCTGGCCCAAGGAGCCTCCGAGGGAGGCATCACGCTTTTCGTCTTGTGAGAACTCACGCCAGTGGCGGCCGGAGGTGCCGGTGGGGATGACGATGGCCTTGCCACGGTGTTTGGCAAAGGCCCTGAACATATCGGCTGCATTTATCATGGGGGTGTGCTCCTTTGTATTTGCTAGGTTTCAAAGGGTGGATTAGCGGTTGAAGCCGTGGTACTCGTCGCCGATGAGCACAACCACGGGCCTGTTGGTGGCGCGCGCGTCGTTGAAAGCCATGCCGATGCGGTCGCCGTCGGTGTCGCTCTCAACCAGGTAGTACTTGAGGCCAAAGGCGTGCAGGAAGGGTTCGGTAAACACTGCTGCGGAGTCTGGGGTGGCGCCGTGACGAGTCCAACCGCGATAGCCGATGACCATGACGAGGGGAAGGCCGGAGTCCAGGGCCATGCCCCGGATGGAGTCGCCGGACTCCATCATGCCGGTGTTCTGAATGAGGCAAACCGGCACCTTGCCGGCAATGCTAAGGCCCATGGCAATGGCCATGGTCTCGCCCTCACGGCAGGAGGTGATGACGTCCAGCCAGGGCTGGTCCTTCATGAGTTCGTAGAGGTAGTTGGTTTCGCTGTCCGGGATGGTGATGACGTGCGTAACGCCAGCCTTCTTGAACTCGGCCACAATCCGTTCGGGACTCAGGAGCGCTGCCTGCTGATGGACCACCATTGGGTGCCTCCTTGGCTCTGTTTTGCTCCAGTTGGGGATAGCCGCACGTGGCGCACATCCAAGAGACACCATCAGCGGCGCTGGGCGTGCCTATTATAGGAGCGAGCATTATCCTCGTCAAATCACAAGTTATGCTGTAAAAATGGATAGAGCACCGCCGGACAGGGGTGTACGTGAAAACTTTGGTGCGATAGTGTTGCAGGTGGCAGTGGACGGGCAAGAGGGACGCGACCTAACCCCTGCCCCCTTCCCGTCGCGGGAAGAGGGCACTCCCCCTCTCTGTTGCTGTATGGACTGGGGAGAGGGGGACTATGGAGGAGAGGTCAGAGCCAGAGAGTACAAGAAAAGGGTCGCCGGCGTTACCCGCGCTTCTCCAGGTAGGCCTTACGCAGGTGGTCAATGTAGGAATCCGTCACGCGCGGCGCAGGAGCGGTGGGCTTGGCGGGAGGAGCTTTGGCCGGCGAAGGCTTTTTCGGCGGCTCGGGAACGAAGTCAGCGATGTTGCTCATGGCTTCGGCAGCGGCGGCCATTTTCTCCGGCGAGGTGCGCAGCGGTCGCGCGTCGGAAAGCGCCGACAGGGGCTTGGGCGACTGCTCTTCTGCCGGCTCTGTGCGCGCCATAGCTGTCTCCACAGTCCGCAGCAGGCGGTCCTCCATCTCCCGGTAGGCCTCCAGCTTGGCCTTCTCTACTTCCATAGCGAGACGCATATCTATTTCCCTCTCCGCCTCTGCCCTAGCGTCTGCTATAGCCGCAGCCATGCGGCCCTCCCACTGCGCCTCGGTCTCCGCCCTGGCATGAACCCTTGCCTCGGCAATGCGGGGCGACCATTCCGCCTCCACCTGCGACGACAGCTCGGACCGTAGATTAGACAGCTTGGCCTCCCAGTACTTGTCGGAGCCCGCCTTTGCCTCTTCACGGGCCGCAATGACCTCTGTTTCCCACTCCTCGCTAACGCTGTGTACGGCGAACTGGTAGCCGACTGCTCCGGCGATCAGCCCGTCCAAGACCAGCAGCACCACCATAACGGCGACAAGCTGGTCCAGGCCCAGGGCAAGCACCAACAGCACGGCCACCAGGATAAGCAGCAGACCGCTGACGATGATGAAGGAGGGGTTTTGCCAGGACCAGAAGTCGCGGTACGCGCCGCGTTCCGCTCGCTCCGCTCGGTCTCCGTTTCGGTTACGTCGTAAAGCCATTGTGATGCTCCGTGAATACCGCAGCCTAAAGGCTGCGGCTTGAAACCGCCGTTTACAGGGTGGGAACCCATACCCTTCTCACGCTACACGAGGCCGGGGCTATTGCCAAGTGCTTAAGCTCTATACCAGCGTGCGTAGGACTGGTGTAACGAAGCGCGCCGAAGCTGCTTTCCTTGCTCGCATAAACCCTATGCTATACTTTCCGCACATCTCCCTTGCGAGCACAACGTATGCGCACCTTCCGACTGGCTATGGCCCAGATCAACCCCACCGTCGGCGACCTGGACGGCAACGCTGTCAAGATCATTGCCTACGTAGACCAGGCGCGCAAGATGGGCGCTGACCTGGTGGCCTTTCCGGAGCTGGCCCTGCCTGGCTATCCGCCGGAAGACCTCCTGTTCAAACCCCAGTTCATCTCTGATAATCGCCGTGTCCTGCAGCGCATCGTGGATGCCGGCAAGGGCATTGCCGTCGTGGTGGGCTTCGTGAATTCCGAACGCAACGAAGTCTACAACGCCGCCGCCGTGATTTGTGACGGGGTGCTGGCGGGCGTCTACCACAAAATGTACCTGCCCAACTACGGCGTCTTTGACGAAGACCGCTACTTCAAGGCGGGCCACGAATGCCCGGTCTACGTCATCAACGGCGTCGGCGTCGGCGTCAACATCTGCGAGGATATCTGGTACGCCCTTGGCCCCACTGCCGTGCAGCGCGACGCCGGCGCCGAGGTCATCGTCAACATCAACGGCTCCCCCTTCCACGCGGGCAAACGCGCCTTCCGTGAGCGCATGTTAGCCACGCGCGCCGCGGACCATGGCCTTTTCGTCTCCTACACCAACATGGTCGGCGGCCAGGACGAGCTTGTCTTTGACGGCGGCTCCATGCTCTTTGACCACACCGGCGAGCTAATCGCAGCCGGACGGCAGTTCCAAGAAGAGCTTGTCGTTGCCGACCTGCACGTGGACGCCGTGTTCAACGCCCGGCTGCACGACCCGCGCGCCCGCAAGGAGAACCCCGACATCCTCCGGCAGATAGGCAGAGCGACGCGGCTTCACGTATCGGACTACGTGGATGCCAAGCAGAAGCCTGCTCTGCCGCCCCAGCACACCGCGCCTCTGGAGCACGACGCCGAGGTCTACCAGGCCCTCGTCCTGGGTACCCGCGACTACGTGCGCAAGAGCGGCTTCCGCAAGATAGTGCTGGGACTCTCCGGCGGCATAGACTCGTCCGTCACCTGCTGCATCGCCGTGGACGCCCTGGGCGCGGAGAACGTCATGGGCGTCTCCATGCCCTCCCGCTTCTCGTCGGAAGGCAGCGTCGTGGACGCTAAACTCCTTGCCGATAAGCTGGGCGTGCAGCTTAGCACCATCCCGATAGAGGCGGCCCATCGCGCCTACCTGGATATGCTTGCCCCGTCCTTCCAGGGCCAGCAGCCTGGCGTGGCCGAGGAGAACATCCAGGCCCGCATCCGCGGCAACATCCTCATGGCCCTGTCCAACAAGTTCGGCTGGCTGGTGCTCTCCACTGGCAACAAGAGCGAGCTGTCCGTCGGCTACTCCACCCTGTACGGCGACATGGCCGGCGGCTTTGCAGTGCTGAAAGACGTGCCCAAGACACTGGTGTACCGCCTGGCCCGCTGGCGCAACGCCCACGGGGCGCCCCTGAACATTATCCCCGATGCTGTGCTGGACAAGCCGCCCAGCCCGGAGCTGCGTGCGGAGCAGAAGACGGAGGAGGAGCGCATCCCCTACCGCCTCATGGACCCCATCCTGAAGGCTTACGTGGAGGACGACCGCACCTACGACGAGATGCTGGCTATGGGCTTTGACGCCACCCACGTCCAGCAGGTCATCCGCTGGGTGGACACCAACGAGTATAAGCGACGCCAGGCCGCCCCCGGCATCAAGATCACCCCCCGCAACTTTGGCCGGGACCGCAGGATGCCAATTGTGAACCGGTATCGGATGGGGTAGCTAAGACTAGTGCGATATCATACCCAAAAGCTCACCACAGTGATTTGACGAGCATAAGAGGCAACCGCAATGAGTTTTTTCCAATACGATGTGAGAGAATCTACTCCACTAGACCCAGATTTCCTCATGCCACTCCCTCGTGGTGATGTAGTTGGGAGATTTCTTACACAAACATTGCGCCTTTCACCCATTGGAGGGTTCTTGATGGCCCTATCCGTGGTTGTGGTTGCACACCTGGCTGCAATCGCCTACTATTGGGCTGTCATGAGAGAACGACTGGATGATTTCTTACGCTGGCAATTTGGAGAATGGTATGTTTTCGTCGCTTTTTGGGTTGCCTATCCTCTAGTGGGATCATTTTATGCATGGTCTATGCGCGCCAGCACTACAATTTATGCCAAACTTAAGTCCGATGGAATTCTCCCAGCTAGCTCAAGCAACGAAATAGCAGGCATCAAACAAATGAATGCCAGTAATTGGTGGCCAATAGGTGTTCTTGTCGTGGCAATCACTTTGGAAGTTTCGGTGCTTGCAGATGGCTTCCAAAACACTTTCCCGAGGACGCCCTACATAGGGAGTGATTATTGGGTTTTTTATGTCATCGGTGCCATTCCGAACCTACTTGGACTATACATCATCGGCACAATGGCTGGCAGATATGTTACAACTATCGGAGGATTGCGGCGTATTTTTGGTTTGCTGGGATCTGGTCCTACGTCTTTTCTTAATCCTTGGCACCCTGACAAGGTTGGAGGGCTGGGAGCGCTAAGCACATATTCCGTCACGATGACATGGTTTGTTGCCGCTGTTGGCCTGTTGATGATGTTGCTAGCTTTCCAGTCGTTCGTTTTAATTTCCGGCATTGAATCTATTAGTGCCGGCGTCTGGATCACTCTCGCCAAGTCACTATTCCTCAACCCCAGCCTTTGGATATTTTTGCTTCTATATGTTGTTATGGCACCACTTCTGTTTTTCCTCACGTTAGGCGCTGCGCACGGTGCCATGAGGCGTGCCAAAGAAGAGCATCTCCGATTGATATCTCGACGACTTAACGAGAGCTACTCGGCCGTTCACCATAAATTGCAGCGACGCGATGGAAGTAGCCTGGGTGTCTCAGTCAAGCCCGTAAAAGACTTACAAGACCTTTACAGAATGGCTGAGGCATTCCCTGTTTGGCCGTTTGATTTCATAACCATTCGTCGATTTGCCCTGGCATATGTTTTCCCACTGTTTACCATCTCTCTGTCATTTGAGCTTCAGCATCTTCTTTCCTTTTAGGTAGGGTATGATGCACGATCCCGATGAGGGGTGTTCGGCAGGGGGCTGCCTCAAAGACGTTTGTCGCCAAGAACGAGAGCCAGGCTCAACCCAATCACAAACCCTCTTGCCCCCTCGTACACAATTGTACTATCTGGGCCAGGCAGCAATCCCCTGCCCGGGTGTCTCCTGACCACCCCTTGCGAAACGAAGAAAGTGTGTTGATGCAAGCGGCTGAAGATGTAGAAGGGAACTGGTGACGATGGAACATAACATAGTGGAGAACGTACATGGCAACGGCGCGGAAGCCTAGGGCCAAGGTCGGTGGCCAGACATACGAGGCCGCTGCGGGCAAGATCAGTGAACTCAGCGAGCGTTTTGGAAGCTGCGCTGTGCCCCTGGAAGAGCTCTGGGAACGGCTGGACAAAGAGCTTGGCAGCAAGACCCTTACCGGCGAACTCTAACGGGACCGTATCGGTTGGGCAGAAACCACCCCGTCGCTGCCATCGCCACGCCAGTAACACTCCCCCCCATCCTTCCCCC
>Ga0209726_10007778_pt1 | contig 11840 bp, 12 predicted proteins | sample Subgrocontami54m_FD_187453 | JGI IMG/M metagenome (GOLD analysis project Ga0209726, IMG submission 187453) | Subsurface groundwater microbial communities from S. Glens Falls, New York, USA - GMW46 contaminated, 5.4 m (SPAdes) (version 3) | ecosystem: Environmental > Aquatic > Deep subsurface >... | reverse complement strand
TCATCATGACCTCGAATATCGGCCTGCAGAGTTTCAACCAAGCCCAGTCGATGGGCTTTGAAGCCGTGGCCGCTGACGACCGTAAGAAAATGGACGAGCATTACGACAAACTCCGCGAGCGCGTTCTCGGCGACCTGGAAAAGATGTTCCGTCCGGAATTCTTGAATCGGATCGACAAAATCGTCGTTTATCGGCCGCTGGCGATGGACTCGGTTGAACAAATCGTTGATCTCCAAATCGGTGAATTCCAGGAACGGCTTAAGCAACAGAAACTGAAGTTAAAACTTTCGCCAAAGGCCCGGACGAAAATCGCCGAACTTGGGTTTAGTCCGAATTACGGCGCCCGCGCCGTAGGCCGGATTATTCAGGAACAGATTGAAAATGTCCTGGCCGGGATGTTGCTCAGCGGGCAGATCAAATCAGGGCAGACGGTGAAAATCGGTTTGGTGAAGGACAAGATTGTCCTTGAACGATTGGCGAGCGTGGCGAAGTAGGGCAGAGTTTTTTGGTGGCTTGCCCAGCCCCACATTGGCTGGCCAGAGTATTTTTGTTTACTGAACGGACTACCAAGCAGAAATACCATTGACATTAATCAATATTTTTGCCAATGTGGGGCTGGGCTTGGCCTCTCCAGCAATGGAGATAGGTCATATTTATGCATCGTTACGCCAACACCATCATCAGCTTCCTTTTCCCGCCGCTTTGTCTTCATTGCCGACGTGAGGGTGTTTGGCTATGTCCGGCTGCACAGGAAGAAATAGAATCCCTCACTGTTCTGAAAAACCCACTCTCCATTGACTGTGTTGATCGAGTTATTTGCCGCGGTGAATACGACGCTCCAGTTTTGGGCACGATCATTCAGAAAGTAAAATATGATTTTCTTACTGCGCCAGCTGAAATATTCCCGTCTCTGTTAGAACCCCTTCGGTTTGAGCTTAATGGGGTGGCAAAAGACACCGTGATTGTTCCTATTCCGTTGCACTGGCGTCGTCGGCTGAGCCGCGGATTCAATCAGTCGGAACTCATCGCCAAGGCGTTAAGTTCAACCACTGGAATTCCAGTTATGAATCTCCTTCAACGCCATCGCGCGACCACGCCGCAGGTGAAGTTGAACAGTCAGGATCGAATCACGAATGTGGTCGGGGCTTTTCGCGGGCGGCCCGTTGCCAAGATGCCCCGGGAAGTGATCCTGGTTGATGATGTGATAACAACCGGTTCAACGATAAAGGAATGTGCGGCTGTTTTACGTGCGGCTGGGGTACAAAAAATCAGCGCGGTGGCGCTGGCGAAGGGTTAATTTTATTGGCGGGCCACATGAGTTAAGTGCCACCGCCTGTGGCGGGACAACCTGCCGCCTTTCCGGCGAAGCCGGACCCGGCTCTGCCGGGCAGCTTTCATAAACATCAGCGCAGAGCGGAGAGGGAGAGATTCTTTATGAAGCATTCATTCCAGAGCGGAGAGGGAGAGATTCGAACTCTCGATACGGGTGTAACCCCGTATAACAGGTTAGCAACCTGCCGCTTTCAGCCGCTCAGCCACCTCTCCGCCCTGGAATGAACTTGATCAAGCCTTGCTGTCCTCACTGATCGCATCTCGATATTGCTGTTGTAAGAGCCGGCGACCCTCACTAGTTTTTAAAAACTTTTCTCGACGTCGCGCGTCATGTTCATTAGAATATACTTCATAGCCAATCAATCTTATTGGCCGATAGTTTTTTGTAGACGAGACTTTGCCTTCACGATGTTCCTCTAAGCGCCGTTCAATAGTATCAGTAAGGCCTTTATATAAGTCACCGTTTGAAAGTTTCAAAATATAGACAATCATATATGAGTATGATGGGATTCGCCAGGGGATGAGCCCCTGGCGCCCGGTCGAATGACCGGGCGAACTCTCGATACGGGTGTAACCCCGTATAACAGGTTAGCAACCTGCCGCCGGAATTTATCCCGAGCCCATCGAGGGAGCCACTCGGCCACCTCTCCATAATCTTTGTCTATTGGCGGAGGCGAAAGGATTCGAACCTTTGAGACCCTTTCAGGTCTAACGGTTTTCAAGACCGTCGCTTTCGACCACTCAGCCACGCCTCCGTAAAAAAAGAACTGTCAGAATCCTGCTGAATATACAATATCCGCCAGAGAAAAACAAGTCACCTGAATCAGTGGTATACTTTCTTTTGCATGAGCCTCACCCCCGAACAACAATCAGTCATTCAAAAAACCGCCGATCATGTGCGTCAGGTCTTCGGCAATGAGGGCTCTGGCCACGACTGGTGGCACATGAAACGTGTTTGGGAGAATGCCAAACGAATCGGCCAAGCTGAAGGGGCTGATATGTTTATTGTTGAGCTAGGAGCTTTACTGCACGATATTGCCGACTGGAAAGATCACGACGGTGATCTGACGGTTGGACCGAAAGTCGCTGGCGAATGGCTATCCTCGCTTGGAGTTGAACCGGCGATCGTCAAGAAGATCCAATATATAGTAGCAAATGTCTCCTTTAAAGGCGCCGGGGTAAAAAACGGAATGTCGACGCTTGAGGGGAAAGTCGTTCAGGACGCAGATCGCTTGGATGCTATCGGCGCGATTGCCGTTGCCCGGACATTCACCTGGGGCGGTTCGCGCGGTCGATTGCTCTACGACCCCGACTTCAAACCCGAAATGCATCAAAGTTTCGAAGCGTACAAAAACAGTACCAGCTCAAGCCTCCATCACTTCTATGAAAAGCTCTTTCTCCTCAAAGATATGATGAATACAGCCACCGGTAAGCAACTAGCCGAGGATCGTGACCGGTTCATGCATCAGTTTGTCGATCAATTCTTGGCTGAGTGGGACGGGCGGCGGTAAACACTGCTTTCTTCAGGCGAAGTATGCTACACTCTTTTCGTGATAACGGCCGACATCATCGTTGACCTCCAGTACGGAGATTCCGCCAAGGGCAAAGTAGCTCATCACCTCTGTCGCACCAAAAAGTACACCCACGTTCTGCGATATAACGGCGGTAATAATGCCGGCCACACGATCTATCATCGGGGTAAAAAGTTTGTCACCCACCAGGTCCCGGCCGGGGTGTTTTACGGCCGACGCTCAATCATCGGCCCAGGTTGCGTCGTCGATCCGACCGAGTTGATCAAAGAAATTCGGCGGCTCCGGGCCGACGGCATTGCCACGGCCGGGAAAGTTTTTGTCGCGACGAACGCGCACGTTATCCTGCCCGCCCATCGTCGTGAAGAAAGTACAGAGGCCGCCATTGGCACCACTCGTCGAGGAATTGGGCCGGCGTACCGAGACAAGTATGCTCGGTTAGGCAAGCGGGCCGCAGACATTCCCGCCCTCCGTCCGTATCTCATCGACGTCTATAAGGAATTTCACAACCAAAAAAAGATTGCGATCCTCGCCGAAGGCGCCCAAGGGTTTGGCCTGGATATCGATTGGGGTGACTACCCCTTTGTAACCTCAAGTCACTGCACCGTGGCCGGCGCTCTTCTGAACGGCATACCGGCCCAGGCGGTGCGGCAAGTCTGGGGCGTCGCCAAGATTTACGAGACTTATGTCGGGAATAAGCGCTTCGAGCCGCGGGATCCTATTTTCGAAAAAATTCGCCGGGCTGGCGATGAATACGGCGCGACCACCGGCCGTCCGCGACAATGCAATTGGCTGAATCTGACATCGCTTGAACGGGCCATTCGTATCAATGGCGTGACGCATATTGTTTTTAGCAAAATGGACGTCTTGCGTCAGGTGAAGCGCTGGGTCGCGATTGATGGCCGGCAGACCATGCGTTTTCCCACTGAACAAGCCATGCAGGCTTACATCGTCCAACGCCTCACAAAACTCGGCCTCAAGAAAAAAACCATTTTCTTCTCTGATCATAAAGATCGTATATAATCCTTACGAGTGCTTCTTGGCCTCCACCGAAAAGGCTTCTTTATGCTATACTAAAGACCTATGGTCCCGTTAGAGGGACCCTCGTAGAAGTCCAACTTCCCAAACAAATATGATCCAACTTATCACTAGCGCCCTCTAACGGGATGGCCGACCCACGCGAACCACGCGGCGACGTCCTGCTTGCCTGGGACTTCCCCGAATTCCACCGACACGATCGCAGTCGGAACTGGTATTTTGGCTTTTTGGGAATTATGGCCGCCCTGGTGCTGTTTGCAATTCTGACCGCAAACTACACCTTCATCTTCGTCATCATCCTCGCCGGCTTTATCATCCTTCTTCGTCTTCGCCGGATTCCGCCCATGGTCAATATTGCCATCCGAGAAGAAGGGGTTGAAGTCAGCCGCGGTTTTTACACCTGGCGCGATATTAAAAGTTTCTGGATTCTCTACCGCCCGCCGGAGATCAAAAAGCTCTACCTGACACTTAAGGGCGCTCGGCCAGGACTTGATGTCACCTTAGAATCCCAAAACCCGCTGAAGGTTCGTGAGCTCCTCAGTGAGCATCTCCTCGAAGAAACCGACCGCGAAGAAGAACCGGCCGGCGACCAGATCTCGCGGACGTTGAAGATTTAGTTTCTACAACGCCGGAACGGCGGCCGGGACATCGCCGATGACGCTAACGCCACTTGCGACGATTTTCATCGTCGTAATATCGAGGCCAGGAATCTTGTCGAGGTTGAGTTTCGCGTATTCAACCAGGGCTTTGGCTAAACCGCTCGTTGAGGCCGGTAACCGGCCCAATTTCGCTTCATCAAGATCCATCGACGGAACACCATTGGTAATCGCCCCGCGACCGCGAAGGTAGAAGGTCGGACTGCCGGGCAGGAACTTATTGACCGTCCCGAGAACATCAATATCGGTGACCTTCGTATAGCCAAGGAGTTTCACATATTTGAGAATCCGCGGTTTATCGATCCGGCCCGATGCCTCAAATGTCCCGTCATCGTGAAAGACTATCTGTAGATCCTTGACCGGATGGATCGCTTCAAGGTGGGCGGCGAATTCGCGGCCGTTGAGCACGGTATCAACTGTGGAAACTCCGCCATTGCGAATCGTTTTGAGCGATGGCGCTGTTTCATTCGCCAATATTTCCTGATCCAATTTCCGCTGGGCAGAGGCGAGATCGGCGGCGTTGTAGGCGGCTTGAAGATCGCGGGGCGTCGCTGAACCAAAGAGGTTCGACAGGCCGGGAATGAAGCCGAGGTAGGCTAGGCCGACAATCACTCCAATGGCCAGAAATCCAACCGTCCAGAGGAATTTTTTTATGGCTTTGATCATGGGTTTATTGTATCGAAAAACGGCCCTGATGGACAGCTGACCCTAGTATAATACTTTTTGGTGCGCCCGGGCAGAGGATCTTCGAACTTGGCTAGTAGAAACTGAGGAGTTTGTTCTACCTGATCTCGACCATCTGCCTGAGATAGATAGTCTGCCAGATTTACCGGGGGTTGCATAGAGAGGTTGAGGCGATATTGACACTACCTGCGCCTTTGCTAGGGTGCTTCTACAGTTCTTTTCTAAATGCTCACGACCATCCTGACCTCAGAGGGGCGCAGGCCCGAGACGTTCACGACGTTTCAGGGCTGCGACCCTAATAGGGCACAGCTTCGCTCCCCTTAGGCTGCGGACAATATTGAGACCGCAGTAGGAGGAGGCGAACACGCTAGGAGGTTGTCGTGAAGAGTGACGCCGTTGTCACCAGTGCCCTGACAGAAAGCCGCGACTTTCTCAAACACATGGTTGAATGCTTGGCGGATGTCGGCGCGCCAGAGAATGCCATCGAGGTTGCGATGAAAGACGAACGGCTTATGCGGCATCTGGCCAAGGAGTGGGCGAACCGCCTTTTGCCGCCGTCTCACGTCATTCAGACTCAGAAGGAAAGCCTGGAACAGATTCTCGTGCGTATCAATGGTGGCCCACCGCGCACTAACCTCAGCCATCAGTGGTTCGGGGATAATAGAGCCGGCGTGAGGCCCGAGGCGTACGAAGTAGCTGCAGTCCTGTCCGATCAGGTGGACTGGGACTTCAGACCACGGAGTGTTTCTGTCCAACCCCTTCCAATGCAGCGTCGCATGGACAGTAAGTTGATGACTGAGGCAATCGCCAGGCGAGGGTTTGCTTACTGTGATCTAAAGACCTTCCTGTCCTGCGTCGCAGATCACGTTCCAAGTATCTTCATGCCGTTTCATAATTCTGGCATAGGATACCGGTATATGCGAACCATTGTGCCAACGAAGGACGGTAAGCATATGCAGGCAACATTCTTGGTTACTTGGCAGAAAGGGGCCTGCTACCACGTCACTTTTGAGAAGTGTGTCCCGCACAGTATCTCCACGAACGACGTTCTACTGTTGGTGCCTGAGAGCACCGCAACTGTGATCAGCGCCTAAACCACATCCCCACCAGAGCATCTGTCTCTCGTGGGGTTTTCTTTTCCTGACGTTCAACTCCAGCCAGCGCGGTAGACAAGCCGGTGGGGAGTCATTCGACTGATGCTTCACCCTCACAATTCAGGAACAGAAAACCGCTCAACTGAGCGGTTCTTTGATTCGAGGTGGGTTGAGGCGCGTGAAACACGCCTGGTGCGCCCGGACGGAGGACCTTCGAACCTGGTTGATAGACACTGAGGAGTTTGTCCTACCTGATCTCGACCATCCGCCTGAGATAGATAGTCTGCCAGATTTATCATGTGTTACCTAGGGATGTTGAGGCGCACGTAACACAGCCTCAAGTTGCTTGAGGGCTATTCGTCGCATTGATGTTGCCTTCTGCTCATCCACTGTCATTTCATCCCACGTTTTCGTTTGGCCATCGGGGATGAAGATAGAATCCCATCCGAAACCTACCCCACCTCTCGGGGTTTCAGAGATTGAGCCTTTCTTTGAACCAAGAAACGTCAACAACTCTTTGCCATCGTAGACAGCGCAACGCACTTCGGCCAAAGCCTGTCGGCTGTCATAACCGTTCAGTAACTGACAAAGCCCTTCGTTGCCTAGCGAGGCAAGAAACCATTTAATAAGTGGGCCTGGTAGTTGCCCGAGGGCACTAAACGTTAAGGACGTATCCTCTACAAGTACCGGAGACCTTACAATGTTATAGGCCTCTTTAGCTTTGTGCTCAACGATGCTGGTCAAGTCGAGCGATTGAATCTCTTCTAAGTCTAGTTTGCGATGCGTTACAGGAAACTCCAAATGCCTACCGAGTTGCTCGGCCTTTGCAGCATTTCCCGTAATAAATGTAAGCTGGGAAATCAAAGCTGTTTAGTTATCTGGGAGGTGGAGGCGGATATTTCACGTTTGTTGGTGCGCCCGGCAGTCACCGCACCATGCTCCTTCGGCAAGCTCAGGATCAGGTGCGGGATCTGTGAGATTTGTCCGGCGGAGCCGGATCCGGCTTTGCCGGAAACATATGCCCCCGCCTGGTGCGCTCGGCAGGATTTGAACCTACGACCCTCAGCTCCGCAAGCTGATGCTCTATCCAGGCTGAGCTACGAGCGCCCAGGCGGGGGCACACAATGATGGAAAAAGAAATGATCGTTGGGCTGATGCGGCACCTGCCCCGTACATCCCGAGCGCGGCGAGGGATTGTTCGGGGTCCGGGCTGAGCTACGAGCGCCCGTGACAGCCAGAATACCAGCCGCGGTGGTTTTATGCAAGCTGGCTTGACGTAATGTTATTTTTTTGTTATTGTATGTAGCCATCTAAATAAGAAGAAACAATCACGTCACCAATTACAATTAACCCTAACGGGAGGTGCCTGATGGCGCAGACTGGAGCCGCAAAGAAGACGCCCGACAACAAAGACTTCCCCACCCTTTACGAGGATGGCCAATTGCGGGTTTTTAAGAACCCCTCAGGCGAGGTCTTCGTCAGGGACGTCCGATCCGGGACAACGATGTGTATCCATTCGCACCCGTACCCTGATGGAGGTCTCGTGTTTACCGCCGAGGGTAGCCTAGTCGAGCCAATCAAAGTCACCAATACTATTGGGTGGCTCATCGGCCCTCGCTAGGTAAGCCAACAATCCTTGAAGCCCACTATGTCACTGACCGCTGGTGGGCTGCTTTTTTTATAATAGATTACAAACACAGCGCGGGTTTTCCCGCCACTATACAAAGACACAGGCGGCGGGACCCCGCCAATGGCGGTGGCAAACCCGTGCTGTGTTTTGGTGAATAAGCCTTGACACACGCAGACCTAGAGCTGTTGTTTTGATACAATACCCTTATGCCCTCCCTTCATTCCCCTGTCTCCAGCCTCAAAGGGATTGGACCGGCCTTGGCGAAGAAATTCCAGCAACTCGAGATCGTCACCCTTGAGGATGCTTTGTGGCATCTGCCGATTCGCCATGAGGATTGGCGCCAGGTTATGACCATTGACCGGGTGCAAAGCGGAATGGACGTCACGCTCCTCGTCGAAATCGAAGCGATTGTCTCCCGACGGGCCTGGCGACGCCGAATGACGATCACTGAGGCGCGAGTCAGCGACACAAGTAAAAACGGATTAACATTGATTTGGTTTAATTTGCCATACCTAGCGAAGTCCCTGAAAGTCGGTGATCGAATCTATGTTTCCGGGACGGTCACGGCAAAAAACGAACGGCTGCAATTGGTCAACCCGGCTTTTGAACGACCTTCGGCTGACCCGACGCACGCGACGCTCGTCCCCGTCTACCGCAGTGTCGACGGACTTTCACAACGGCAACTCCGCACCGTCATCAAGGCGGCCATGGCTCTGGTCAACCTGGTGACCGATCCGTTGCCGAAGGATCTGGCCGAAGAATACACCATGGTCGACCGCCAGACGGCCCTCCACGACATCCATTTCCCCGAGAACCCCGCGAAACTCGATCAGGCCCTGCGTCGGTTGAAATTCGATGAATTAACTGCCTGGCAGATGGAATTACAGGCATCGGGACAAGCGTGGTCATCAGAACGGGCTCGGCTCATTCCTTTTCCCGAAGATGCGGTCAGAAAGCTCGTCCAAAACATCCCCTTCACCTTGACCAACGATCAGCGCGTCGCCGCTTGGAAGATTTTTCAGGATATGGCCCAATCGAAACCGATGGCCCGGCTGGTCCAAGGCGATGTCGGTTCGGGAAAAACCGTTGTCGCCGCCCTGGCGTCCTATGCCGCCGTTCAGGCGCAGGCCCAGGTGGCTTGGTTGGCGCCGACGGTTGTTCTGGCGGAACAGCATTTCCAAACCCTCACCAAACTTTTTGCGGGGCAAGAAATTACTATCGGATTCCTGGCTGGTTCATCAATCCAGCTCAACACCACGACCGCCACCCTGCCGCGCCAAGAATTCAACTCGGCCATCAGCCGCAGAGAAATCAACATTGTGGTCGGAACGCATGCTTTGCTGGATGAATCTTTACAATGGTCGACCCTCGGTTTGGTCGTCGTCGATGAACAACAACGCTTCGGCGTCCGTCACCGCCAAACTCTACTGCAAGCTCAACGCCAGACTCATCAGCCAATTCCCCATTACCTTAGCTTGACCGCCACGCCAATTCCCCGAACGATGGCGCTGTGGCTGACTGGAGAATTAGAGGTTTCGCGAATTGTCCTCAAACCGCTGGGTCGCGTTGAAATTAAAAGTGTTGTGGTCGGGCCCGACCAGCGCGAACAAATTTCAACCGCAATAAATGACGCCGTCAAGCGCCAGGAACGAGTGTACGTCGTCACGCCAGTCATCGCTGACAGTGATGCGCTTGGCGTTCGGTCAGCGACTGGTGAATATGAACGACTCCGGATCGCCTGGCCGCGACTCCGCATTGGCGTCCTCCACGGATCATTAGCTCCCGACGAGCGTTTACACATTCTTGACCATTTCCGAACCGGCAAACTCGATATTTTGGTGACTACAACCGTGATTGAGGTCGGCATCGACGTGCCAGAGGCGACAGTCATGATTATCGAAGGAGCGGAACGGTTCGGCCTGGCCCAACTCCATCAACTCCGTGGCCGAATCGGCCGAAGTGAGCGACCGAGTACCTGCTATTTCAACACAGATCGAAATGATCCAACCATTCTTGAACGATTACACTTTGTGGCTGTCACGGCTGACGGCCTGACATTGGCTGAACGCGATCTGCAAATCCGCGGCAGTGGTGAACTGTATGGCCTGCGCCAATCCGGCCTGCCGGATTGGCGGCTAGCCTCGTTAACCGACACTGACCTTTTACCACTGGCGCAACAAGCGGCGGCTGAACTCAATCGGCGCGGTCTATCTTTCACCGCGCACCAGGCTCACCCCGAAACCGCGACCGCTCACCGCGAGTGACCGGTCTTCGGGATGGCGATTTTTAACGCTTCGTTGAGCGAGCCGCAACGGTCAAGCGTCATCCCGGCCGGGACTTTCACTTTAGCCGACGCGGGAACTATCGCCCGGGTAAATCCGAGCTGTTTTGCTTCTTGCAACCGCCGTTCGAGCTGTGGAACCTGTCGTAGTTCACCGCCCAACCCGACTTCACCGAGCGCTACGACGCTGGTGGGAATGGCAATATCACTACTAGCCGAAGCGATCGCTAAGGAGACGGCAAGATCGGCGGCTCGTTCTTGAATCCGCAGGCCGCCGATGACATTGATAAAAATATCCTGACTACCGAGTTTCAAACCGCTTCGACGCCCAAGCACGGCGGCGAGAACGTGCAAACGGTTAATATCAATCCCGGAAGCAGTTCGACGGGGCATCCCGAAAACTGTCGGACTAACCAAAGCTTGGACCTCAACCGCAAACGGTCGGCTCCCTTCAAGAATAACCGTCGCGACCGCGCCCGGCGCTGATTGCCGTTCGGCCAAAAAAACCTGCGATGGATTAACCACTTCGATCAACCCCCGATCCTGCATATCAAAGACGCCGACGTCGTTGGTCGACCCAAAGCGGTTTTTGACCGATCGCAGTAACCGGTAGGGCGACAATGGGTCGCCCTCGAGATAAAGAACTACATCAACGAGGTGTTCCAGTGCTTTTGGTCCGGCCATCAAGCCATCCTTCGTGACATGGCCAACCAGGATAATCGCCACCCCGGTGGTCTTGGCGACTTCCATCAAGCGGGCGGTGACCGCCCGGACCTGCTGGACGCTTCCCGGTTCCCCGATGGCGTCGGTTGAGCTGATGGTTTGGATTGAGTCGATAATCACCAGCTCGGGTTTAGTTTTCTTGATTGTCGCCAAAACGGTTTCTAAAATGGTCGCCGGGAGAAAATCAATCGCCGCCGGCTGGTCGGTCAGTCGGCGGAGGCGACCGGCAATTTGTTCGGTCGATTCCTCGCCGCTGACGTACAATACTTTCGTCCGGCGGGCGGCGAGTTGTTCAGCCGTCTGCAAGACCAGGGTCGATTTCCCGATCCCCGGGTCGCCGCCAAGCAAGATCAGCGATCCAGTCACCAGACCACCGCCAAGAACGCGATTCAGTTCTTTCCAGCCCGTATCGCGCCGGGCAATTTCAGCCGATCGGCTGACGTCGTGCAACGCAACTGTTGCACCGGCGGGCATTGTAGTTCCGGCTTTTGCTGGGGTGGCTACATCGGGTACGAGCGTCCCCCATTGGCCGCATTCACTGCAGCGGCCGCTCCATTTCGGGAACTGACCATCGCAGTTTGAACATCGGTAGACCGTTGTGGCTTTTGGCATTAACGCTGAAGACAGGGAACGATATCATGTAGCTCGCTATCAGAGGTATACAGTTCGATGTGGAGGTGAGGACCTCCGCTCCAAGCCGCGATCGCTTTTCCATCATTCGGGTCGCCGCCGGAATACCCGAGTAATTCACCTTTCGTCACGCGCTGGCCATTGATTCGCTTGGGCTGCTTAACGTGGATGTATTTTGTATAGAAATTGGACGCGTGAAGTTCCATCGAATATTCACCGGCAACATTAGCCGTCACATTGTCT
>Ga0209726_10007771_pt1 | contig 11848 bp, 6 predicted proteins | sample Subgrocontami54m_FD_187453 | JGI IMG/M metagenome (GOLD analysis project Ga0209726, IMG submission 187453) | Subsurface groundwater microbial communities from S. Glens Falls, New York, USA - GMW46 contaminated, 5.4 m (SPAdes) (version 3) | ecosystem: Environmental > Aquatic > Deep subsurface >... | reverse complement strand
GCGCCCACCATACCCGCCGGGCCTCCCGCGCCCCCGCCGCTCATCTCCAAGCCCCTGGAGCCGTCCGCCTCCGCGCAGACGCTTTCCTGGAACGACAAAGTCACCGTCACCATTCCCGGGGGCCTTCTGAACGGCAAGCAGACCCTCGCTATCGCTCCGCCGCAGGACGTTCCGCCGCCCACATTCAAGGCCATTGGCGAGATGGCGGGCTACACCATCACCCTCGGCGACCTGCGCGAGTTCAAGAAAGAGCTCTCCATTGACATCGCCTACGACCCGGCCAAGCTGCCGGAGGACCTGGCGCCCCGGAAGGCACTGTTCGCCTCGTTCTGGGACCCCGGGCAGAAGCTCTGGGTCTATACGCCGGTCACCGTGGACACACAGCGCAACGTTGCCACCATCAAGACCAACCACCTGACGACCTGGAAGGTCTATTACATTCTCCGGGGCTACGGAGTGAAGGAGTCGGACCACTTCCTGGTGATTTACGACAAGCAGACGGCGGCCATCGTGGGCAGCAGGCAGGTCAGCGCCGCGCCGTTCGCCAACGATGTGTCGGGCTATCTGGAGCAGGCCTACACGGCGTACGCGAAAGCGGGCTTCAGGATGCCGTCCGGCCAGACGCACGCCTTCGTGGACAAGGACACGCAGGAGTCGCAGCGCAGCGGGCTGACCGGCAATGTCTACTTCGCGATGACGCACGACAGCGCGCAGACGCTCATGCACGAGGCGGCGCACGAGCTGTTCCACGTCGTGCAGAACGGCTACTACAACGTGTACGGCATGGGCTGGCGCGGCTGGTGGACGGAGGCAACCGCCGACTTCGCCGCCTATCAGGTGGTGTGGAACGGCAAAACAGAGCTCTCCGACATGAACCACACGTACTTCAACAAGTCCATCAGCGCTTTCGATGGCAAGCACGAGTACATGACCGCCAACTTCGTGGCCTTCCTGGCGAGGCGCGGCATGGACTTCAAGGGAGCGTGGGATGCCGTGGCGGACGATGGGCGCGTCAATGTCCTGCGGCCACTGGAGACCTACGTCCAGACCAAGACGAACACGAGTCTGCACAGCCACTTCCGCCAATTCGTGCGGTACGCCCTCTTCGACCCCGCTGGGCCGATGGAGCAAGGCGACAAGGATCTGCTGTACAGCGGCATGATAGATAAGCCGGACTTTCTGGAGGCGGACCAGAAGGACACCACCTACACTTTCAACCTCAAGCCTGACTACACCGCGGCGGTCTGGGGACTCCGCGTCCGGACCAAGGACGAGAAAACGACGCGATTACTCCACATGGAGATCGTCGGCACGTCGCCGCCCGCCAACCAGGTGCAGGCGGACGTCGTCTTGCTGAAGAACGACGCGCGTCCCCAGGGCGGCGCGAGTCCGCGCGGCACGCTGGACGCATCCAATACCAAGATGGACCTGCGCGTCGTCAAGGACGACGTGGTGTACATCGTGGCGGTGAACAGCAGTGCTGGCGGCCACCAACTCGCCGTCAAGATCACCGTGGAAGACCCACTCATCAGCATCAATCCCGACAGCGTCACGCTCCCCCTACGTGGCAGCAGGACGTTCCTTGCCACGGTGGACGGCAAGATGCATGGCGCCGGCGTGCTGACATGGAGCGTGGACGAGGGCGCGACGGGCGGCAACGTCACCAACTTCGGCCGGTACACCGCCCCGAACCAGACCGGTACGTACCACGTGACCGCGACTCTCGCGTCGGACAAGACGAAGAAGGCAACGGCCACCATCACGGTGTCGCAAGTGGCTCTTAACCTGCGGCCGACGACCGCCACGGTGGCGGCGGGCGCTAAGCAGGCCTTCATAGCCGAGGTGACCGGCAACCCGGAAACGCGCGTCACATGGAAGGTGGAGGAGAGCGGCGGCGGGACCGTCACGCCTGAGGGCGTGTACACCGCGCCGTCCCAGCAGGGCACGTACCACGTCATCGCCACAAGCCGCGCGGACCCGTCCCAGACCGCGCGGGCGACCGTGAGCGTTATCGTGCCCACGCCCACGCCCTTGCGGTTCACCCTGGCGCTGTTCCCAAGCGAGGTTGTGCTGCTCCCCGGCGCGAAGCAGGAGTTCAGGGCTTCGCTTCTGGGCTTGAGCGACACGCGCGTGAACTGGTCCGGGATGCCCGGCTCGTACATACCCCCTCAGCCAGCGGAAACGCCCGTCACCTTCGTGGCGTCGGACCTCGGTGACTACACGGTGAGCGTGACCAGCGTGGCCGACCCCACCAAGCACGCCGAGGCCAAGGTGAAGGTCGTCCCGGGCGTGTGGATGCTCACCGGCAAAACGGATACCAAGTTTCCGCCGAACATAGGCATGGGCGTGCCAAAGCCCACCGGCTCGGTCTCCCTTTCGGGCGGCAGCGCGACCGCGTCGAACCAGACGGGGACACAGATATCCAAGTGGAGCTTCACCTGGACGGAGCCGCCCGCCAGCCTACCCGTGGGCCAGACGTTCAAGGGGACGGTGTCCACGCGGGACGCGGGGTCCAAATACGACCCGAAGGCACTGCAGTTCCCAAGCGGGAATGTGATCATCCGGGTGATGAGCGGGACGGACATCGTGAAAGATGGCTACGTGGATGCGGGCGCGGGTCGCAGTCTGCGCGGCGATTACCCGTTCATACCCTCCGCGTCCAAGTCGTACGAGCTCCCCGTCCCTAAGGGACGGGCGGACGGCCCGCCGCTCAATATTTCGGCGCAGGTGATAGCGACGGCGCACTTCGGCGAGGGCACGAGCTGGACGCAGATTATGGGCGAGGTGCTCTACAAGTACGAGCTGCGGCCCCTCTTCGATCCCGCCGCCGTGCCGACGCCCGCGCCCACGCCGACACCGCCTCCCAAGCCGCAGGTCTCCGTGGAGTTCACGTACCCCGTGGGGCAGAGCCCGAAGGTCTTCACCGAGGGCTGGGCGCTGGGAGCGAAGGCGACCCTCTCGATGCCGGACGGGACGCGCAAGGACGTGTCGGACTCGGTGGTCTGGTCGGGCGACGCCACGTTCAGCCCGGCCAAGGGCAGTCTGACAAAGCCGACGTTCAACCGCGCCTCCCGCCTGGATGACGGGCCGCGCCAAGTGACCATCTCCGTGGAGGCGGAGGGCGTCAAGGCGAGCGCGACGCAGACATTCCAGACGGTGAACCCGCGCAAAGGCTACGCGCGCCTCGGCGACAAGGTGTTCGCGCCCGCCATTGGAGGGGGCAGTCCGGGCGCTCCGTTCGCCGTCACCGGATTCATAGCCTCCGGTAGCCCCACGGTGATGATCGGCGGCTTCCCGGCGGCGCGTGTGGGCGACGTTGGCGCTCACTGCTGCTCCGACGGGGCTAATACCTTCATCATAACGTCCGGCGACTCTCAGGTGCTCATTGACGGCAAGCCTGCCGCGAGGAAACAGGACAGGACCACGCACGACTGCACCGGACGCACGGACGCGGTGAACTGCGGCGGGACCGGAACGGGAAATATCGTGGAGGTGGCGTCGGAGACGCTGCCATGACGGCGCGGGACAAACGCAATGGCGCGGAAGACGCGCCACCGGGTCCGGACTACGCGCGCATGGACGAAAGCGGTACCGTTTGACAGGGAAAAGCCCCGCAAGGCGAAAAAAGCGGGGCCAGCGCGCCTGAGCGCCGATGAAAAGCAGCTAAGCGCCCTGAGAGTTCTCATGGGGTCGTTCTTGGTGCTGGGAACCATCGGCGCCGTGGCCGGGTTCGCGATGCTCATCGTCGGTCTCATGTTCCAGATCACGGACCCGTCCGGGCCGCTGAACGCGATCTTCCTGCTCGGTATGAGCGTCTTCATCCTGCCGGCGGGCGTGCTCTGCCTGATATCGTCCATCGGTATGCGGCAGAGAAAGCCGTGGGGGCGCACCGTGGCAATGGTGGTGCTGTGGCCGATGGCCGTGCTCGAAGCACTGGGCGTCGTCACCAGTCTTGTCCAGTTGCAGATTGGCGCGGCCTTTCTCAGCTCGCTGATGTCGGCTTTCGGCTGGCGCTATCTGCGCTGCCTCAGGAGCAAGCCGGTGAAAGCCTATTTCAGTACGGACGCAGCGCCGGCGCCCTCCGCGCAGGTAACGAACGGCTGATTCCGGCGAGTGAACGTCCGCTCGCTCGCCGCGGACCGTGGGCGCATTACCCTACAGCCCTCTCACATGTTGAAGGCTCTTCTCAACGATGCCTGATATGTCAACGCACGATGTATCGGGCTTGCCCGGACACTGACCTCCGAGGACGACCTGCACGGACGAAGGAAGCAGGCCCGTGCGCAGCTCCACCGCCTGCTGCAGATGATTCGCGAATAACGGAAGCAGGCCCTCGGCCGGGGTTCGTATCAGCAAGTCAACCGGTCTGCCACCCGTGCGCACGCGCTCGGCGTTCATGTCCGACACCACCTTTTCCACCGTCGTGTTCCACTCGGCTCCCTCCCGAATAAGCAGCGCGTTGCTCCGAATGTTCTGAACGACGTGACTGAGGAGAAAAACTCCTATCAGCGTAGCCAGGAGATAGCGCGCCGGACGGCTCGACACATACGTTGAGACCAAGCCGGTCAGGGCGACAAGAAACACGGTCGTCAGAATGACGGCTCCCACCAGGGGTGTATAGGCCCTCCACTTGCCGGGCACGCCGAGAAATACGTCGGGGAGCAGCGTGACCGCCAGCCACGCTATTGCGAAGAATGCGAGGCGCACGCCCCACACCGGGAAAAGGGACGGGACTCGGCGCTGCTGCCATCGCGCCAGCGCCACGAACAGGCTAACGCTGAGAAAAAGCCCGACGATTCCCATGACGACAGAGTATCCGGACAGCTCGCGAGTCATCAGTATCCATGCGCTCATATCCACCGGCGAAAACAGCGCGGCAAGATGCGTGAGAGCATGCCGTCCCGCCTCCGCAAGGCCGTTGACGAGTCCGACCTCGAGAATGGGGAGCTTGACGGAGGAAGGCCCCAGCGCAGACCTGAACAACCACCATAGGACGACGATGCCCACCGAGCACGCTATGAGGCCCCCCGCCTTGACCAACATGGGCCTTCGGGGCTGGTCGTCCTTCCGGTGCAGGAGGATTGCAGCGGCAAGAATGCCTGGAAGAATAACAGCGGACTCCTTTGACGCCAGTGCGGCCGCCTGGCAAAGCAGAGTAAGAATTCCCCAGGCTGCCGACCCCTTCCGTCCGGCAGCCTTCAAATAGGAAAGGAAAGAGATAACGGCCAGCAAAGTCCACAGAGTCGGCAGGGTTTCCTGCCGTGCTCCGAGCCAGAGCGCGGGCGAGGCGGCGGCCTGATGGACTCCGAAGAGCACGGCGGCGAATCCGCTCAGGATGTGGTGACGCGAGACTCGCCACATCAGCATATACACCAGCGCCACAACAGCCAGGTGCAGGGCGAAATCCGTGAGCGCGTAGGCCGTCGGACCGGCCCTGGACACGGAGTAGTTGAGCGCGACGGTCGCCTTGGCGAGCGGTCGCCAGTACAGCACTCCGAACGTGCTGACGTAGCGCAAGCTGGTGACCATGGTCTGGGGGGACTCCTGGCGGGCGATGTTCACAATTGGATAGTCGTCCCAGAGAAACTGGTAGGAAACGACAAAAGGCAGGTATATCGCGGCGAGAAGAAGAAAGACGGCCAGAATGACCCAGAGGTGCTTCCAGCGTGCCCTCTCTGCGGACTGGGCGACGGGCTGAGAAACGAGTGAATCGGAAGAGCTCATGATATCAGCCTCTTACGGCCTTTTCTCACGCCATCGCTCGCCGACGAACAGACCTGCGATCAGAGCCACGGTGATCAATGAAACCGCAAGGCCCCATCCGATGATAGGCGGCTGGTATTCAAATGTGTAGCGGTGAGTCCCGGGCAAGGCGTCCACGGAAACGACCCCTTCGTACCGGCTCACGGCTGTGGCGCGCCCGTCGTCGGCGCGCACATACCAGCCGGGGTAGAACGTCTCCACGACCACCACACGATCCCCCGTCTGAGCCGCTGCCGTCACGACCACTTTCCCGGGTTCCAGGGCATCCACCACGGCGGGCCGGACGGAGTCCGCTTTGGGCAGACCGTCGGGTGGAAGCACAAAAGCGTAGGGCAGAGCCGCGTCATATTCAAGAACATCCACGCCTTCGACAGTGGACAGGAGACGATAGCCGTCCTGGAGGAACGCCTGGCCCATCCCCGCGGGGAGTAGCATGTAGCGGCCTCGCACGGGAAGCGAGGAAAGAGGGAACGGAGGATTTGGAGAGGGAGTGAGCCGCAGAGGCAGCCTGATCTGAGGGACCGCGGGAGATCCCCAAGGATACCATCCGTAATAGGAATCCAATACCTTCATGCGAGCAGCCACCAGATTGTACTGCACTTGCATTCCCTTCGGATTTACGCCAGGCGGCCGCTCGTAAACCTGGACGTAATATACCTCGGGATCGTATTGCCGGAGCCAGGTTATAGCTCGGCGTAGACCTTCTTCCGGCTGCGAGTTGATTCCTTGATCGGGTAGAGGACCGGATGTATAGAGCACGTACCCGTTAGCCACAAAGACCGTCAGAATACCCAGGGCAAGGATGCCGCCTTTAACGTGGCCCAGCCAGCCCGCCGGACGCCAGAAGCTGAACCCGATGGCGCTCAGGACAGCCAGAGAGCATGTCGTAAGCACCAGGGCGCGCAAAGGTATTCGCGACATGTCCAGGAACGGGATGACCTGAACAAGCCAATGGAACGGAGAGTAGGGGTAGGCCTGGCCGACGAGCAGGACGGAGACGATACCCAGCGCAGCGAATGCAATGACGTGACGTCGCGCCTCCCGCTGGCGCCAGGCATAGTACAGAAATGGCAGACCCAGAAAGGGCACCAGACCCAGGAAAGCGTAGGCGTCTCCATAAGAGGAGTCGAGACCCGCCATGTTCGGCGGTCGCAGAAGGTCCTTCAACGTGCCGTAAATGTCGTCGGAGCCGTAAAACGGAGCGCTGAAGCGGGCCATCGTAGGTATCAACTGCAGGGAGGGAAGCAGACGCACCGCCGCCAGCCCAAAGGCGAAGGCGAGAATGCCTCCGTACAGGACAAGGCTGGACAGAGCGGGACGCCAGCTTCGAGCCTCCGCACCAGCGGCAATGGCATATGCCCCAGCGACGACGGCGCCGCCCGCCAGCGCATACCAGAGGAAGTAGTAGTTGCCCGCGAATACCGGCGCGGCGATGCTGAGGGATGCAAGGGCAACCCAGAGGACGCGCCTGCTTCGCAGCGCCATCAGGGTAAACGCCAGGGAGAAGGGTATCCACGGATACGCCAGAATGTACTCAAACTGGCCGGCGCTAAATTTGCTGGCCAAGTTGCCAGCCAGCATGACGAGGGCCGCGCACCAGAGGCGGAGGGAAGGGGAAACACCGACAACCCGCGCCAGAGTCCACTGTCCCAGACCCGTGAGGAACAGCGAAAGTACGATGGCCGCTTTCAGGCCCGTGACCACCCCGAAAATCAGGACGGGCACGAGAACGACGGGATAGAGGGCATGAGATAGAGGGTCCGCCAGATAAGGCTGGCCGGTCGTATAGTAAGGATTCCAGAGGGGAAAACGGCCTGCTAACAGGGTCTCGCGAACAAAGACATACGGCGCAACATGGGCGTCGAAATCACGTCCGAGAGGCAGAACATCCCCGGGCCGGAGAAGAACGGGCAACGAGTACAGGAGCGCCAGAAGGGCCAGGGCAACGATCTGAAATCGGGAAGAACACAGGACTTCTGTCAGATGCTCCTTTCGCATGGTGAGTACAGTGTAACAAATGCCCTAGGAGGTAACAAGGCAGGGAAGTGCAATACGTCTGTCTGTCCGACGCATGATCGCGATCCACAAGGCGGTCCGTGGCGAACATCATCGCTACGCTACCGCGAGAGCGACGGCGTGTGGAGCGAGTAGCCGCGCTCGGAGGACTCGTACAGCGCGGCCAGGGGCAGCGTCCGCCCTGTCTGCACCGCCAGGAAGCCGTGGCGCGCTCGTATCCTGTCCAGCGCGGCGGACAGGCGCGTCTCCCGCCCGGCGGGCGCGTCAAACAACGGCAGTTGCGCCCCCTCTACCAGCTCCGCCACGCCAACTCCAATCAGCCGGACGGGCGCCCACCGCTTCGCCAGCGCCCGCGACAGGAGGGCCTCCGCCTGCCCGTACACCTGGTCGTCGGACGCGATGGCGTGCCGGAGGGTGCGACGCCCCTCCACGGTCTCGAAGTCGGCGTAGCGCACCTTGCAGGTCACGGTGCGCGCCCACTTCCCTTCCCGGCGTAGCGCCGCGCCCACGCGCTCGGCCAAGTAGCGGAGCACGCCGCGCAGGAAATCGCGGTCGGTGGCGTCCTTCGCGAACGTCGTCTCCCGGCTGATGGACTTGGGCGGCTCCAGAGGATGAACGCGCCCGCCGTCCTGTCCTCGGGCGCTCCGGCGCAGTCCCTCGCCCCAGACGCCCAGGCGATAGCGCAGAACGCTCTCCGGCAGCGCCGCCAGGTCGCCGACGGTGCGGACGCCCATGCCACGCAGGAGCATCTCCGTCCTGGGCCCGACGCCGGGCAGCTTGCGGACGTCCAGCGGCGCCAGGAAGTCCGCCTCCGCGCCGGGCACGACCTCCAGTTGCCCGTCCGGCTTGCAGGCGTCGGAGGCCACCTTCGCCACCACCTTGGACGATGAGATGCCCACGGATGCGGTCAGGCCCAGCTCCGCGCGGACGCGCTCCCTGATGCGCCGGGCCGTCCGTCCGGCGGGGCCGTACATCTGCTCGAAGCCGGTCATGTCCATGTAGGCCTCGTCCAGGCCGAGAGGTTGCAGGTCCGGAGTGAAGTCGCCAAGGATGTCCATGAACCGGCGGGAAAGCTCGCCGTAGAGGTGAAAGCGCCCGGGCACGAATATCGCCTGCGGGCAGAGGCGCCGCGCCTGCGCCAGGGGCATGCCGGCGTGGAGACCGTAGGGACGCGCCTCGTAGGAGGCGCAGGCGACCACGCCGCGACTGCCCGGATCGCCGCCCACGACCACGGGCCTGCCCCGCAGCTCAGGCCGGTCTATGCGCTCCGCCGAGACGAAGAACGCGTCCAGGTCAACGTGAAAAATACAGCGCGGCATAAGAGTATAGAACATGCGTTCTTTCCCATATTAAAGCCGCGCCCAGCTCTTGTCAAGGAGACGAACACGGGGCAATCACCATAAAACATGCCTTTTATTATGTGCTTGCTCATTATGCTCAACAGCTAGACGCGCAGCATTAGACCGCCTATGGAAACTGCTGAGTGACAAAGATTTTTCTTCGCGATTTGGCTTCCTCGTAATCTTCAACTGGCAAGGATTTGATAGTCCTTTGGACGGCATCAACAATCAAAGGAACATAGAATTTGCGAACCGAATACTGGTCAAGAATTTGGAATTGAAATTCTCCTATTATGTGATGAAACAAAGCTTGCTCTCCGTTGATACCCACGTCGGGCAACAAGTCAGATGCCGGAGAGCCGTTGGCTTGAGAAACAAACCGGACTACGAGCTTGCTATTAGGAGGCAACTCGTTGATTTCAAGTTGATAGTTCGGAGTGGGTTGCTCTCCGCCATACATTTTCACAGACGACCCGGATCCTTTGGCGTGAGCCGTAAACCTGATTCGCTCCGGCTCACACGTCACTGCCGCACCAACGGGCTGTGTCACTATCTCACGGTCAACAATTGGTTCTGGAAACTGAATGCGAAGGTGCAAATAATACAGCAACTTCCGGCTTTGATGAGACACCTCTAACCAGTGCTCCCGATACTTCACAATGTCGTCGCCCGTTACTTGCGCTGACATCCCACTCGCTAGCGTAAGACCTTTGCGTGTCTCAAGTCGTATGATTGGCAGACTAGGGATTCCGCCACCACTTGCAATGAACTTTTCAATATCTGCCTTCCAGTTGAGCAGCAAGTCTTTCGAGTACCTATTGGGATCTTTGTCTACAAGGTCGCTGCATGCATGGCAAAGCCATATAGCATTATCAATTCCCGTGCGCTCTTTCTCGGTTTGCTCGGGATCATAACGCGGCCCACCGGGGGCGGCAGCACAGATATGTGCCGCAACTCCGCTAGTCAAAGCCTTTTGTGGGTCTGAGTGAGGAGCCACCGTGAGAGCACGGCACTCTGGGCGACTGCACAAATAAGCCGCTCTCTGGGCAACAGTTATCTTCACGCCCTCAGAAAATTCTTGTCTAGTCGACATTACCTACCCTCGCGTCAAGATGCCTCCAACTGTATATACAAAAAAATGCGTACTGGTGTACACACCGGCGGCGGTGTGGCATCGCACGCTCGTCCGGACATTATGTGCAAAACGACCAGCCGACTATCCTCACGAGGTCGAGTATAACAGAAGGTATCCTTGGTCCACCCTACCCCACACTGTGGCAGCATGAGTGCAAAGCCGCTACAATGGCGGGAGCGAAACCCTGTCGGAGAGCGGCCCGTGCGCATCGGCGTCATAGCGGACACACATATTCTGAGGCCGGACGAGCGGCTGCCGGACGCCGTCCTCCGCGCCTTCCGGGGCGTGGAGCTTGTCCTGCACTGCGGCGACATCTACCACCTCTCGTGCCTGGACCATCTGGAGACACTCGCCCCGGTCATCGCCGTACGGGGCTACCCCGACCCGCGCGTACCGGACCCGCGCCTGGCGGAGCCGACCCGCGTTGTCGAGGTCGCGGGGCTGCGCGTCGGCATGGTGCACGACATCGGATGGCCCGGGCCGCGCATCAAGGCGGACCAGACGCTGGAGATGCCCCAGGACGAGCCGCTGTCCGACGTGCTGCGCCAGAAGTTCGGCGGGCCGGTGGACGTCGTGGCCTTCGGGGACACGCACGAAGAGCTGGTGGAGACGCACGAAGGCATACTGTTCGTCAACCCCGGCAGCCCCACCTACCCCGGCATGCGGCACCCCATGGGAGAGCTGGGCACCGTGGCCATCATGGAGATCGTGTCCGGCCAGGCCCGCGCCGAGATACTAAAACTCCGGTCCTGACGTGAGCAACGCACTCGCTCCGGTACTGCGCCGCCCCATCCTGGCCCTGAGCGTCGGCATCGGCCTCCTGTACATGGCCGTCGCGCTGCTGTGGCCCTCCGGCGTCTTCTGGTCGCCGGACTCGAACCTGAAGTATGTCCAGATGCTCAGCCTGCGATGGGAGCACGGCCTTCGCCTCGACATGCTCTATCCCGGCAGGGCGCTGGACCCGGGCCTCCAGGCGGTCCCGCTGGGCCCCACCTTCTACGAGATTCGAGAGGGCAACATCCACATTGTCTGGCCTTTCCTGTTCGCCGCCATGTCCCTGCCCTTCTACCTGCTCTTCGGCCATGCGGGGCTTTTCCTCCTGCCCGCCGCATCAGGCGCGGGGACGGTGTACCTGACGGGGCGCCTTGCGGAACGGCTGCGGCCAGGCACGGGCGCGTGGGCGGCGCTGGCCCTTGGCCTGACGACGCCCGTACTTTTCTACAGTGTGATGTTCTGGGAACACGTCCTGGCCGTCTTCTGCGCCACCCTGGGCGCATACCTGCTGGTGACCGCCCGCGACGGCTCCTCGCCGTGGCGGTTGGCTTTCGCCGGCGCGGCCATCGCTTTCGCGGCGGGCGGCCTGCGCGCCGAGATGTACGTCTATGCCGCCGGGTTCTTCCTGACCGTCCTGCTGTTCCAGAAGGGCCGCGCCCGCTGGGCGACGCTGCTGCCGCTGACCGCGGGCGCAGTCGTAATGAGCCTGCCCCTCTGGGCGCTCAACTACGTCACGAACGGAAGCCCTCTGCCGCTGAACGCCGCCAAGAATTTCTCCACACTCACTCTGGACTATCTGTCCCAGAACGGCATGTACACC
>Ga0209726_10007768_pt1 | contig 11849 bp, 6 predicted proteins | sample Subgrocontami54m_FD_187453 | JGI IMG/M metagenome (GOLD analysis project Ga0209726, IMG submission 187453) | Subsurface groundwater microbial communities from S. Glens Falls, New York, USA - GMW46 contaminated, 5.4 m (SPAdes) (version 3) | ecosystem: Environmental > Aquatic > Deep subsurface >... | reverse complement strand
ACGTCATCGAGGGCGAGGACCCGCCGCAGGACCGGGTGCAGCGCTGGGGCCGCGCCATCGGCCAGGCCGGGCGCAAGCCAATCGATCTCGACGAACTCCTGCGCCTGCAGCGGATCGTCATCGGCGATGCGCGGTTCGTCAATCTAGGTTTGCGCAGGCAGGGCGGCTTCGTCGGCGAGCATGACCGCCACACGCGTGCGCCCATCCCCGACCATATCAGCGCCCGCGCCGACGACCTGCCCGCCCTCATCGACGGCATGGCGGCATTCGACAGGGACAAGTCGGCGACACTCGATCCGGTGATCGCTGCCGCGGTGCTCGCCTTCGGCTTCGTGTTCGTTCATCCCTTCGAAGACGGCAACGGGCGCATCCATCGGTACGTCATCCACCATGTCCTGGCGGCGCGCGGTTTCAATCCGCCCGGCGTCGTCTTCCCGATCTCGGCCGCCATCCTCGACCGCATCGGCCTCTACAGAGAGGTGTTGGAGAGCTATTCCGCCCGTGTGCTGCCGTTGATCGAGTGGCGGCCGACTGCGGACGGCAACATCGAGGTGCTCAACGAGACGGCGGACTACTACCGCTACTTCGATGCCACACCGCAGGCCGAGTTTCTCTATGCCTGCGTGCGCAAGACCGTGGAGGAGGACCTCCCGCAAGAGACCGACTACCTGCACCGCTTCGACGCCTTCAAGGCGCACGTCGAAGCCATAGTCGACATGCCCGACCGCACCGTCGACCTGCTGTTTCGCATGCTGCGGCAGAACCAGGGGCGCCTCTCCCAACGCGCCCGCGAGAGAGAATTTGCGCGGCTGACTTCCCGGGAGGCAGAGCAGATCGAGGAAGCATTCCGCGCGGCGTTCGCGGCCGGCATCCGCTAGGCTCGCGCGCGAGCTTCCACTTTGCGCTTCGCGGGCAGTTGGTTTAGAGCGACTTCTGGCTCGGCCACCGGCTCGCGGACCTGAAACCTATGAAGCTCTTCTTCTCCGACACCCAGCTGGCGCATAGCCCAAAGCAGTACATGGTGCACGGGCGCATCGTCGATCCGTTCGAGAACCCCAACCGCGCCTCAACGCTGGTCGAGTCGCTGCGGGCGGTTGGCCTCGAGCGCGCCGAGCCCAAAGATTTCGGCCGCGCGCCGATCCTGAAGGTGCACGCCAACCACTACGTCGCCTTCCTCGAGGAGGCCTACGCGCGCTTCATGGAGCTGCCCAACCACGGGCCGGAGGCGCTGCCCAACGTCCACCCCTATCGCGGCGCCTCCCTCGCCTACGGCGACCGCGGGCGCCCACGCGTCACCGGCATCATCGGCCGCGCCGGCTGGTACATGGGCGACCTCTCCTGCGCCACCATGGAGGGCACGTTCCGCGCCGCCTACGCCTCGGCGCAGACGGCGATTGCCGGGGCGGAGGAGGTCCTGGCCGGCGCGCCGGCGGCGTTCTCGCTCTGCCGCCCGCCGGGGCACCACGCCTATGCCGATCGCTGCTCGGGCTTCTGCTACCTCAACAATGCGGCCATTGCCGCCGAGGTGCTGCGCCGCCGTTTCGCGCGCGTCGCCATCGTCGATTTCGACACCCACCATGGCGACGGCACGCAGGCGATCTTCTATGCCCGCGACGACGTGCTCTACGCTTCCGTGCACACCGACCCGTCGGCCTACTACCCGCATTTCGCCGGCTATGCCGACGAAACCGGCACCGGCCCGGGCGAGGGCGCCAACCTCAATCTTCCCCTGCCGTGGGGCGCGGACGCCGCCGCCTTCATCGCCGCCAATACCCGATTGTCGGAGGCCGTGAAGGCGCACGGCAGCGAGGTGCTGATCCTGTCGGCGGGATGGGACGCGCACCGCGACGACCCGCTCTCCAAGCTCGCCGTGTCTACCGAGGCTTACGCGAATATCGGCGAGCTATACGGCCGGCTCGGCCTGCCAACGCTGATCGTGCAGGAGGGCGGCTACTCGCTCTCCGCCATCGCCGCCGCCTCGCGCGCCTTCGTTGGCGCGTTCCGCCAGGTGCACGGCGCGAGGGGCTGATCAACGTCATCCCCGCGAAGGCGGGGATCCGCGCAACCTCCAGGTGTCGTGGGTGCCCGCCTCCGCGGGCATGACGTCGTCATACAGTTGTCGGCCTACTCCGCCGCCACCGCGTGGCCATTGCCGCCGGCATTCGCGCCCGCTTGCTGCTGCGCCGGCTTGGCGACGACGCCGAGGCGCTCGACGGAAACCTGGAGGATCTGGGCCAGCAGCTCGGAATAGCGCATGCCCTGGAAGCCAGCCATGATGTTGAGCTTGCCGTCCCAGCACCACCCCGCGTTGGGGTTGACCTCGAGCAGCTTGATCTCGCCCTTGGCGTCGGCGCGGAAGTCGAAGCGCGCATAGTCGCGGCAGCCCAGCCGCTCGAACAGCCGCATCGAGTGATCGATCAGCTGCTGCTGCATCTGGTCGGCCAGCGTCGCCTCGCGATACTTGATCTGGGTCCAGTAGGGGCTGTCCGGCTCCCATTTGGACTCGTAGCCCAGAATCTTCGGCAGGTTCGCATCGAGCCTGGAGTAGTCGACCTCGAGCAGCGCCAGGGCCCGCAGCCCATGGTCCGGATTGCCGATCAACCCGACCGAGTATTCTGGCCCGGTCAGGAACTCCTGCACCAGCACGCCGCGCCTGGGGAAATCGCCGCGTAGCCGGTCGAGGTTATCGAGCAGCGCCTTCTCGTTGTAGACGACCGAGTCCTTGGTGATGCCCTGGCTCGAGTCGCCATGGTTGGGTTTGAGCAGCGCCGGAAATACGGAGGGCAGCGTCGCACCCTGATCTCCGGGGCGAACGTAGGACTCGAGGGGCACCGGCACGTCGAGCCCCTGTGCCACCGCGCGCACCAGCCCCTTGTCGTAGCAGGCCGCCAGCGATGCCGGCCCGGCGCCCGTGTAGCCGATGCCCAGCACCTCGAGCAGGGCCGGCACGTGCAGCTCCTTGAACGGGTCGTTGTTCCAGCCCTCGTCGCAGAGGTTAAAGACGAAGTCGGTATTGAGCTCGGAAAGGTCGCGCTCCAGCGTGCCGTGGTTGTTGATATAGCGGAACTTGTAGCCCGGCAGCTCGGACAGCGCATCGCGCAGCCGGCGCACCGTCTCGAGGTCCTCCGGGTTGAAGGTGCCGCCGCGCTTGACCTGGTCGGGCAGCCTCGGGTCGCCCATGAGGATCGTGACGTCGAGCGCCTGCAGCTTGCCGCGGCCCTTGCGCGCCGGCAGCTGCGGGGCATCGGCGGTGAGGAGAATCCGCCGGGCCATCATGCCGAGGTCCTGGTCGCGGTCGGACAGCGGCTCGGTGTGGCCGTGGTGGCGCACGTTGCGGAAGCCCGTCTTCTCCATCAGCTTGGAGATGCTTTCGCGCGTGTAGAGCCGCTCGGCGTAGAACTGGTCGGCGATCACGCCCATCTCGTCGTGCACGATCACCTCGCGCGAGATCAGCCGCTCGCCGTCCTGGCTGATCGAGCGCTCGCGGCAGACGAAGTGGTGCTCGTCGATCCACTCCCACGAGCGCTTGTCGAAGTTCTCGTGCATGTGGCCGCCGTCGGTGATGTCGAGCACCAGCTGGCCGCTGGGGCGCAGGATCTTGCCGACCGCGGTGAGGACCTTCTCGTCGTCCTGCTTGTTGGAGAAGTAGCCGAACGAGTTGCCCATGATGCAAACGCAATCGATGCTGTTCTCGGGCAGCCGCGGGTTGCGCGCATCGCCCTCCTTGAACAGCACCTGCAGGCCTTCGCTCTGCGCGCGCTTCTTGGCGAGGCGGACGAGGTAGCGCGAGCGGTCGAGGCCCATGACGTGCCTGAAGCCGCGCCTGGCAAGCTCCAGGCAGTGCCGCCCCTGGCCGCAGCACAGGTCGAGGATGTGGCTGTGCGGCTGGATCTTGGCCGCCGAAATGATGAAGTCCACCTCGCGGCGCGTGTTCTCGAGGTTCTCGACCACGTCGCCGTCGGTCTTCACATAAAGAGCGTTGAAGAGCTTCCGCCACCACTCTTCGGGGAGGTGCGCCTCGAGATCCGCCACCGGACCGAGACACGATCGCGTCGCCAGGCGCTTCGGGCGCTTCGCCCTGGAAGGCATTACCATGGTGGACGTCTGTCCTCCTCGCTACCGTCGGCGGCAACCTAAGGCGAGCACCTTGCTCTCCAGTCGACGCCTACCCTCGACGGTCAACCACGAGACCCCTGTGAGCCTCAGCAAAACACGATCCTAATAGTCGCACGGAATTCCCTGTCAAACTTTTATCTGTGGACGAGGCCGCCTTCGCGCAAGCCTCCCCCGCAACGACACGGGCCCGCCACACTCATTCGCGTCTCCCGAGCACGGCGATGAAGAAGCCGTCGGTGCCGTGGCGAGCCGGAGTGAGGAGCAGCGTCGCATCGCTGCCGTCGGCTGACACCGGCGGCTCGCCGCCGACACCCGCCGCCCACGAATCGCGCCAAGGCAACGCCGCATAGCCCGGATGGTTCGCCAGCAGCCAGGCAACCTGGTCGCCGTTCTCCTCCGGCAGCACCGAGCAGGTGGCATAGACGAGGCGGCCGCCGGGTTTGACCATCGCAACGGCGGCATCGAGGATGGCGCGCTGCTCGGCCTGGCGCTGAGCCAGATTCGCGGGCTTCAACCGCCACTTGGCGTCGGGCCGCCGGCGCCAGGCGCCGGTCCCCGTGCAGGGGGCATCGACGAACACCAGGTCGAATCGGGGGCCGAGCGCGTTGAGCGCCGCGGTATCGCCGGGGCCGAGCACCTGGGCATTGCGAACGCCGGCCCGCTTGAGACGCTCGAAGATGGGGCGCAGGCGAGCCGCGTCGTCGTCGTAGGCATAGACCTGGCCGGTGTTGCGCATGGCCGCGGCAAAGGCCAGCGTCTTGCCGCCGGCACCTGCACAGATATCGAGCACCTGCTGGCGCGGGCCGGCGCCGGCCATCAGGGCTGCCAGCTGCGAGCCCTCGTCCTGCACCTCGTACCAGCCCCGGCCGTGCCCGATCTCGGCCTCGACATTGGGCTGCCGCCCGGGCCCCTCCGGCGCCGGCAGGCGCACGCCGAGCGGGGAAAGCGGCGTCGGCTCGGGGGCGAATCGCGCCAGCGCTTTCAACACCTTGTCACGGTCGGCCTTGAGCGTGTTGACCCGCAGGTCGACCGGGGCCCGGCGCGCCAGCGCAGCGCCCTCCTCGGCGGCCGCCGCGCCAAAGGCGCGCGTGAGGGACGGCTCCAGCCAGTCGGGGAAGTCGCCGCGAACGGGGGTGGGCGCATCGGGCGGCACCTCGCGCGACAGCCCGGCCCGCTCGGCCTCGCTCAGGGGGTCGATCGCATGCGGCGAGCCATCGGCGCTCGTCCCCACCGCTGCCGGCGACAGCGCCAGCGTCCGGGGGGAGGCGGCAAGCGCAATCGCGCGGGTGGTGTCGCAGCCCATCTGCGCAGCAAGCGACCGGCGGCGCCGCAGGGCGTCGTAGACCAGGTTGCCGATGGTGGCGCGGTCGCCAGAGCCGGCGAACCGGTGGCTCTTGCCCCAATCGGCAAGCGCGGCGGCCGCCGGGCGATGGCGGCCCAGCACCTCGTCGAGCACCTCGATGGCGGCCCTGATGTGCGCGCCCGGCCGCATGACCCTTACGCCAGCCCGGCCGTGGCCACGTGCACGGCGAGCCAGGCCCACATGGCGGCCACGATCAGCAACCCGACGACGTAGGCCGGGGTGCGCCACCTGACCTTGTTGGGGCCGATATGGATCGCCGCATGCAAGACGCGTGAAGCCACGAACACCCACGCCAGCACCAGCATGGGGACGTCGGCCCCCTTGGTGATCAGCGCGAACGCCACCACCGCGTAGAACAGCACCGGCACCTCGAACTGGTTGCGGAAGTTGGCGCCCCGCTTGGCGGCATCGTCGGGCCATTCCACGCGCCCCATGGCCAGATCGGGGTTGCCGCGCTGGCGATCCATGGTCCTGACGGCGCGCGTGCGCGCCGCACCCAACGATATCCCCACCGCGATGACCAGAAAGACCTGCACGAACACGGGATAGAGGATGGCGACCTGGTTCATGCGCTCGGCCCTGGTGTTGTCGGCGTTCCGGCTAGGCGGCCTACCCCGAACGATCGTCGTCGCCGAGCAGATCCATGATGAGATCGTCGTGCCAGACACTATCGATCGGGGCCGACGGCCTCTCGCGCCCTTCTACACGAAACCCGCGCGTTTGATAGGCGCAGCGGCACCGCCCATAGGTTCGTGCCGAGCGCCCGACCGGTCTGAGCTCCCACCCGAAACTGTTTGTTAGCCGTTTTGTGTGGTTTTTGACGGTGGCGCGGCGGTATTCACGGCGACCAGGGCAAAATCGCTTGAAACGCGTTGTGGTCGCTCTCGGGCCTTCCCCAGCCAAGCTTGCGCTTTTCGCCTCAGTAGCGTCAAGTTAGGGGTGTTAGGGTCGTTGTTGCTGGATGGTTGGGCATCAGGATCGCATGCTGGCGCGACTCAAAGGAGCAAGCCGACGCCGCGTCGCCCTTATTTGGGCGATGGCGCTCGCGTTTGCCCTGGCGCCCACCTTCAGCATGGCCTACGCGACGCCAACCGCAGCGTTCTCGCGCGTGTACCTTCACGTCCACGAGCATGACGAGGATGGTCATGTCCGTCGTGGCCATCACCATGATCATGACCACCAGAGTGGCCATCATCACCACGACGATGGAACCGACGATGGCCCGCACGGCGATCAGGGCCAGCATCGGCTCCACGTCCACCATGACGCTTGCTGCCCCAGCGTCCTGATCCCCGTGCTGTCGATGGGCGCAGGCGAATATCGCTCGGCCGGTCCGGTCACGGCCGCGCCCGTCCGGCGAATGCAAGGCGCTCCCCCAGGCCTCCTCCTCCGACCCCCGATCCCCACGTCTCTGCTCTGACCCTTCGCGCGCCCGGCTGTTGAAACAGCCGGTCGTCCGCCGTTGGCTGACCGACTTGGGACAATCATGCCTAGCACCGATCGGATGGGCTCCATCCGGCGCGCACGCCGCGTTGGAAACATCGCCTTGCGCGTAATTTGCCTGGCCGCGTTTCTTGCGGCCGCGCCGTTCGTGCAATTGGCCGAGGTCGAGGCTCATGAAGGCCATGACCACGACAAGCCTCCGGCACTGAACCTGCCGGTCGCGCCACGGGTGGTCGCCGTTACGCCGGACTATGAGCTGGTCGGCGTGCTCTCTGGCGAGCAACGCCTGACCATCTTCCTCCATCGCTTCGAGACGAACGAGCCTGTCAAGGACGCCAAGCTGACTGTCTCGGCCGGCGGGCGCGAGGTTGAGGCGGTCGTGAGAGGTGACGGTGTCTTTGAAGTATCGGGACCATGGATCGGCGCGGCCGAACCCGTCGACATCATCTTCAAGGTGATGTTGCCGGGCGACCAGGACATCCTGACCGGTCGGCTGGAAAAGGCGACCGTTGCAAACGCGGCGGGAGGGCCCGCAACCAGGGGCGTCATCGCGCGGCATCAGACCCTTCTTGTCGGCGTCGGCGCGCTGATGGCGGGGGTTCTTCTCACCCTGCTGTTCGGCGCAAGCTTCGCGCGGCGCGGCAACATGCGTGACCAGCCGACGGGTTTCGGCAGCGCCGAACCGAGGGCTGGCGAGGCCGAAGGCAAAGTCAAACATCTGCGGCGTGCCCCCATTGCCCTCCTCGGAGTCTTGCTCGCGACCGCTTTGCTTCAGCCAAGTCGAGCCGTGGCGCAGGCGCCGGTTGACCTGCCATCGGTTCCGGCGACCATGGCCACCGACGCGCCGCAGCGCATGGCTGACGGCAGCCTGTTCGTCCCGATGGCCACCCAGCATTTGCTGTCCGTCCGCACCGTGCTGACCACGGCCAGTCAGGCACCGCGCACGGTTCAGCTCGTGGGAACGGTGATTGCAGATCCCAACGGCTTCGGCCGCGTCCAGCCTGCCCGGCCCGGACGCATCGAGGCGCCGGAAAGCGGCCTTGCCTATGTCGGCAAACGCGTCGCCAAGGGCGAGCTTCTCGGCTATCTGCGGCCCTACATCGAGGCCGCGGATAAGGCCAACATCGAGAGCCAGATCGCCGAGACCGAGGCCCGCATCGTCAAGCTCGCCACCATCCTCTCGCGCTACAACGAGCGGCCTGGCGCCATGCCGCAGGTCAAGGTGGACGAGGTCGAAGGCGAGCTCAACGCCCTGCGCAGAAAGCGCGCCGAGCTGCAACCCAGTCTCGTCGTGCGCGAGGAGATCCGGTCGCCGGTCGCCGGGGTCGTTTCAGTCGCGAACGTGGTGCCCGGCCAGATCGTCGAAGCCCGCGAGGTCGCCTTCGAGATTGTCGACCCGTCGCGCTTTTGGGTCGAGGCCATCGCGCACGATCCAAGTGTGACCATGAACCTCAGCAAAGCGTCTGCCGTCACCAACTCGGGGGAAACGTTGCCGTTGGAGTTCGCGGGTCAGGGCCTTGCACTGAAACAGCAGGCGGTGCCCCTCACATTTCGCATCACCCAAGCGTCACCCAGCCTCGGCATCGGCAAGCCGGTCAACGTGATCCTGCAGTCAACCGTCCAGCTCAGCGGTTTCGTCCTTCCCGCGTCGAGCGTGGTGCGCGGCCAGAGCGGACTGCCCACCGTTTGGGTCAAGAGCGAGCCCGAGCGCTTCGAGGCCCGGATGGTTCGCTACGAGCCGCTCGATGGTCAGCGCGTGGTCGTCTCGGCGGGTCTCGAGGCCGACATGCGCGTGGTGACCGACGGCGCCACGCTGCTCAACCAGATCCGCTGAGGGAGGAAGTCCATGTTCAACTTCCTGGTCTCGGCGAGCCTCCGCAATCGGCTGTTCGTGCTCGCGGCCGCGCTCATCCTCGTCATCTACGGCGCGATGACCCTGCGCAATCTCCCGGTCGATGTCTTCCCCGACCTCAACCGGCCCACCGTCACGCTTGTCGCGGAGGCGGAGGGCCTGGCCCCTGAGGAGGTGGAGCAGCTCGTCACGTTCCCGCTGGAGACGGCCATGAACGGCATGCCGGGCGTGGTGCGCGTGCGCTCGGTCTCGGGCGTCGGGCTGTCGATCGTCTACATCGAGTTCGACTGGGGCACCAACATCTATCTCAACCGCCAGCAGGTCACCGAGCGGCTCAACGTGGTGCGCGAGCAACTGCCGCGCAACGTCAACCCGCAGATGACCCCGATCACGTCCATCATGGGCGAGGTCATGCTCATCGCCGTTGCCAGCGATACGGCGGGTCCCATGGAGGTGCGGGAAGTGGTCGACTGGATCGTTCGGCCGCGTCTCCTGACCATTCCCGGCGTCGCCCAGGTGATCCCCATCGGCGGCGAGGTGCGCCAGTACCGCGTGACGCTCAATCTCGCACAGATGACCCGTCTCGACGTCACCCGCAGCGAGGTCGAGAGCGTCCTCAAGCAGTTTGGGGCGAACACGGCGGGCGGCTTCGTCGATCAGAATTCCCGCGAATACCTCATCCGCAATCTCGGCCGCACCACCCGGCTGCTGGACCTGGAGAACTTGACCGTCCTCTACCGTAGGGGCGTCGCCGTTCGGCTTGGCCAGGTCGCTTCCATCGACTACGCGGCGCGCGTGAAGCGGGGCGATGCCGGCTACATGGGCAAGCCAGCGGTGGTCCTGACCGTGCAGAAGCAGCCGAATGCGGACACCCTGAGGCTCACCGGCGATATCGAGGCCGCCCTTCTCGATCTCAAGCGCGTGCTGCCGAAGAACATCACCACGATGGACGTACTGTTCAGGCAGGCCTCGTTCATCAAGGTCTCGATCGACAACGTGTTGAAGGTCCTGGTCGAGGCCCTCGTCGTCGTCGCCGCGGTGCTCTTCCTGTTCCTGCTGAACTGGCGGACCACGGCGATTTCCCTCGCTGCGATCCCGATCTCAGTTCTCATCACCGTTATCGTCTTTCACCTGTTCGGGCTCACCATCAACACCATGACATTGGGCGGCCTTGCCATCGCCATCGGCGAGCTCGTCGACGATGCCGTGGTCGGCGTCGAAAACGTGTTCCGCCGCCTTCGCGAGAACAGGGCAAGGCCTGAGCCGCTGCCGGTTCTCCCGGTCATTGCCACCGCCTCCCAGGAGGTGCGCTCGGGGATCATCTACGCAACGGCCATCATCATCCTGGTGTTCGTGCCGTTGTTTGCGTTGTCCGGCATCGAGGGTCGTCTGTTTGCCCCGCTCGGCGTTGCCTACATCGTTTCCATCCTGGCGAGCCTCGTCACCTCGATCACCGTCACGCCGGTCCTTTGTTACTACTTGCTGCCGCAGATGCGGCGTCTCAGCCACGGAGATTCCAGGCTGGTCCACCTGCTCAAGACGGGCAACCGGCGGCTGCTCGGCTGGGCCTTCGGGCAGCAAGCCTTCGTGATGGTCGCCGCCATCTTCGCGGTTGTCGTCGCCGCATTCAACGCCGCATTCCTGCCCCGCTCCTTCCTGCCGCCCTTCAACGAGGGCACGCTCACCATCTCGATGCTCCTCCGCCCAGGCGTCTCATTGGCCGAGTCCAATCGGGTGGGGCTCATCGCCGAGCGTCTCATCCTGCAAGTGCCCGAGGTGAAGACCGTCGGGCGCCGCACCGGCCGGGCGGAGCTCGACGAGCACGCCGAAGGTGTGCACTCGGCCGAGATTGACGTCGACCTGAAGCGAACCAGCCGCAGCCGGGAGGAGGTCATCACCGACATCCGCTCCCGTCTCGCCATGCTGCCCGCCGCCGTCAACGTCGGCCAGCCGATCTCGCACCGCCTCGACCATATGCTCTCCGGCGTGCGTGCCCAGATCGCGCTCAAGATCTTCGGCGACGACCTGGATACGCTGCGCGGCCTGGCCGAGCAGCTGCAGGGCCGGATGTCCGGGATCAAAGGCCTGGTTGACTTGCAGGTCGAGCGCCAGGTGCGCATTCCGCAGGTGCAGGTCGCCGTCGACTATCAGAAGGCTGGCCTGTACGGCGTAACCCCATCGCATGTCACCGAGACGCTTGAGACTCTCCTCAACGGCCGTGTGGTCTCGCAGGTCATCGACGGCAACCGGCGCTACGACGTGGTCCTGCGCGTCGCGGAAGCCGACCGCACCACCGAAGGCCTGGCCAGGCTGATCGTTGAGACCCCTGCCGGCCGGGTGCCGCTGTCATCGTTTGCGCAGGTCATCGACACCGACGGGCCGAACCAGATTCAACGCGACAACACGCGTCGGCGCATCGTCGTGCTCGCGAACACCGACGGCTCGGACATGTCCAGGATCATCGGTGAAATCCGCGCCCTCCTGAATGAGGCGAAACTCCCGGCGGGGTATTCCACGACGCTCGAGGGGGCATTCCAGGCGCAGGAGGAGGCGTCGCGGCTTATTGCGCTGCTTTCCCTGGTCTCGCTCGGGGCCGTCTTCACCGTGCTCTACAGCCGCTACAGATCGGCGGTGCTGTCGCTCATCATCATGGGCAACATCCCGTTGGCCCTGATCGGAAGCGTGATTGCCCTGTGGGCCGCCGGGCAGCCGCTCTCGGTCGCCACCATGATCGGCTTCATCACGCTGGCCGGCATCAGCGCCCGCAACGGCATCCTCAAAATCAGCCATTACATCAACCTCGTCCTGCGCGAGGGCGAAACGTTCGGGCCGAAGATGATCATACGCGGCAGCCTCGAGCGGCTGACACCCGTGCTGATGACCGCGCTGTCCGCCGGCTTCGCCCTGCTGCCGCTGATGATTGGGGCCGATGCGCCGGGCAAGGAGGTTCTTCATCCGGTGGCGATCGTCATCTTCGGCGGCCTCATCACCTCGACGCTGCTCGATACCATCCTCACACCCGTCCTGTTCCTGAGATACGGCGCGAAACCGCTGGAGCGGCTCGCGTCGTTCAGG
>Ga0209726_10007761_pt1 | contig 11856 bp, 10 predicted proteins | sample Subgrocontami54m_FD_187453 | JGI IMG/M metagenome (GOLD analysis project Ga0209726, IMG submission 187453) | Subsurface groundwater microbial communities from S. Glens Falls, New York, USA - GMW46 contaminated, 5.4 m (SPAdes) (version 3) | ecosystem: Environmental > Aquatic > Deep subsurface >... | reverse complement strand
TCGAGGGCGTCGTGCTTCGCCTCGGCGAGAGCATCGGCCAGACCGAGCTGATCGATCCGGTCATCGCCTCGGCCTATCGCTTCGCCCGCACCCGCGGTGTCCCGGTCAACGTCCCGCGCCTGCTGGCCGCCTATGCCCGGGCCGCCGATCGGGCGGAGCGCACCGATGGCTTTCCGTGGGCCTTCGAACCGGGCGGTGGACCGGGCTCGCCGCTGTCGCTCGAGTCGCGCATGGCGGTCCACTGGCGGCCGCGCGACCGCCAGCGGCTGGCCGACGACCCGACCGGCTACGCCCGCTGGTTCGTCGAACCGATCGCCCAGATCCAGGTTCTCGAGCTCCTCGCCGAGCTGTCCACCGACGTCGGCGGCCAGGGCCGGGCGGCCGGACCGATCCGTGACGCGCTGCTGCCCTCGATCGAGGCCGGGTTCGCGCTCCACGTCGCGGCCGACGATCCGTGGCGCGACCTGTTCGGGCTGTGGCTCCTGACCCGGGCCCCGGCCACCCTCAACGACCTGTGGTACCTCGCCACGGCGATCGCCTACCGCTACGCCAGTCGCGCCAGGCGGGTGGCCGGACCGGTCCTGGGGACCGGGACGTTCGAGGGCGAGCCGCTCGCCTCGGCGAGTGCGGCGCTCGGGGCGGTCCTGTGGCAGCTCCGGACCTACGCCTCGCTGGTTCCGGAGCTGGTCGCGTTCGTCGCCGACAGCCGATCGGACGACGGCGGTTGGGCCGATCCCGGACAGCCGACCGACGTCCTGACCACCCTGATCGCCGCCGACCTCTTGCTGGGCCTCGACCCGACCTTCGATCCCGACCCCACGATCGCCTGGTTCGCTCGCGCCCAGGACCACGATGGCTGGTGGCGGGCACTGGGGCCGGAGGCACCGTGGCTGACCTCGGCCGTGGTCGATTGGCTGGTCCGGGCGAGTGGGCCGGTGGTGGCCCGGTTCCGCTGGCCGGGCGCGCTCAAGCTCGATCTCGATCGGCGCACCCAGCTGCCGACCTTTGCCTGGTTCGCCGACCTGGCCCACAACGTGGCCGGCGTCCCCGGGCTGGCCACCACGCCCTGGGACATCGCCTTCGTCGACCTGGCCGGCTTTGGCGCGTTCAACACCGAGCACGGCCAGGCCAAGGGCGACGACGTGATCGGCGAGTTCGGCCGGGCCCTGGCCCGGATCCCGGGCAGCCGGGCGATCCGCGATGGCGGCGACGAGTTCGTCCTGGTCGGCACGCCGGGCGACGAAGGCCTGTACGATCGACTCGACGCGTTCCGGTCGAGCTGGCTGGACGAGTTCACGGCCACGTTCGGGATGATGGACAAGCCGGTCCGGCCACGGATCCTGGTCTCCCGCGCGCTTGGCGGCGAACTCGCCTCGGCCCGCGAACGGCTCGGTCGGCGCATCGGCGACCTCAAGAAGGCGACACCGGATCCGCCCGATGACGGGGTGATCGAGCGGGCCTGACGGACGGCTGAACCGATACCCCTGGGGAGTATCGGGCCGGACGTGGTACGATAGCTTTCGATCACAACGCGCGACCCGCGCCCAGGGCGCAAGGACCCGACACCAGGCGATGACCGACGATTCCAAGACCATCAACCAGCCAGACGACCGCAACGGGAGCGCGCCCCTGGCCGCCCCGTTCGGCGGTCTGACGATCGACTTCAGCACCGACACCGGCGCCGTCCCGCTGGCGGCCGCGGTCACCCCGATCGCCTTTGGGCCGGCCGCGGCCGTCGACCTCGCGACCGGTGGGCCAAACGCGCATGCCGCCGCGGGTGACGGTCGGACCGAAGCCAAGGTCGTCATCGTGGGATCCGGTCCGGCCGGTCTCACCGCGGCGATCTATGCCGCTCGAGCGAACCTGGCCCCGATCGTGCTGGCCGGTTCGGCCGCCGGCGGTCAGCTGATGATCACCAGCGACGTCGAGAACTACCCCGGCTTTCCGGAGGGCATCCAGGGCCCCGACCTGATGATCCGCTTCCGCGAGCAGGCCGAACGATTTGGCAGCCAGATCGTCGACGTCGACGTCGATCGGGTCGACTTCTCCGCCCGACCGTTCCGCCTCTGGGCGCGCGGCATCGAGTACCGCGCCGAGAGCGTGATCGTGGCCACCGGGGCCAGCGCGATCTGGCTCGGCCTCGACAGTGAGACCCGCCTGCGCGGCCGCGGGGTCAGCGCCTGCGCGACCTGCGACGGGTTCTTCTTCCGGGACAAGGAGATCGCCGTGGTCGGTGGTGGCGACACCGCCCTCGAGGAGGCGACCTTCCTGACCCGCTTCGCGACCAAGGTCCACCTGCTCCATCGGCGTGACGAGTTCCGGGGCAGCCGGATCATGGTCGATCGGGCCCTGCGCAACCCGAAGATCGAGATCCACACCAACACCGCGGTCGAGGAGGTCCTCGGCGACGCGCACGTGGAGGCCCTCCGACTGCGCGACACGGCGACCGGGGCCGAGCGGACGATGCCCGCCGAGGGCCTGTTCGTCGCGATCGGCCATAAGCCGGACAGCGAGGTCTTCCGGGACTGGCTCGATGTCGACGAGAAGGGCTATCTCAAGGTCGAGCACCACACCGAGACCAAGGTCCCCGGCGTGTTCGTGGCCGGCGACGTCCACGATCATCGCTATCGCCAGGCCGTGACCGCCGCCGGCGACGGTTGCCGGGCTGCGATCGATGCGGAACGCTGGCTGGAATCCGAGGGCATCGCCGAGGCGAGCACCGCCAGCGCCTGGTGAGGTCGACCGAATCGTCTCTCGGAGAGCTCGTCAGGGTCGCCCTCGATGAGGCGATCGGCGCTGCGGAAGCCAATCCCGGCCGGTCCGTGGTCGTGCTCGACGCAGGCTGCGGGCACGCCTCGCCACTGCGGCCATTCCGGGCCCGGATCGGCCGTTTCGTCGGCGCCGACGTCCATCCGCCGGCGGATCCGATCGCCGGTCTCGACGAGTTCGTGACCGCCGACCTGTGCGGATCGAGCGCGCCGTTCGTGGCGGAGACGTTCGACGTCATCCTGATGAACTTCGTCCTCGAGCACCTCGACGACCCGGCGGTGGCCCTCGGGCACATCCGGCGCGCCCTCCGACCCGGCGGCCGACTGGTGGCCACGACGGTCAATCGGCGCCATCCGTTCGTGTTCGCCTATCTCAGCCTGCCGGTAGCGCTGCGTGGCCGCGTCCAGGGCTGGATCAAGTCGACGCCCGAGGACAGCCATCGGCTCGTCGGTCGGTGCAACGAGCCAGCCACGATCCGACGGACGCTCGAGGCCGCGGGGTTCATCGACACCCGACTGGAAACCGTCAACCATCTCAGCCGGGCGTGGGGACGACGACGCCTGACCCGGTTGATCGGCCGGATCGGCGATGGCCTGGTCACCGGCAGCCCGGGACGACGCTCGACGATCGTGGCGATCGGCTCCGCGCCGGCAGCGACCGGGCAGCGGGCTTGAGCGGGCTCGCGAGGGCCGGAACCCGCGTCCTCGATCCGGTGGTGGGCGCCTGATGTTCGCCCGCGGTGGGGGCCGGTTCAGGACCCCGGGCGAGGCCGTCGAACCGATCCCGCGCGAGCGACGCGGGCGGACCCTCCGTCGGATCGCCGCGTTCTTCGGCCCCTATCGGCCCCAGATCGCGATCGTCACCCTGGCGATCCTGATCACCAGCCTCCTCGGGCTGATCAACCCGCTCCTGCTCGGCAAGCTCATCGACGAGGTGATCGTCGGTCACGACTACGACCGGCTGAACCTGTATGTCGGGCTGATGATCGGGCTGCCGATCGCCACCGGGCTGATCGGGGTCGGGCAGGCCTACCTCAACAACGTCGTCGGCCAGAACGTGATGCAGGACCTGCGCAACGCGCTGTATGCGCATCTCCAGCGCCAGCCGCTGCGCTTCTTCACCGAAACCCGGACCGGCGAGATCCAGAGCCGGCTGGCCAACGACGTCGGCGGGGTCCAGCAGGTGGTCACCGACACGGCGGCCAACCTGACCAGCAACGTCGCGGTCGCGATCAGCACGATCGTGGCGATGTTCCTGATCGACTGGCGGCTGACCGCGATGTCGCTGGGGGTCCTGCCGTTCTTCATGTACCTGACCTTCCGGGTCGGCAAGGTCCGCCGCGAAGTCAGCAGCGAGACCCAGAAATCGCTGGCCGACCTGTCGGCGGCGACCGAGGAAACGCTCAGCGTCAGCGGGATGCTCCTGACCAAGACCTTTGGTCAGCAGGCGGCGGCGACCGCCCGCTTCCGGGGGCTCAACAAGCGCCTGGCCGCGCTCCAGATCCGCCAGGCGATGGTCGGTCGCTGGTTCTTCATGATCATCGGCACGATCTTCAGCATCACCCCGGCCTTCGTGTACTGGCTGGCCGGCACGCTAGCCGCCAACGGGGACAAGGGCGCCCCGACCGCCGGCGCCATCGTGGCCTTCACGACCCTCCAGAGCCGGCTCTTCTTCCCGCTCGGCGCGTTGCTCAACGTCCAGGTCGAGATCCAGGGATCGCTGGCCTTGTTCGACCGGATCTTCGAATACCTCGATCTCGATCCGGAGATCGTCGATGCGCCCGATGCGGTCGCCCTCGACGCCGGCGCCGTCCAGGGTCGGGTCCGTCTGCGCGATGTGCGCTTCCACTATCCGAGCGCCGCCGTCCCGGTCGCCGCGGAGCCTATCTCGACCAACGGCCGTCCGCCAGGCGACGCCGCCGGCCTGCCGATCGCGACCGAGCTGCTGGCCGTGCCCGAGCTGCGGATCGTCCAGGGGTTCGGGCTCGACGGGATCGACTTCGAGGCGGCACCGGGCGAGCTGGTCGCCCTGGTCGGCCCGTCCGGCTCGGGCAAGACCACCACCACCTATCTCATCCCCCGGCTGTACGACGTGGACAGCGGGTCGATCGAGGTCGACGGTCACGACGTCCGCTCGGTGACCCTCGAATCGCTTGGCCGGGCGATCGGCTTCGTGACCCAGGAGACGTACCTGTTCCACGCCTCGATCCGGGACAACCTGCGCTACGCCAAGCCCGACGCGACCGACGCCGAGCTCGAGGTCGCCTCGACGGCCGCCGCCATCCACGAACGGATCGCGGAATTGCCCGCCGGCTACGACACGATCGTCGGGGAGCGCGGCTACAAGCTCTCGGGCGGCGAGAAGCAGCGGATCGCGATCGCCCGGGTGCTCCTCAAGGACCCCCGGATCCTCATCCTCGACGAAGCGACGTCGGCGCTCGACACGGTCAGCGAGCGGCTCATCCAGGCGGCCCTCGAGCGGCTGATGGAAGGTCGGACCACGATCGCCATCGCCCACCGCCTGTCGACCATCCTGCGGGCCGACCGGATCCTCGTCTACGAGCGGGGCCGGATCGTCGAACGGGGCACCCACGCGGAATTGCTCGCCCAGGGCGGCCTGTATGCGAACCTCTATCGCGAGCAGTTCGAGACGACCGGACCGGAGCTCGTCGCCCGATGACCACGATCCGCACCGCCGTACTCCGCCACGAAGGCGCCGACCGGTTCGCCGCCACGACCGGGACCGGGCGCAGGGTGGTCTTTGGAGGCACGCCCGCGAAGGGCGAGCTGAGCCCGGTCGAGACGGTGGTCGTCGCGCTCGCCGCGTGCAGCGCGATGGACGTGGTCTCGATCGCGCTCAAGAAACGGCAGGACTTCACCCGCTACGAGATCCACGTCCGGGCCGAGCAGCGCGACGAGTATCCCCAGGTCCTGACCCGGATCGACGTGACCCACGAGGTCGAGGGTCCCGGGGTCAGCGTGGCGGCCATCCGGCGCTGCATCTTCCTGTCGGCCTCGAAGTACTGCCCGGTCAACGCGATGATCTCGGCTGGCGCGACCGAGGTTCACCACGCCTACCGGGTGATCGGGACCGGCAGCAAGCCCTTTGACGAGGCGGGCGAGGTGATCGTCACCGGGCCGTACCACCGACTGGACATCCTGGCCGACCAAGCGGGCTAGGCGGCCTCACCGACACCGATCGCGGCCGCTAGGTCCTGCGGCCGGCTTCAACTCGAGGTCGTCGCTGTCCTCGCCGGCCATGTCCCCTCCGCAGGTCGTCTCTCGCGCCAAGGGTAGCGCGCCGGGAGTAGCGAGACTCGGAGGTCGGGCTAGATCCTGACAGATGAACACCTCACGGTCGTTGGTCCCTGGATTGCAGGTCCCCGGGGGCGAAACGAGGGTCAACGGGATCAAGACCATCCCGTCGCGAGCGTGGCCCGGTACAAATCGCTCGGATCGAGGGCTTGCTCGCCCGGCGGACGTTGTCGAACGACCGCCTGATGTTCATTTGGCAAGATCGGGGCCTACGTGACCCCTCGAGCGCCGTCCCACCGGGGCGGCCGCGCACGGCAGGAGCGCAATTTGGGTTCGGATCGGTCGCGAGGGTCGCGGGTAGTGGGTCAGTTTCAGGATGCGGGACGGCAGGCACGGCTATAGCTGCTGGGCACCCCGGTAGAACTCGGCAAGAGACGACTCCTGCGTCCCATTGACCTGCCGCTTGTAGACCTTGTTCAGGACGAGAGCCACGCGCCCTGGCTTGATCTCGACGGCGGGCTGTCGCGGATCATTCGCCATGACCCACTGACCACCGATGTTCCGAATGATGATTTCACCAAGGTAGGCACCGACAAGCTTTGTATTGGTGTCCAGCTCGGCTTCGGTAGGTCGGGGTCCGCTCGGGTCCCAGAGGTTGTCGACCCAATCGTCAAGGTCGCGGATCCCGGCCTCCGAGTAGTCGAACGTCCTGCCGTACCTTGCGGCTGTGTCTACAAACAATGCGGCGACCTGATGTTGCTTCTCCCCAAGGCCGCCCTTATCGCGTTGACGGAAGAATCGCATCGTGACAAACTCCGCATATGCCTGACCGCTCACGCAAGCGCCCGCGCGATCTGAACGCTCTCGCCAAGGCCATTGTGGACGATGCAACGAGTGAAGAGCCGCGCCCGGAGAAGGACCCTGCTGCGGTCGCGCTCGGGCGCAAGGGCGGACTTAAGGGCGGCAAGGCTAGGGCCGAGAGCCTGACGAGCGAGCGGCGCGTCGAGATCGCCAAGAAAGCGGCAGCAGCGCGGTGGGCAAGTAGAGAGCAGTAGACAGGTCGCGGGACGGTTGCATGACTATGCGGTGGAATGTATAGTCATACGTCCATGACGGCGATCCACCCCGACTGCAACACGAGACGGCCCCCAGCGAGCGGCCGCACGCGCCGGTGAGCGCGCGTCTCGAGGTGGCGACCGAGGCGGATCGCCGGCCTGGCACCCCCGACCCGATCCGGGTCGCCATCATCGGCGCGACGGGTTATGTCGGCGCCGAGCTCGTCCGCCTGCTCGACCGGCATCCCGCGGTCCAGGTCGTCGGGCTGGTCGGGCGAGACCGCGACGACGTCCCGATCGGCACGATCCACGCTCACCTGGCGACGACGCCCCACCGGGTCGATTCCAGCCTGCCAAAGGCGGACGCCGTCTTCCTCGCCCTGCCCCACGGCACGGCCGCCGCGCTCGTCCCGGGGATCGTCGCCGACGGGGCGACCGTGATCGACCTGGGGCCCGATTTCCGGATCCGCGATCCGGCCGACTACCCGCGCTGGTACGGCTTCGAGCATCCCCACCCCGAGCTGCTCGCTGGCGCCGTCTACGGCCTGCCGGAGCTCCACCGGGCCGAGCTGGTCGCGCTCCGCGACGCGCCGGTCCGGATCGTCGGGGCGCCGGGCTGCTACCCGACCGCCACGCTCCTCGCCCTGGCGCCACTCGCCCGTGCCGGCCTGATCGGCGATCTGGTGGTCGATGCCAAGAGCGGGGTATCTGGCGCCGGGCGCGAGCCCAAACCCGACCTCCACTTTGGCGAGGTCAACGAGAGCGTCCGGGCCTACGGTCTGGGCGGTCATCGCCACGTGGCCGAGATCGAGCAGGAGCTGGCCGCCGCAGGCCGGGCAGGCGGACTCGGGCCCGGCGCAAACCCGGGCGTCACCGGGGTCGATTTCGTGCCCCACCTGATCCCGATGAACCGCGGCATCCTGTCGACCTGCCACGTTCGGCCGACCCGTCCGGTGTCCGCCGCCGAGCTCGACGCGCTGTACGCCGCCGCCTATGACGACGAGCCGTTCGTCGAGGTCGTCGCGAGTTCGCCGGCCACCCGCCACGTCCACGGCAGCAACATCGCCCGGGTCCACGTCCGGCTCGACGAGCGGAGCGGTCGGATCCTCGCCTTTGGGGCGATCGACAACCTGGTCAAGGGCGCCGCGGGCCAGGGGATCCAGGCGTTCAACCTGGTCCATGGCCTGCCCGAGACGCTGGGGCTCGAACAGCTCCCGATCGTCCCATGACGACATCCCTGCGGCCCGCCGCCACCGACTCGAACGCCGCCGACCCGATCCTGAGCTCACTCGCGAGCGACCTGCCACCGGTCGAGCGCCGGGCGGCGATCCCCCGAGGCTTCAGGGCAGGTGCCACCGCCGCGGGGATCAAGGCGTCGGGACGGCCCGACGTGGCGATCGTGGCGACCACCGACGAGCCCGCCGCGGTTGCCGCGGTCTTCACCCCGAACGCCTTTGCCGCGGCGCCGGTCCGCCTGTCGCAGGAACACCTCCTTGCGGGCGAGCCCGCGGGCGGCGGCCGGTTCGGCTGGGCCCGCGCGATCGTGTCGACCAGCGGCTCCGCCAACGCGGCGACCGGCCCGGCCGGCGACGCGGACCAGCGCGAGGTCGCCCGACGGCTTGGCGAGGCCCTCGGCGTGCCGACCGGTTCGACCCTCCTGCTGTCGACCGGGGTGATCGGGACCCGGCTGCCGCTCGACCGGGTCGCCAACGGGATCACGACCGTGGCGGCCGCCCTGGAGTCGACCGACGCGGGGTTCGAGGCGGCGGCGGTGGCCCTTCGGACGACCGACTCGCGGACCAAGACCGCGACCGTCGAGCTGACCCTTGCCGACGCCGCCGGCCGTCCCGTCCCGGTCCGGGTCAGCGGGATCTGCAAGGGCGTCGGGATGATCCATCCCCGGATGGCCACGATGCTGTCGATCGTCCTGACCGACGCGACGATCGCCCCGGCCGCGCTCAACGGCCTCCTCCGACCGGCCGCCGCGCGGACCTGGGACCAGCTCAGCGTGGACGGCGACACGAGCACGAACGACACCGTCTTCGTCCTCGCCTCGGGCGCGGCCGGAGCCGCCGAAGTGGCCGCCGGGACCCCCGACGCGGCGTCGCTCGGGCGCGCGATCGAGGCCGTCGCCCGCGACCTCGCGCGACAACAGGCCGCCGATGGCGAGGGTGCCACGACGCTGCTGACCTGCCAGGTCTCCGGCGCCGCCGACGACGCCGACGCGCGCGCCGTGGCCCGGGCCGTGATCTCGAGCAGCCTGGTCAAGGCCGCCGCACACGGACGCGACCCGAACTGGGGCCGGATCGTGGGCGCCGCGGGCAACGCCCGGCTGGCCGACGCCCCGGTCCTCGAGGCTGGCGGCCTGTCCGCAGCGGAGGCCGCGACGCGCGGCGGTGGCCCGGCCGTCCTGGATCCCGACCGGCTCCGGGTCGCCATCGCCGGTCATCTCGTGTTCGATGGCCGGGCCGGCGGGCCGGTCGTCTTCGATCGGGCGGCCGCCCGGGCCGCGATGAACGGGCCGGAGTTGCTCGTCCGGCTGGATCTCGGGCTCGGCGACGGGACCGGCGAGGCGTTCGGCTGCGACCTGACCGAGGCCTACGTGATCGAGAACGCGGAGTACACCACGTGAGCGAGATCCTCGTCATCAAGCTCGGCGGGACGACGATCGCGGACCAGCGCCAGGTCCTCGACGAGATCGCCGCGGTCGCCCGAAAGCGGCCGATCGTGCTCGTCCACGGCGGTGGCAAGCGGATCAGCGAGTGGCTCGAGCGGCTCGGTGTGCCGTCGACGTTCGAGGGCGGTCTGCGGGTGACCGATGCTGCCGCGCTCGAGGTGGCCGCCGCGGTCCTGCGCGGGGTCGTCAACAGCGAGCTGGTCGCCGGGCTGCGCGACCTCGGGGTCGATGCGGTCGGGCTGTCCGGGGTTGACGGTGGGCTGCTGATCGCCGAGCGCATCCCCGGCATGGGGCTCGTCGCCCACGTGGTCGGGCTCCGCCGCGACCTGCTCGATTCGCTCCTCGTCGGCGGGCAGGTGCCGGTGGTTGCGCCGCTGGCCCGCGATGAGGGTGGGCTCGTGTGCAACGTCAACGCCGACGATGTCGCCGCCGGGATCGCGGCCGGGCTCGGCGCCCGCCAGCTCGTCCTGCTGACCGATGTCGATGGCGTCCGAGACGCCGACGGCCGGCGACTCGACAGCCTGACCATCGGCGAGGCCGAGGCGCTGATCGAGGCCGGCACGATCGCCGGTGGCATGGTCCCCAAGATCCGCGCCGCGCTGGCCGCCCTCGGTTGGGACGGCGCCGAGGCGATCATCGCCGACGGGGCGGCGCCAAACGCCCTCGCCCGCGCCCTCGACGATCCGACGTTCGGCACCCGCCTGACCGCCAGTCGCTCGCCCCGGGTCGGGGCGGCCTGAGGAGGCCACGATGCGCAACGGAACCACCGCCGGGACGCGGGTCGATCGCCAGCGGGCCATCCGCGAGCTGATCGCCGGGCTCCCGATCGCCAGCCAGGGCGAGCTCGCCGAGCAGCTCGGGCGGCGCGGCTACAACGTCACCCAGGCGACCGTGTCGCGCGACATCGCCGATCTCGGCCTGGTCAAGATCCCGCGCGGGGATCGCCACGCCTACGTCGCCCCGGAGGACCTCGCGGTCCGTCCGCCGCGCTCGGACGACAAGCTCCGCCGGATCCTCGCCGACATCCCCGTGACGATCGGGCGGAGTGGCCTGATCCTGCTCCTCGTGGCGACCCCGGGGACGGCCTCGACGATCGCCCAGGCGATCGACGATTCGACGTTCACCGAGCAGGAGGGCACGCTGGCCGGGGACAATACGCTCCTGGTCCTGTTCGCTGACGAGGCTCGGCTCGAGCGTTGGCTCGAGCGCTTCCGGGCGATCGAGGCTCAAACCGGCGCATCCTCGGAGGCTCCCGTATGAACAAGGTCGTCCTCGCCTACTCGGGCGGGCTCGACACCTCGGTCGCCGTCGCCTGGCTCAAGGAGCAGTTCGGTGTCGAGGTCGTCACGCTCACCGTCGATGTCGGGGGCGGCTCGCTGCGCCAGGGCGTCGAGCGCCGGGCGATGTCGGCCGGCGCCGGCAGGGCCTACGTCGTCGATGCCCGCGAGAGGTTCGTGACCGACTTCGTGTGGCCGCATCTCCAGGCCAACGCGCTCTACCAGGGTGCCTACCCGCTGGCCACCGCGCTGGCCCGGCCGCTCATCGCCCAGCTCCTGGTCGAGGTCGCGGCGCGCGAGGGCGCGGATGCGGTCGCCCACGGCTGCACCGGCAAGGGCAACGACCAGGTTCGCTTCGACGTCGCGGTCCATGCCCTCAACCCCGGGCTCGAGGTCGTCGCGCCGATGCGGGTCGGGATGGGCCTGTCGCGCGACCAGGAGATCGACTACGCCAACGCCCGCGGGATCGAGATCCCGATCACCAAGGCCTCGCCGTACTCGATCGACGTCAACCTGTGGGGCCGGTCGTGCGAGACCGGCATCCTCGAGGACCCCTGGGTCACGCCACCGCCGGACGCCTACGAATGGACCGTCGAACCCGGCGCGGCCCCCGATCCGGTCGAGATCGTGATCGCCTTCGAGGGTGGGGTCCCGGTCGCGCTCGACGGCGAGCGGCTCGATCCGGTGGCCCTGATCGACCGGCTTCACGCCCTGGGTGGCGCGCACGGGGTCGGTCGGATCGACCACGTCGAGGACCGCCTGGTGGGGATCAAGAGCCGCGAGATCTACGAGACGCCGGCGGCCACGATCCTGCACGTGGCCCA
>Ga0209726_10007760_pt1 | contig 11856 bp, 10 predicted proteins | sample Subgrocontami54m_FD_187453 | JGI IMG/M metagenome (GOLD analysis project Ga0209726, IMG submission 187453) | Subsurface groundwater microbial communities from S. Glens Falls, New York, USA - GMW46 contaminated, 5.4 m (SPAdes) (version 3) | ecosystem: Environmental > Aquatic > Deep subsurface >... | reverse complement strand
TGAACCCGCGGATGTAGTTGGTGTTGACGTACACGGTCAGGTCCGAGTCGGCCACGAGACGATGCACCTCGACGGGATAGCCGTGGGCCGGCGTCACGCCGAGATCGACGATCTGCTCGCGGTCCTCGGCATCGTGGCAGAGGAGCCGGTCGCCGAACTCCGCGACCAGGCCGGCACCGAGGAGCCGCGCCAGCTCGGCGGGCCGAAGCATGCGGTGGAGGGCATTGGCGCAGATCAGCGTCACGTCTCCGCGGCGCACGCCTGCGGCATCCAGCTCGTCGAGGACGGCCCGGATCGCCACCTCGCGAATGGGCCCGAAAGATCCCGTCGTGTGATCGTCGAAGGCGATGGTCACCGTCGCGCCCGGCCGCACGAGCGCGCCGATGCGCGGCAGCCCGCGTGGGGCGGCCAGGGCCGCGCGCACGGCGCCGTCCAGGTCGGGGAGCGGGGGCAGGCGGGTTTGCTCGAGGTTGGAGAGAAGCCGGGTGTTCTCGGGAAGCTCGGCCTCGATCGTCGTCCTGCCGTACGGGACATGGACCTTCATGGAGGCCTCGCTTCCTTGACGGGTCACACGCTCGTCGCTACAGTGCGGCCATACTAACCCCGCGGCTCCGGCGCCGCATCGAATCTCCGCGGAGGCCGGGCTGAGGACGATGTAGGCTGGACTCGTGAGCGCAATGGGGACGCGATGATGGACCCGAAGCCGGTCCTGGTCGCCGGCGCGACCGGCTACATCGGCGGCCGACTGGTACCACGCCTGCTCGAGGCCGGGCACGCGGTGCGCTGTCTCGCCCGCGCGCCGCGCAAGCTGGCCGATCGGCCGTGGGCCGCCGATCCGCGCGTGGAGATCCGCCAGGCGGACCTATCCGACGCCGTTCCGCTCGTCGAGGCGATGCGTGGTTGCGGTGCGGCCTTCTACCTGGTGCACTCGACGAGCGTGGCGCGCCGCGAGAACGCCGCCCGGGATCGTGAGCTGGCGCGGACCTTCGCCGAAGCGGCCCAGCGCGCGAGGCTCGCGCGCATCGTGTACCTTGGGCGCCTCGGGGAGCCGGGGCTGAGCGAACACCTCGCCTCACGCCACGAGGTGGAGCGGCTGCTGGCCTCGGGGGCCACCCCGGTGACCGCGCTGCGGGCCTCCCTGATCATCGGCTCGGGGTCCACGTCCTTCGAAATCCTCCGGCACCTCGTGGAGCGGCTGCCCGTCATGGTAACCCCGAGGTGGGTCTCCACGGAGTGCCAGCCCATCGCGGTGCGCAACGTCCTTCACTACCTGGTCGCCTGCCTCTCGACACAGGCCACCGAAGGCCGGACGCTCGACATCGGCGGCCCGGAGGTGCTCACCTACCGCGAGCTGATGCGCATCATGGCGGAGGAGCTCGGGCTCAGGCGACGGCTCATGATCCCCGTGCCGGTGCTCGCGCCGCGCCTCAGCGCGTTCTGGATCCACCTGGTCACGCCCATCAGCCACCAGAGCGCGGCGCCGCACGTCGAGGGGCTCCTGAACCGCGCGGCGTGCCGCGACAACGAGGCCCTCGGCCTGATGCCTCAGCGCCTGCTGACCGTCCAGGAGGGGATCCGGCTGGCTCTGGAGCGAGTGGAGCAGCGGGACGTCGAGACCGTGTGGTCATCCGCGGGATCGGTTCCAGAAAACCAAGACTGGTCCGGCGGTCGGGTCTTCACCGACACCCGGTCGCTGGACCTCGAGGTCCCGCCCGCGGCGGTCTACCGCGCCGTGTGCCGCATCGGTGGCGCCAACGGCTGGTACTCGACCGACCGGCTCTGGTGGCTGCGGGGGGTGCTCGATCGCCTGGCGGGCGGGCCCGGGTTGCGGCGCGGCCGGCGCGATCCGGAGCGGCTCTCCTTCGGCGAGGTGGTGGACTTCTGGCGGGTGATCGGGCTCGAGCCGAATCGCGCCCTCAGGCTGCGGGCGGAGATGAAGGTCCCTGGTGAGGCGGTGCTGGAGTTCACGATCGACCCGAGGGACGCCCGGAGCGGGCCGTTACCGCCCGATGCGGCGGATCGCGCGCCACGCTCGCGGTTGACACAGACGGCACGGTTCCGCCCGCGCGGGCTGGCGGGCGTCCTGTACTGGTACGCAGTGTTGCCCTTTCACGGCATCGTCTTCCACCAGATGCTCCACGGAATCCGATTCGCCGCCGAGCGCCTGGCCGCGACGCCCGAGCCCCCCGGTCAGCCGCGGGACTGATCGGCCGGCACAGCCTCCTGCCGCTGATGCTGCCGGAGTTCGGACAGCTCCGCGTCCAGCCTGCGGATGCGGAGGGACATGCCCTCGAGAACGCGGTAGGCCAGCGAAGGATCCTCATGGACCTGTCGGAGAAAGGCGCGCTTGTCCAGCGTCAGCACCCGCGCCATTCCCTTGGCGCGAACGGTGGCTGAGCGAGGCTGCCGGTCGAAGATTGCCATCTCGCCGAAGACGTCCCCGGTCTTGAGCTCACCGACGACGACCTCGACCCCGCCGTCCTCGCGCAAGACCGTAGCCCGGCCCGCCTGGATCACGTACATCCGGTCACCCGGTTCCCCTTGGTGGCAGATCACGGCACCGTCCAAATATTCTCTGCCGAGCACCCCTTCATCCATGGGCCACCTCTCGCTTGGCCGCCCTGCGGCTTACGAAAGCCCCGGCACTCTCCCACGCGAACCGGCCGAGGAACCTGGGGTCGAGCGTCCGGGCGAAAATCTCGCGGTAGGGGGCGCTGCCGGTGAACATATCCCACAGCACCATGCTCATGCGCTTGGCTGCGCCCGACCCGACCTGCTCTCTGGCCGTCATCCGCATGACTCCCCGGAGCAGCGGCCGAAATGCCTTGATGCGATGAACGACCGCGAACATCAGCAAGCCGAAGCGGTTATCGTTGGCGATGGAGCGGTAGACCGGCCAATAGTGGCGCTGGAAGTTCTCGGCGGAGATCCCGCTGAACACCGCCGTCCTGGCGGCAGCTTTGGCGGTGCGGTAGGCGGCCCCGATTCCGTCCTTGTACAGACGGGTTACCCCGCAGTCGCCCAGCAGTACCAGGCGATCCATGAAGGGTCTCGTGGCTTCCCGGATGTTGATCTTGGGCGAGCAGTGACAGGCCCCCTCGCCCACGTTCCAGTCGCTGGGGAAGCAGCGCTTCACCGCCGGGGCCTCGAAGAACGTGTTGATGAGATCCTTGTCGATATCCCGGCCGAGGAGACACACCGTGAGAAAGTCGCCCTTGGGGATGATCGCGGCGCAGTCCAGGCGGGGAATGTCGAGAAGGAACATGTGCATCGAGTTGCCGAAATGGCGGCCGATCGTTTCGCTGCCCAGGTGCAGCTCGGTGATGTAGGCCTTGGTGGTCTCGCAGTGCTTGGACGGCAGACCGAGCTTCTCGAAGAGCTGCCAGCCGGCGGAGTTGACGCCGGTGGCCCCCACCAAGAGGTCGTAGGTCCGGGCGCCGTCCGGGAGGAGCACCTGGGGTCGCCCCTCATCCCAGCCGACCTCGGCGACGCGGGCCGCTATCACCTTTGCCCCTAGGTTCGTGGCGAGGGTCAGAAGGTAGCCGTCCAGACCGCCCCACTTCAACTCGCTGACGTCCCTCGGCCCGCCGCCCCGGTGGATCGCGGCGATCTTCTTCTCGCTCAGAGGGGTGTCGATCCTGATGCAGTCGGCATCGGTGTGGAGCTCGTAGGAGTCGATTCCCCGCTGGACGATGCTGGACGGGAGGTTGATGCCCTCTATGGCGAGTGCCTGGACGAGGGTTTCGGAGACGATGCCCCCGCACATGTTGCAGCCGGCCGGGCCCGGCTTGGTGAAATCGCGGGGCTCGTAGATGTCGACGGAGAGGTCGAGCTCCATCCGCTGGGCGAAGCTCAGGAGGAACTGGGCAAAGAGCGACCCTGCCGGGCCGCCCCCAATGATGCCGACTCGAGAGCCGTCCTCTAGCGCCACGCTCATCGTCCACCTCCCGCCGGAGCGAGCCCCCAGCCCTCAGATCAGACCCGCGATAAACGCTAGAGAGTGGCGCGCGCGCTGGCAATGGGTCAAACGGCTCAATTTCGGTGAGACGAGAAGTCCAGATCGGCCTCCAAAGATGAGCACAAGAGTGCCCAGTGACATGTGCAACGCCTCGCGATCGCACACCCTCGGCAACATGCATCGTTCCTGATACACCGGAGGCGACGAGGAAGGGCCCGTCGCGCATGTGTTCGGACCCATAGACGAAAACTCTCTCTCCCGCCGTTCGCAGTCGCGGGCAACGCGGCTGGCACACCAGGTGCTCCTCGGGCGTGATCATGGTTGTGCCCGTGTAAGCGTCCGGTGAACCCCACCCCCAGCATTCCGGGGGCGGGCGAGAACAGGAGGCGTGGCTAGTTCGGGGGGCTACGCCGGGGCGAGGGGCTGCGCGGCCTTCCAGTTCCTGGGCAGCAGTTCGGCGCGGCGGGAATTGGGGAGCGTGGGGATGCGCTCGAGGACGTCGCGCAGGTAGGCCCACGCGTCGATCCCGTGGGCCTTGCAGGTTGCCACGAGGCTGTAGAGGATCGCGGCACGCTTGCCGCCTTCGTCACTGCCACAGAAGAGCCAGTTCTTCCGGCCGGTGCACACGCGGCGCAGGGCGCGCTCGGCGGCGTTGTTGTCGATGGCGAGGGCCCCGTTCTCGCAGTAGCGCGTCAGGGCCGTCCACTGGGCGCGAGCGTAGCCGATGGCCTCGCCGATCGGACTCTTGGGCAGAACGCGGTCGGCCTGCTCGTCCAGCCAGAGCTTGAAGCGCCCCAGGACCGGCAGCGCGTCGGCCTGCCGGCGAGCGCGCCGGGTGTCGGCGTCGAGCCCTTTGGCCGCGGCCTCCACGGCGTAGAGCTGCTGGATGAACGCCAGGGCGGGCAGCCCCCGCACGGGCTCCGAGGCCTTGGCGTCCCAGAAGTAGCGTCGGGCATGCGCCCAGCAGCCGACCTCCACGATACGGCCCGTCGCGTACAGGGCGTCGTAGCCGGCAGAGGCATCGGCCTGCAGATGGCCGCGGAAGTTGCCGAGGATGGCCAGCGGCCCGGCGCGGCTGCGATCGGCCGTGTAGTCGTACATGATGTCGGCGGGCCGGCCATCGCCCACGTAGACCCACAGCCGGCCCGGGCGGGTCTCGGTCCGCGCGCGATCCAGCACAGGGACCGGGGTGTCGTCGGTGTGCAGGACGGCGCTGGCGAGCACCGTCGCGGTGAGGTCCTCGTACACCGGCGTGAGCAGGTCGGCGGCGGCGGCGACCCAATCGCACAGGGTCTGCCGGGACAGCGTGACGCCGTGGCGGGTGAAGATATCGACCTGGCGGGTGAGCGGGAGGTGGTCGGCGTACTTCGCGGTGATCACCTGGGCCAGCAGCCCGGGCCCGGGGCGCCCCTTCTCGATGGGCGCGGCCGGCCGAGGCGCCGTCACCACCGTCTCTTCACAGGCGCGGCACGCGTAGGTGAAGCGAACGTGGATGACCACCAGCTATAGCTGAGACGATTCGATCTTGACGGACGGTGCATGGCCAAGGAGGTTTTTTTGTGGCCCCCGGCGTGACTGCAATCGATGCAGATCTGCTTGGTGCAGACGTGCTCGTGGCTGGTGGAATGTTCCCCTTCAACTCCCCCAATGAAGGGAAGTTGTGGCTCTTCACGGCAAACCCCCGCTTGCTTCGGAAATCCGTGGCCGGGGGCTGCTGAGTTGTCGGAGCTGGGACGTCACCAGAACCGTCGGTCACGACCCTCACCTACACTGCCGAGTGCCCATAGGAACTTGGCTGTGACGGTCGTTTGGGCGGTTGACAAGGGGTATTGTGGTGATACATTCACGCCTGATAGTTGGTTAGCCTTGTCGTTGGGCCAGGTGGCTCGCCGATACTTAGATTCCTCCCCGGTGTTGCAAGCAACGCCGGGTTGATTCCCCCCGGGGGTTGGCTTCGGCCAACCCCCGGCTTCACATTCCCCCACATACAGCCCGGAAGGGGTGCCCGTGCCCGAGCCGGTGGCAATGACGCCGGAGCGCGCCATGGTGTTCATCGACGCGATGAACCTCTATGAGGGCCTGGGCGATCTCAAGAAGAACATCGACCCGATGATCAATACCAACGTGGACTACTCGAAACTTGCCCGGAAATTGGTGGAGGCGCATCGCCGACTCATCCGCTGCCACGTATACACGGGCGCGTACGACCAGCGCCGAGAACCTGAGAAATATTCCCCGCAGGTTCGCTTCTTCAACAAGGTGCACCAGATGCCGTTCGTCACGCTCAAGACACGCCCGCTGGTTTACCGCGCCGGGGCGTTCATCCAAAAGGGCGTTGATACGCTGATCGCCACCGACATGGTCTCGATGGCCTTCCTCGGCCACTACGAGATTGCCTTCCTTGTCTCAGGCGACGGCGACCTTGCACCTGCTGTCGAAGCTGTCAAGGCGGCGGGTAAGCAGATCATCGTCGCGGCTTTCCAAAGGAGTCGGTCGGCGGCTGTCGGAAACGCCGCCGACCACGAAATCGTCCTGAATGCGGACTATTGCAAGGACTGCTGCTGAAGTAGCCAAACTGAGACACTACCGGCCGAGTACCTGAACCTCCCGCAGTCCTTCGGCCTTCTCGTCGAGGTGGTGGCCGAGTGCTGGCCCGCTGGGCGCACCTTCACTCGGGAGACGAGATGACCTTCAGAGCCCTTCGTGCCGGGCGCGTGATCGATCTCAAAGGTCGACTGCCCTGAGCCATTCCCAGGGCCACCCGCCAGCGAAGCGAATTAGACTTCGATAAGCGCGAGGTCGCTCGCCAGCTCGACCGGCCCACCGAATCCCGCGCGGGCCTCGGCCAGCATCGGTTCTGCAAGATGATCGGCCGGTACGTGGGTCAGGATCAGGCGACCCACTCCTGCCTCCGCCGCGATCCGGGCTGCGTCCCCGGCCGTTGAATGGCCCAGCTGATGGACCTCGGCGGCTTGCGCATCGAGGCCCCCCGACTCGTGAATGAGGACGTCGGCCCCGCGGGCTGCCTCGATCAGTCGCTTCGTGGGACGAGTGTCGCCGCTGTAGACGAGCCGAGCGCCATCCCGCTCCACCAAACATCCCATCGCGCCGGCGCCCGGGGGCTCGTGATCGACCAGAAACGTCGTCAGCTGGGCCCCGCCCCGCAGCTCCGTAGGCTCTCCATCGACAGCTTCGACCCACCGGAGCTTGTCACCGAAGAGCCTCGGCACCGCGGTGGCGACGGCGTCAAATAGCTGCCCGATGTCGGCAAGAACGAGCCGGTCAGCGTACACACGGGTCTCGTCGCTCGGTGGGTGCCCCTGATTGCGCAGCGCCCTGATGATGCTCCAGAGCAGAAGCGGTTCCAGGCCTCCCATGTGGTCCATGTGCTGATGGCTCACGAAGATGTCGCGGACCTCGGCCGGGTCGCGCTTGGCGGCAATAAGTAGACGGACGGTGCCCAGGCCGGCCCCCGTGTCGAGCAGGATCCGCCCTCCCCTTGCTCCCTCGCCCCACTCGACGAGCACGCCTGCCTGGTGCCGCGCTTCGTTCGCCGCTCCACCGGTTCCGAGCAGGCACACACGCATCCGTGAGCCCACGGGCTCCTCCTCGGGGAATGCCGACGCTCCTCTTATGGACTGTGACTGGCAGTGGAGCAGCAAACCGCAGCCGGGTCAAGAGCCCGGGCGTTGACTGCCGGTGGCCTTAGGGCGACTCGACCCTGGCCGACTGCACGAAGTCGAAGGCGAACACGCTCACTCGATAGCTCGGCGCTGGCTGGCGAATGGGGACTTCGAAGTACGTGCGTGAGAAGCCTGGCAGGTTGCTGCCGCTCAACCATTCCACTCGCTGGGCAACGATCTGACCCGATGAGTCGAGGCTGTCGACGAGGAGCTGAACCTGCGTCGCGGTCGCGCCATAACTGCTCACAATGTAGCCACTGAGGCGCGGCTGACCTCGCCGCTCGAACCGCTCCCAGCTCACCGTGAAGTAACGCTCCCACGCGGGGAAATGTGGGGTGAGGGATTGAGCGGCCACGTCGGTCGCGGCCGCGAGCATGCCCACCAGAGCCGCAATCATGAGTACTCGTACACGCATCAGCGTCTCCTTTCGAGTGTCGACGACATCTGCTGCGGCGCCCTCTCAGGGCCACCCGCCGAGGCCGCTTCATGGGGACCCAACTCCGCCCTGAGTGCTCGACTACCGCCTTAATCGAAAGAACTCGCTCGGCCGTCCGCCGGTTCCCGCTCACTTGTCGTCTCGAGTCCACCCCTCAAGCTAAGAACTCAACTGCCGCTTGCTTCTCCGAAGCCCGCATTTGACCTATCCCTGGGGATCTGGCAGGATCACTACGATGGTAACCGCCGTTCTCCGCGCTGTGACGATGGGCCCAAGGGCAGCGCAACGATCGAGAACGGCCTCTATATCTCTTACGCCCTCCTCCTCGTCTAGGTCGCCTAGCTGAGGATGAAGATCGCGCAGATCGAGGACACGCATGTCTGATAACTGGCGGGAGGGCGCATGAGTCGCCGCGGCAGGTTCGTGACCGGCGGCCTTGTCATCGTCGCGGCCATTGCCTACCTCATCTGGTCTGGCGTGAGCCAGTCCGTCGTCTACTTCGTCACGCCGAGCGAGCTCCTGGCTGCGCCTACGCCGAGCAAGACGTACCGCCTCGGCGGTCAGGTCCAGGCGGGGTCGCTTAAGTGGGAGCCCAAGAGCCTGGACCTCTCCTTCGCGCTCGGGGACGGCAAGGCGAGCGTCCCCGTGAAGCACAAGGGCCCGGCGCCCGATCTCTTCGCCGAGGGGCGGGGCGCCGTCGTCGAAGGCTCCTGGACGAAGGACGGCTACTTCAAGGCCTCGCTGATCCTGGCCAAGCACTCCGAGGAGTACAAGGCGCCCCACGACGGCGCCGAGCCGGGGTACAAGGAGCTGATCAAGAGCCTGCGCGGGGATAGCAAGTGATCCCGGAGCTGGGATACGGCGCGACGGTCGCGGCGTTCGTGCTCTCCCTCTGGGGCGCCGGTGCCGCGGCGGTGAGCGCCCGCACCGGGCGCGCGGCGCTCCTCCGCTCGGGGGAGCGGGCCGCGGTCGGGGCCTTTGCGCTCATCACCGCCTGCATCGCCCTCATGATCTATGCCTTCCTGGTCTTCGACTTCTCGGTGCGGTACGTCGCCATCAACACCAACCTCGGGACGCCCTTCTACTACCGGGTCACGGCGCTCTGGGGGGCGCTGGAGGGCTCCATCGTCCTGTGGGCCTGGATGCTGGCGATCTACACGCTGATCGTGGTCATCCGGTACCGGCGCAGCCAGCCCGAGCTCTATCCGTGGGTGCTGTCGGTCATGCTCGGCAGCCTCGCCTTCTTTCTCCTCATCATGACGATCCCGGCGCCCCCCTTCGAGCGCCTCACGCCGATCCCGGCCGACGGCCGCGGCCTCAACCCGCTGCTGCAGGACGCGGGCATGATCACCCACCCGGTCGCCCTCTACCTTGGCTTCACCGGCTTCACGGTGCCGTTCGCTTTCGCCATGGCCGCGTTGATCGTCGGGCGCACCGGCGAGGAGTGGATCACCATCACGCGGCGCTGGACCATCATCGCCTGGTACTTCCTCTCGCTCGGGCTCCTCATCGGCGGCTGGTGGAGCTACCACGTGCTGGGCTGGGGCGGCTACTGGGCGTGGGACCCGGTCGAGAACGCGGCCTTCATGCCGTTTCTCACCTCCACGGCGTTCCTGCACTCGGTGATGGTCCAGGAGCGGCGCCGCATGCTCAAGCTCTGGAACCTCTCCTTGATCATCCTGACCTTCGGCCTCACGATCTTCGGCACCTTCCTGACCCGCTCGGGGATCATCGGCTCGGTCCACTCCTTCACCCAGGGCACGATCGGCTACTTCTTCCTGGGCTTCCTGGCGCTTGTGCTCCTCGGCTCTTTCTCGCTGTTGGCCTCCAGGGTGGAGCGGCTGCGCGCCGAGGGCGTGCTCGACTCGGTCGTCTCGAGGGAGTCCGCCTTCCTTCTGAACAACCTGTTCCTGGTCGCCGCCACCTTCACGGTCTTCTTCGGGACGGTCTTCCCGCTCATCTCCGAGGCCGTGCGAGGAGTCAAGATCAGCGTGGGCGCCCCTTTCTTCAACCTGGTCAACATCCCGGTCTTCCTCGCGCTGCTCTTCCTCATGGGCGTCGGGCCACTGATCGCGTGGAGACGCGCCTCAGCCGAGAACCTCAAGCGCAACTTCCTCAAGCCCGTCGTCGCGGGTCTCGTGGCGGCGGCGGCGCTGCGGGCGCTCGGCGTGGCCAACGGGCTGGTGCTGACGACGATGGCCCTGGCGGTCTTCGTCGCGGGGACGATCGCGCTCGACCTCTTCCGCGCGGTGCGGGCGAGGCGGCGGAGCGGCGACAACTGGGGCGCCGCCACCTGGGGCCTGCTGCTGCGGCAGAACCGGCGCTACGGCGGCTTCATCATCCACCTGGGGATCCTGGTCATGGCGCTCGGCGTGGCGGGCTCGCAGGCCTGGTCGGTGCAAACGGAAGTCACGCTCGACAAGGGCAAGAGCGTGGAGCTGGCGGGCTACCAGGTGCGCTTCGACGGGCTCTCGGCCTCGGAGGAGTCCAACCACGCCAAGGTCACGGGCACGTTCACGGTGACGAACGGGCTGGCGAGCCGGCACATGCTCTACCCCGCGAAGAAGTACTACCCGCAGGAGCAGACGCCCATTGCGTACGTGGACTACCGCCTCGGCTGGATCGAGGATGTCTACCTCGTGCTGGGCGACTTCGCCAGGGACGGCTCCCACGCGACGATCAAGCTCCAGATCAACCGCATGGTCTCCTGGCTCTGGCTGGGCGGGCTGGTGCTGACTTTCGGGGCGGCGCTGGCCATCCTGCCTGACGCGCGACGGGCAGCGTGACGGCCCCCGCGCTGAAGTGGGCGATTCCCGCGGCCGTCGTGCCGGTGCTGCTGCTGCTGGCCTACGGTTTCAAGACCAACCCTCGCGAGATCCCCTCGCCGCTCGTGGGCAGGCCCGCGGCGGCCTTTTCCCTCACGACCTTTGAGGGCGCCCCCCTGAGCCTCGAGGGCCTCCGCGGCCAGGTCGTGATGCTCAACTTCTGGGCCTCGTGGTGCATACCGGCCTGCTACGACGAGGCGCCGGCCCTGGAGCGCACCTGGCGCGCCTACAAGGACAAAGGCGTCATGGTGGTGGGCGTCAACATCCAGGACAAGGAAGAGGCCGCCCGGGAGTTCCTCAGGCGCTTCCAGCACTCGTTCCCCAACGCTCCGGATCCCAGGGGCCGGGTTTCGGTGGACTACGGCGTCTACGGCGTGCCCGAGACCTTCTTCATCGACCGCAATGGACGCGTGCGCTTCAAGCACGTGGGGGCGCTGACCGACGAGATCGCCCGGCGGCAGCTGGACGCCCTGCTGAAGGAGCCGTCATGACGCGCGGGCTCGCCGGTGCCGCTCTTGCCGTCGCGCTGGCCGCCGGCGTCGGGTGGGCAGCGCCAGCGCCCGCGCCCGCGGCAACAAAGGTAGACGAGCAGACAGTCCGCGACGTGGCGACCCAGCTCCGCTGCGTGGTCTGCCAGACCGTCTCGGTGGCGGACTCGCCCTCCGAGACCGCCAACCAGATGCGCGCCATCGTCCGCGAGCGACTGGCCGCGGGCGACAGCCCCGAGCAGGTGCTCGCCTACTTCGTCGAGAGGTACGGCGACTGGATCCTGCTCTCGCCGCCCAAATCGGGCTTCACCCTCCTCGTGTGGGTCGTGCCTTTCGTGGGCCTCGGGATCGGGCTCGTGCTGGTCGCGATCACAGTCCGTCGCTGGAGCCGGACATCACAGGCCGCCGGGCCCTCGCAGCTCGACCCCGCCGTGCGGGAGCGCATCCGGCGCGAGATGTCCAAGAT
>Ga0209726_10007758_pt1 | contig 11859 bp, 8 predicted proteins | sample Subgrocontami54m_FD_187453 | JGI IMG/M metagenome (GOLD analysis project Ga0209726, IMG submission 187453) | Subsurface groundwater microbial communities from S. Glens Falls, New York, USA - GMW46 contaminated, 5.4 m (SPAdes) (version 3) | ecosystem: Environmental > Aquatic > Deep subsurface >... | reverse complement strand
CGCACCGGGGGCGTCGCCGACCCGCCGGACAAGCCGGGCCTGGCCGCCTTCACCGCCACCATGCTGCAGGAGGGTACGCCGACACGAACCAGCCAGCAGATCGCCGATCAGTTTGAGCAGATGGGGACGCAGCTTTCCATCAGCACGGGACGGGAGCAGACCCTCATCTTCACGGAGACGCTGGACAAGCACTGGGCAAAGGCGCTGGAGATCATCGCCGACGTGGTGCAGAACCCCACGTACCCGCAGCACGAGTTGGAGCGGGTGCAGCGGGAGCGGTTGACCAGCCTGCGCCGAATGAAGGACGACGCCTCGGCCATCGCCGGTCGCGTGGCCCCGGTGCTGCTGTACGGCCCGGCCAGCGCCTACGGCCATTCCGTCTTCGGGACCGAGGAGTCCTTGGCCGCTATCACCCGCAACGACCTTCTCGCCCACTTCAACGCCAGCTTCGGCCCGCAGCGGGCTACGCTGGTGGTGAGCGGGAACCTGACGATGAACGATGCGGTGCGCGTTGCCCAGGAGTATCTGGGCGACTGGGGAAGCACGGGCCTTACACCTGTCCCCACTAGGGTAGGGATCCCGGAGTTGCGCCCTGCTCCGCCTGCTACTGCGACCATCTACCTGGTGGACAAGCCCGCAGCAGCCCAGTCGGTTATTCGCGCGGGACACGTCACCATACCTCGCAGCCATCCGGACTACCTGCCCCTGCTGCTGATGAACCAGGTCTTGGGTGGGCAGTTCACCGCACGGCTGAACATGAACCTGCGCCAGAACAAGGGGTACAGCTACGGCTACAACTCCTTTGTGGAGTGGCGCACGCTGTCCTCGGCGCTCATGGCCGGTGGCAGCGTGCAGACCGAGGTCACGGCACCGTCGGTGACGGAGACGCTGAAGGAGTTCCGGGACATTAAAGGCGAACGGCCCATTGAGGACGACGAGTTCCAGTCCGCAAAGGACTCCCTGCTGCGCCAGTTGCCTGCTTCCTTTGAGACGCCGGGACAGATTGCCGAACAGCTCATCCGCCTGGTGGAGTTTGACCTGCCCGAAGACTACTTCCGCACCATCGCCGGCCGCATTGAGTCAGTAACGGTGGAGGACGCGCGCCGCGCCGCCCAGCGCTACCTGGACGCGGACCACCTGGCCATTGTTGTCGTGGGCGACAGGGCGCGCGTAGAGGGCGGCCTGCGGGAGCTTGGCCTGCCGGTGAATGTGGTGGATGGAGAGGGGAACGAGACGTGAGAAGTCTCGACGGATCGAACATCCAAGCGCCCTAAGGAGGTATGACCGCGTTCAGCAAACTATCAAAGGCTACGCCTGCATAGGGGGACATGGGGTGCGTGGGCTGGGATTAGGCATTCCATAGCTGAAATTGGACATATTGGACACGGTCAAGCGTGTTTTGGGGATTGCGGAATGGGCAGATGACGGGAATGCTTATTGTGGCTGGCACATAGCAATGTTTTCTTATGACATGTGCCAAATGTTAGCTGCCTTCAAGCGTCAACAATGCAGTTGGTGGTGGTTTTCAAGATTGCATTTGGACAGGCGCGGTGGATGACACTCCGCACCTCCCACTTTACGATTACCCTCTCCCTGGCACCCTTTCAGGAGCGAGGCCATAATTGGGGCTTCCAAAAGGACTACGTTTGTTCGCCACTGACCTTCTACCTCCATGCAAGACCGCAACTCTGAAGAATACTTTGCCCATTCCAGGAACGATGCGGGTCAGCGCCACCTTCTGGTAGACCACTTGACCAGCGTGGCAAACTTGGCCCAAGAATTCGCCGCACCCTTTGGCGGCGGGGATCTGGCCTACTACGCTGGCCTGTGGCACGACCTGGGGAAGTTCAACCCTGCCTTCAAGGACTACCTTCGCCGCTGCGAAGCCGATCCAAGGGCCAAAGGCACCGGTCCCGAACACAGCGGTACCGGTACTATCTGGGCCTACAATCGTTTGGGTGAAATAGCCCTCTTAGACCTAGGCCACCACGGCGGTCTGGCTGCCCAGCCTGATTTCCGCCGATACCTAGCCCAAAAAGCATATGACCCGACTGTGGCAAATGCCTTGAGGGTTGCTGCACAAGCAGGGGTAAACCTCATTCCCTCCCCACGGCCTGAAATGCCCTCTTATTACGTACAGGACAACTTAGCAAAAGAACTCTTCCTGCGAGTCCTCTTTTCCGCGCTGGTAGATGCTGACTACCTGGACACAGAGAGCCATTTCAACCCTGAACGCTCCCGAGCCCGGGGCGCAGACACTATCATATCCCAGCTTTGGGACCGGCTGGAACAGCACTACCGGCAGTTCAGCAATGCCACAGGCCCCGTTAACGACGTGCGTCGGGAAGTGTATCAGGCATGTCTTGCCGCTGCCGAGCAGCCTCCTGGACTCTTTCACCTCACCGTGCCTACCGGCGGCGGCAAGACCCTGGCCGGCATGGCCTTCGCACTCCGCCATGCCATGAAATACAATCAACGCAGGATAATCGTCGCCGTGCCCTTCATCTCCATCACGCAGCAGACGGCCCAGAGCTACCGCGAGGCCTTTCAAGATACTGACCCGGACCATCCCATCGTGCTAGAGCACCACAGCGGCACAGCCCCAAACCTGTCCGCCGCCGACGATGATTTCCATTCTGACGCAGTCTGGTCGCGTCTAGCTGCCGAAAACTGGGATGCCCCTATCGTCGTCACCACAACCGTGCAACTCTTTGAGAGTCTTTTTGCCAATCGTCCTAGCGCAACGCGCAAGCTCCACAACCTTGCTAAGAGCGTCATCATCCTGGACGAGGCACAAGCCTTGCCGCTCCATCTGTTGAAGCCCATCCTCAGCGCCTTGCGGGAGCTGTGTCAGCACTACGGCGCAACCGTTGTCCTCTCCACTGCTACCCAGCCGGCGTTCCAGGCCATACCTGAGTTCGCAGACTTGCACGCACGCGAGATCGTACCCGACTATCCACGTCATTTCGCGGCACTGTGCCGCGTGGAGTATGAGTGGCATACCGACACGCCCCTCGCCTGGTCTGAAGTGGCGGAAACTATGGCCGAGGGGAAACAAGCCCTGGCTATCGTCAACACCAAGAAAGACGCCATGTCCTTGCTGGACGCTCTAGAAACCCAGGGCGCTAAGAACCTCCTGCATTTATCCACGTACCTGTGTGGCGCGCATCGCATGTCCGTTATCAAGCAGGTTAAAGAGCGTCTTGCCAACAAACAGCCCTGCCTGCTGGTCTCCACCCAGGTAGTGGAGGCTGGCGTAGACCTGGACTTTCCCCTGGTGCTACGCGCCCTAGGCCCATTGGACTCCATCATCCAGGCGGCGGGTCGCTGCAACCGGGAGGGAAAGCTAGCGCAGGGGCGCGTCATCATCTTTCGGCCAGAAGGTGGAGGCCTGCCTACAGGGACATACCGCACAGCTACGGACATCACCTCGACAATGTTGAATGGCGGGCCTCTAGACCTACACGATCCTGGCATCTCGGAAACTTACTTTTGGCGTCTTCTATCGTTGTTTGAGAACGATCCTACAGGGCAGAAAATCCAAGAGTTCCGCCAGGCATTCAACTACCCAGAGGTGGCGGGCCTCTTCCGCATGATTGACGACGCCACTGAGACCGCCATTATCACCGGCTACGGCTCCGAAGAGGAACGGGCTGAGGTGAAGCGCCTTATCCAGCAGCTTCAGGGCGGAGGCAATCCGCGTATCCTGATGCGCAAGCTCCAGCCGTACACAGTGAACCTCTATCAAGGCCAAGTCGCCTCGGCTCCCCTTGCTCCTATCTTTGCCGGCGTGCATCAATGGCTGGGCGAGTATCACCCACTTCGTGGTATTGGCGGCGTCACCACACTGGACGCTGAGCGCCTGGTCTTCTAGCCCCTTAGGGCGACTGGTGATTCCCTCTTTCCTCCTTGCATCTTGCCGCACTAAAGTTCTATAGTTCCTCTTGCGGCACGATTTGTTCCCTACCTTGTACGGAAAACCTGTAGAAGGAGGCGCATCTATGCAAACTGCCCTGGCTCCGCCCTTGGTTTTGAAAGTCTGGGGACCTCTGGCCTGCTTCACCCACCCGGAGATGAAGGTGGAGCGCGTCACTTACCCGGTCATGACGCCCTCCGCCGCCCGGGGCGTGCTGGAAGCTATCTTCTGGAAGCCGGAGTTCACCTGGCGAGTCCAGGAAGTGCAGGTCTTGAAAGAAATCCGCTACTTCTCCATCCTGCGCAATGAGGTCAACTCCCGCGCCAGCGAGCGCACCGCCGCCCGCTGGCAGAGCGATGGCGAAGGCGGCTACGATGCGGCCTCGGACCGCGCGCAGCGCCACACCCTCGCCCTGCGGGATGTAGCCTATCTTATCAAGGCCCAAGTACAGGTGAAGGAAGGCGTTGCAGAAGACCCGGCGAAGTACCGCGACCAGTTCCGCCGACGGGCCACCGATGGTCGCTGCTTCGCCACGCCCTACCTGGGCTGTCGGGAGTTCTCCGCCGCCTTCGGTTTTCCTGATGGCTCTGAGAAGCCAATTGACCGCACGGAAGACCTGGGCCCCATGCTCCTGGACATCGCTTACGACGCTGACGACTCTGGCCGGGGCAAGCCCGTCTTCTTCAACGCGCGCTTGGAGAAGGGCGTGCTGTACGTTCCAGAGGCATTCGCGCAAGGAGGTATTTAGCTATGCTGCTGCAAAAGCTCAAGGAGTATTCCGAACGCTTGGCTTTGCCACCGCCTTTGTACAATCTTGCACCGGTGCGCTACATCGTGGAGCTTGCTCCCGACGGCCGTTTCCTGGGCCTGACCGACACCGCCGATGCCTCCAGCCGGGTCACCCGCCGGGGCCAGCCGAGGCTCGTTCCCCAGGTGCAACGCAGCTCCGGCATCAGGCCCTTGCTCCTGTCTGACAAGGCCGATTATGTGCTGGGGTATGCTGGCGACGGCGACAAGCCCGAGCGCGTTGCCGCCTGTCACGAGGCTTTCGTGGAGTTGACGGAGGCTTGCGCTGCATCGACAAAGGAGCCTTCTGTGGCTGCCGTCCTGCATTTTCTCCAAGCAAGCCCGATGGGGCAACTCACTGTGCCCCAGGGCTTTGATCCCAGCGGAACCATCACCTTTCGCGTGGACGGCGTCTTCCCTGTAGACCTGCCCTCCGTGCGGGCGTTCTGGGCATCCCGTAACGACCCCTCCTTAGCCGGCGCGCCGATTATGCAGTGCGTGGTCTGCGGCCAGCAGCGGCCTGTCCTGGAACGCCTCCAGGCTAAAATCAAAGGCGTTCCCGGCGGCCAGACCTCCGGCACGTCCATCATCTCCGCCAATGCTGAGGCCTTTGAGTCCTATGGTCTGGAGGCGTCGCTCATCGCGCCCACCTGCGCCGATTGCGCCGAGCGCTTCACCAAGGCCGCCAACGACTTGCTCGCCGGCCCCACCAGCGTCCTGCGACTCAACAACATGGCGTTCCTCTTCTGGACCAAAGAGGATGTCGGATTCAATATCGCTCCCATCCTAAGCGACCCGCAAAATGAGGACATAGATGCCCTCATTAACTCAGTGGGCGGCGACACGAAAAAGGCATTAGCCTCAACGCCTCAGACCACCGATGTGCAAGCCCACTTGGACTCTCCCCGTAGCGGCAAACCCATGCCTGATCTTGATGACACACCCTTCTACGCCACCGCCCTTTCTGGCAGCGGGGGCCGCGCCGTTGTCCGGGACTGGCTGGACACCACGGTCCGTGAGGTGAAAGAGAGCCTGGCCAAGTGGTTCATCGCCCAGCGCATCGTGGACATTAACGGGCAGCGGGAGCCGGTAGCTTACCTGAGCCACCGTGCCCTGGCCTTTGCCACCGTGCGGGAGGCCAAAGACCTGCCCGTCACCACGCCGCGCACCCTCTTGCGCTGCGCTCTCACCGGCGCGCCGTTGCCCATGGACATCCTCTACCAGGCCGTGCGCCGCAATCGCGCCGAGCGAGACGTCACTCGCCCCCGCGCAGCCCTTATCAAACTCGTGCTCATGACTCAACCGAATGTCACTTACAAGGAGCAAGATATGGTCACACTCCAAATGAATCATCCCGAGCCTGCGTATCAGTGGGGGCGAGCCTTCGCAGTAATTGAGCAAGCACAGCGAGCGCCTGCGAGGCCTGGCCAACAACGCGAGATTAACGCCAGCGTCGTAGACCGTTTTTATGGCACCGCATCTTCCACACCTGGTACGGTGTTTGGGCTTCTGATTAGAAATGCGCAAAACCACCTAGGGCGCATTCAAAGCACGAATCCTCGAGCTCATAACGCGATTCAAAGAAAACTTGAGGAGGTCTTATCCTTGATAAGTCCTCAAGACCTAGCGAAGCCCTTTACCTTGAAGGAGCAAGGGCTTTTTGCCCTTGGCTATTACCACCAGCGTGGCTACGATCGCGCCCAGGCCCGCGAGGCCGCAGAGCGTCGCCGACAAGGGTTGGCTGTTGACCCTGCGATCCCGGAAGCCCTGGATGAAAACGAGTCCTCCGAAGGTTAACCCCCTCCGTTATCCAAGCCAACAATGAGACAAGAAAGGAAGCTCACATGACCATCGTCACTGCCACCGTTGCTCATCTGGACGTGAACCGCCGCCACGATTTCATCCTTCTGTTTGATGTCGCTGACGGCAATCCCAATGGTGACCCCGACGCCGGCAACCTCCCGCGTCTTGACCCTGAGACCATGCATGGCCTCGTTACCGACGTCGCTATTAAGTGTAAGGTGCGTGATTTCGTTAATCTCGCCAGGGGCACAGAAGCAAACTACAAAATCTACGTCCTAAGCGGAGGGGAAGCCCTTAACACCAAACATCAACGGGCCTACACAGCCCTTGGGCTGAAGTCCACTGGAACAAGGCAGGCCGTAGACGAGGTGGACAAGGCGCGCGCCTGGATGTGCCAGAACTTCTACGATATCCGCTTCTTCGGCGCGGTGATGACCACAGGCGTCAACGCTGGGCAGGTGCGCGGCCCTATGCAGATCACCTTCGCGCGTTCGGTAGACCCCATTATCCCTCTAGACCTATCCATTACCCGAGTCGCCGTCACACGGGAAGAAGATACCAAGATTGCTGTATCCGAGGAAAGCGGTCAAGGCGGGGGTGGCAAACAGACAGAGATGGGCCGCAAAGCCATCGTTCCCTACGGCCTCTACCTGGCCCACGGCTTCTTCAACCCCAATTTCGCCCAGCGCACCGGCGCAACCAGCGAAGACCTGGGCATCTTCTGGCAGGCGCTCCAAATGATGTGGGACCTGGACCGCTCCTCCTCTCGGGGCATGATGGCTTGCCGGGGCCTGTACGTCTTCTCTCACGACAGCAATTTAGGTAACGCACCGGCGCACACCCTCTTTGAGCGGATCAGTGCGGAGAAGAAGCCTAGCGTTGAAGCGCCCCGCAAGTTCACCGACTACGAGGTAACGGTGAATTGGGGTGACGGCCATCCCGCCGGCGTGACGCTCACCCGCCTCGTGGGATAAGAACCTTGTTGCATCAACATCAATGAATGTCCCCTTCCCACTTTAGGGGAAGGGGACCACCGGGGATGAGGTGAAGGAGGCCCGACATGGAACAGCCCATAGACATTCCAGCGGAAGACCAGCAAGAAGAAGACGCAATCCCTATCTCGGCGCTGGAGCACTACAGCTACTGCCCCAGGCAGTGCACCCTGATCCACCGGGAGCAGACCTTTGACGAAAACATCTACACACTGCGAGGGCGGGCAGTCCACGAACGGGTGGACGAGCCGGAAGGGGCAACCGTCGCGGGAGTCCGTGTGGAACGCGCCTTGCCCCTGTGGTCCAGCGCCCTGGGCCTCATAGGCAAGGCTGATGTGGTGGAGTTTTACGGCGAAACCCCTTATCCGGTGGAGTACAAGCACGGCCCTGTCCGGCAAGGCAAGCACGCGGACCTCCAGGTCTGTGCGCAAGCCATGTGCCTGGAGGAGATGCTAGGCGTCCCTGTGCCGGAAGGCGCGGTCTACCACTTCTCGTCCCGCCAACGCAGGGAGGTGGTATTCACCCCAGAGTTGCGTCAGGGGGTGCGTCAGGCCATCGCCGGAATCCGCCGCATCCTGAGCACAGATGCACTACCTCCGGCCCCAGCCGACGCTCGTTGCAAGAACTGTTCACTCATAGACTCCTGTATGCCCTATGCCGTGGCCGACAAGGGCAAAGTCGCCGCCATCCAACGCCAGCTCTACGTCCCTATGAGGGAGGCAAGCCGTGGCCAATGAGTTGCTGAATACCCTTTACGTCACCACCCAGGGGTCCTACCTGCACATAGAGGGCGAGACCCTCAAGATAGAGGCTGAGGGCGACACCAAGCTCCGGGTGCCCGTCCACCACCTGGGCGCTGTTGTCTGCTTCGGGCGCGTCATGGTCTCCCCCGCTGCCATCGCCCAATGCTCTGAGGATGGCCGCGACCTGGTCTTCCTCAGCGAAAGTGGCCGCTTCCGTGCCCGCATGGTCGGCCCCACCACCGGCAACGTCCTTCTTCGCCTTGCCCAGCACCAGGCCTATCAGACGCCCGAACGAACCCTGGACATTGCCCGCAACATTGTCGCCGCCAAGGTGCAGAATAGCCGCCTTGTCCTTATGCGAGAAGCGCGTCAAACCAACGACCCTTTAACGGAACCCGCGCTGCGCGATGCTTCTGGCCGTCTGGCTGCCATTTTGGAAGCTTTACCCAAAGCTGCCGATCTGGACACCCTGCGTGGCTGTGAGGGCGAAGCGGCGGCTGCCTACTTCGGCGTCTTCCAACATTTGATCCGGGCCGAGGGCGACGCCTTTGTCTTTGATGGTCGCAACCGGCGCCCTCCCAGGGACCCCGTCAATGCGTTGCTCTCCTTCCTCTACGCTCTGGTACGGGTGGAGTGCCAGGCCGCCCTGGAAGGTGTTGGGCTGGATCCCCAGATCGGCTTTCTCCACGCCGTCCGGCCAGGCCGTCCTTCCCTTGCCCTGGACCTCATGGAAGAGCTGCGTCCCCTCATCGCCGACCGCCTCGCCCTCACGCTCATCAACCGCAAACAGATCACACCGAGCGACTTTGAACAGCGCCCTGGCGGCGGAGTCTTGCTGAACGACCAGGGCCGGCGCACCCTGCTGATCGCCTATCAGAAGCGCAAGGCGGAGGAGGTCTACCACCTGCTGGCTGCAAAAAACACGCCACTTGCACTTCTGCCCCACTTACAGGCGAGGCTTTTGGCCCGACACCTGCGGGGCGACCTGGAGCACTATCCGCCGTATCTAGGGAGGTAACCATGTGGGTCCTGGTCACCTACGATGTCTCCACGGATGACGCAGCCGGTCGCAGGCGTCTACGGCACGTCGCCAAGGTCTGTGAAAGCTACGGCCAGCGCGTCCAGAAATCCGTCTTTGAGTGCACCGTTACCGAGATGGTCTACGAGAAGTTGAAGGGCCGCCTCCTTCACATCGTAGACCTCAAGGAGGACAGCATCCGCTTTTACAAGATCCCTGAGGAGCGGGAGCGGCGTGTAGAGGAGTTTGGCGTTGGGCACGTCATTGACTTCAAAGGCCCCCTGGTGGTGTAGCGCTGACCCCATGCGATGGCCCGTTCAGCTTGCAGGTCTGCGTTCCAAGCTGGAAGGCCCGCCCAGGCAAGCGGGCGTTGGTCTTTCGGCAAGCTCCCCGGCAGGCTCTGCGAAGCATAGAGAAAGGAGGTACGCGGCGAACAGATACGGTTTCCCAAGCTAGGAGTTGCACCCCGCCTGAGTGCGGGGTGAGGATTGAAACTTCAAAGCCGCTCATCCAACCAAGCCACTCGCGGGCTGTTGCACCCCGCCTGAGTGCGGGGTGAGGATTGAAACATCTCCGCCTAACGGCTGGTCTCCAGTGCCGTCCGCGTTGCACCCCGCCTGAGTGCGGGGTGAGGATTGAAACTACTCTGATAGCGATGCACCTATTATACCTTCCGCAGGTTGCACCCCGCCTGAGTGCGGGGTGAGGATTGAAACGGCTTCCAGACTTTGGTTGTACCATCCTTGCGGGGTTGCACCCCGCCTGAGTGCGGGGTGAGGATTGAAACGTGTAGTGTGCTCCCAACGGACCAGCAAAGCTTGTCGTTGCACCCCGCCTGAGTGCGGGGTGAGGATTGAAACTACAGTGATAGCGATGCACCTATTATACCTTCCGCAGTTGCACCCCGCCTGAGTGCGGGGTGAGGATTGAAACGGCTGACATTGGGTGTCGGGACGCGGCGTCTGGGTGTTGCACCCCGCCTGAGTGCGGGGTGAGGATTGAAACTGCGGCGCATCCGGGTATCGCAGCCCGTACAGGAGTTGCACCCCGCCTGAGTGCGGGGTGAGGATTGAAACTCGGCGTCAAAAATACAAAAGCGCACGACAGCGGGAAGTTGCACCCCGCCTGAGTGCGGGGTGAGGATTGAAACAGGCCCTCCTCCAGGACGGCGACGCTGTGGGCGTTGTTGCACCCCGCCTGAGTGCGGGGTGAGGATTGAAACCAGATAAAGGCGCGTTTCTCTGCGTCCAGGCGCACCGTTGCACCCCGCCTGAGTGCGGGGTGAGGATTGAAACACGTAAAGACGCTAGGCCGCGTAGACGCCGAAGTGCAGTTGCACCCCGCCTGAGTGCGGGGTGAGGATTGAAACGGCCCCACACCCACAGGCTTGACCACTACCGCAGGATCGTTGCACCCCGCCTGAGTGCGGGGTGAGGATTGAAACTTGCTCAACCGCCACGTCTGGTTGATAGTCAGGTCGTTGCACCCCGCCTGAGTGCGGGGTGAGGATTGAAACAAGAATGGGGCCAGCCTGACGAAACTCGTATCAGGGGTTGCACCCCGCCTGAGTGCGGGGTGAGGATTGAAACCTTGCAGGCTTAGAGCCGCCTATGCGCTCGCTCTTGGGTTGCACCCCGCCTGAGTGCGGGGTGAGGATTGAAACTGGAACACGCCCCCCTCCACCAAGCCCACCTTGAGGTTGCACCCCGCCTGAGTGCGGGGTGAGGATTGAAACGAGTCTATGTGCTGAAGCAGCTCACCAGCACCAGCTAGTTGCACCCCGCCTGAGTGCGGGGTGAGGATTGAAACGGGCCCAACTTACGAGACATACTCCTCACCTACAACGTTGCACCCCGCCTGAGTGCGGGGTGAGGATTGAAACGGGTTGACGGCGACTACTTTGCCCGCAAAGCGAAGGTTGCACCCCGCCTGAGTGCGGGGTGAGGATTGAAACTCTGAATCCACAATCAGATTATCATGGACGGGTGTACGTTGCACCCCGCCTGAGTGCGGGGTGAGGATTGAAACCAGGATGATCGGACGCCTGAACAAAAGCGAACGCAGTTGCACCCCGCCTGAGTGCGGGGTGAGGATTGAAACAGTAGTCATGGACGTTTTCCTCACAGGTTGTAGGCAGTTGCACCCCGCCTGAGTGCGGGGTGAGGATTGAAACACCGAAGCAGTCCGTTGGCACGAAGCCGTACACACCGGTTGCACCCCGCCTGAGTGCGGGGTGAGGATTGAAACCCGCAGGTGGGCCATCACGTCGGCAACGACGGCGTCGGGTTGCACCCCGCCTGAGTGCGGGGTGAGGATTGAAACTTTTGCCAAGTCGCACATCCGTTGTGGTCGCAGGTTGCACCCCGCCTGAGTGCGGGGTGAGGATTGAAACCCGAGACGGTGAATCGCTGGGGGCAGCGGTACATTGGTTGCACCCCGCCTGAGTGCGGGGTGAGGATTGAAACGTTGACTGATCGTACCCACTCTTTGAGCATGTCGGCCGTTGCACCCCGCCTGAGTGCGGGGTGAGGATTGAAACCCTGTGGACAAGTTCCTGGAATTGGTGGATGGCGGAGTTGCACCCCGCCTGAGTGCGGGGTG
>Ga0209726_10007755_pt1 | contig 11862 bp, 10 predicted proteins | sample Subgrocontami54m_FD_187453 | JGI IMG/M metagenome (GOLD analysis project Ga0209726, IMG submission 187453) | Subsurface groundwater microbial communities from S. Glens Falls, New York, USA - GMW46 contaminated, 5.4 m (SPAdes) (version 3) | ecosystem: Environmental > Aquatic > Deep subsurface >... | reverse complement strand
GTTTTGCCTTTACCGTCCCCGCGGGCATGATGCTGGGGAGCGTCACAAGTCTGGTCGTGCGCCAGTCACGACGGCGTCAGCGGACGCGCGCAGCCGGGATCGCGATCGTTGGCGGTGCCGCTATTCTTGCGTTTGCCACGGCGATCGCGTGGGGCTCGGCAAACTCCGGAGACGGCGGATGGGCGGAGTTCATGACCACGCTGCTCTCGCTGTGGATCGGGCCCTCATGGTTCGCGGGAGCGGCGCTTCTGTTCTGGGGGACGTTCCAGTTCGTCACCCGTTCAGTAGCCCGCCAGAAAAACGCCGTGTCGAGACAACGGACGAGCCGATGAAAAAGGCGGTGTGGTGTATCGCACCGGTGCTTGGTCTCGGCGCAATGGTCGTACCGGTTCTCGTATGGCCACCGGCCAATCCGTATTCCGCCCCACTCTGTCCCTTGCTGCGCAACGCCCAGGAGTACCTGGGACCCGGACAACTGATCTTGTTCTTCGTCGTCGGCGTGGTGCTCGGTCGCGTCAACAACCGTCACCCGTGGCTGCTCGGATTCACGGCCGTGATCGTTCTTCCCATCGTCGCTCTCGTGGAAGTCAGCGTTGACCCGACAAGCCATACGCTCCTGCCGCTAGAAGTGGCCTTCTATGCCGGCTACGGAGCGCTGGTGGCAGTCGGGATCATCGCTGCCCGTCCAAGGGCTGAACCGCGGCACCCTGGTGCCTAGGTGAGCGTGAGGTCGTCATGCTGGATCATGCCGGCGAAGCGCTCATCCTTCTGACAGGGTTCTGGCGATTTTTCCTCAGCGGAAGGTACCAGCAGCGCAAGATCGAGGAATGGCGCCAGATATCGGGACCGGTTGGGGGTCGCCTCGCCGTCGCTGCGGAGATCCTCGTCGGTGTGACGATCGGCCTCGGCCTGCCCGCAGCGATCGTCGTGATCATCGCCGTGGCCCTGGGAGTGCTATGAGCCAGCTGCTCACGATCATCCTGGTCGCGCTCCAGCTTCCGCTGCTCGCCGCCTTTCCGAGCCCTGCGGGCTACGTGAATGATTTCGCCTCCATATTGGACGAGGAGGCAGAAGCCTACCTTGAAACGTTTCTGGAAACCGTCGAGCGCGACACGTCCGCCGAGATTGTGGTGGCGACGGTCGAATCGCTCGAGGGCTTGACCATCGAGGACTACGCGAGTCGGCTTTTCATCGAATGGGGAATCGGCCAGAAGCAGCATGACAACGGCGTGCTGCTGCTCGTGGCTCCCACCGACAGGACGGTCCGCATCGAAGTCGGCTACGGCTTGGAGGCCATCTTGCCGGATGGCCTCGCTGGAGAGATCATCAGGACAGAGATCCTCCCGGAGTTCAAGAGCGGTAACTTTCCACGCGGCGTCGGCCGCGGGCTCAATCGCATCGCACAGATCGTGCGCCGCGATCCGGCGGCTGTTGCGTCGACCGCTCCAACCCCCGATGCCAGCAGCGGCTTTCCGCCCGCCCTTGTGATGGTGCCGTTCTTCGGGTCCTTCATCGCGCTGGGGGCCTTCGCGGCGGGCCTGGGCATGAAGACAAAAACATACGTGCCCTTGATGGCGGGAGGTATGTTTGCCGGCCTTCCGCTTCTGACGCTGGTCGCGTTCTCCTCGGTCCTCTCGCTCGCCGTTCTGGTGGCGCTTGGTCTTGGAGCGCTGGCCATGGGATACAGAAAGGGGCGATCCCCGTACTGGACAGGCATGTTGCGGAAGGGCACGCCTGGATCGATCCCAGACGATGGACCTCTCGGGTGGGAGATGGGTGGATCGTCGGGCTCGTCAGCGGACGGATCGTCGGACAGCGCAGGATCCTCATCCGGCGCCGACTTTGGCGGAGGCTCCTCGGGCGGCGGCGGAGCCAGCGGCCAGTGGTAAGTCCCTGGAAGGATGCACGACTGCGCGTTGTTACCTGTTCAGGTCGAAGGGACCGGCGGTTCGATTGACACTCGAGCCGATCACGCACATCATTAAATTAAGTGCTAATTTGATGAGGGACGGACATGCTCGATCTGGCAAATGACATCCGCTCCCTGAGCGACTTCAAACGGAACACAACGGAGTTGCTGGACCGCATCAGGAAGACCGGTAATCCCCTCGTCTTGACGATCAACGGACGGGCAGAAGTCGTCGTTCAGGACGCTGAAGCCTATCAGCAGCTCCTTGAGCGCGTCGAGACCGTCGAGGCTCTTCAGCGCGGCCTGGCCGACGTGAAGGCCGGCCGCACGAAACCAGCGCGAGAGGTGTTCGACCGGCTGCGGCGCAAGCATGGCATACCGCGTTGAGCTCGCGAAGAGCGCCGAAAGTCAGCTTGAAGAACTGTATTTGTGGGTGATTGAACGCGCACCAACCCAGGGTGCGGCCTGGTACAACGGCCTGGAACAGGCGATTCTGGTGCTGGATCAGCATCCCGAGCGATGCTCGATTGCGCCCGAGAGTCTCGATCCAGACTCTCCGATTCGCATCCTCCGCTATGGTCGTCGTCCACACGATCGTTCCTCGAACCATGACCCGCCCGCACGGTTTTCAACCGAATGTCGCAGGACATCACCCTGTGAGCTGATCGAGCTGGGCGGCGAGCGACTCCAAATTCTCCGACTTGGAGAAGACGTATGCCGAACCCCGGGCAACAGTCCTTTCTTCATCCGGCGTCAGGGAGGCCCCCGTGAGGATCAACACGGGAAAGCCATGGAGATTCCTGTCTAAACGAATGAATTCCAACAGCTCCAAGCCGGACCGCCTGGGCATCCGCACGTCGAGCACGATGGCGTCGATGATGCTGTGTTCGAGCGCCGAGATGGCTTCTCCAACGCTCCCAGCCGTCTTGACGGAATAGCCCTTCTCCTCCAAAAAATGCCGGAGGAGTTTCTGCACCGCGACTTCATCATCAACGACCAACACGGTACGCGCCTGACGGCGCGCGCTGCTGGACTTTGTTCCCGCCATGGCCAACATCGAACGCGATCGACGTGTGATCCGCAAGCCGTGCTCGACCGCGGCTACCAGCGCGTCTGTCGTGACAGGTTTCCTCAGCACACCGTCAAAGTCGGTCACGCGAAGATCCCGCGTGTCGGTGCCGGTGACCACGAGAATCGGAATATCCCGAGTCTCCACGCGAGAGGCCAGTTCGCGCTGGACGTCGTGTCCGCCGAGGCGTGGAAGCGCCAGATCGAGCACGATCAGGCCCGGGATGTGGCCCTCGAGATACCTCAGGGCGTCGATACCGTCTTCGACTGCGACCACCGCGTATCCAGCAGCAATCAGGGTGGCCCGATACAGCTCGCGAAGGGCATGATCATCTTTGACGAGCGCCGACTCGTAGTCGAGCGTGCTCGACTTGCGCATGCCCGTTATGGAAGGCGTGGAAGCCGTTCGTCAGATCCGGGAGCGCGACCCGCACGCGCGGGTGATCGTGCTCACGACCTACGACACCGACGACGAGATCTCCCGGGCGCTCAAGGCCGGCGCCAAGGCGCACGTGCTCAAGGATATTTCCGCCGACGACCTTATCGGCTGCATCCGGACGGTGCTGGCGGGTAAGAGCTATCTCGCGCCGGCCGCTGCCGCGAAGCTCGCGGAGGGCGTGACGCGCGTGCAGCCGACGCCCAGGGAAATGGCGGCGTTACGGCTGATGGAGGACGGCAAAGCCAACAAGGAAATCGCCACCGATCTCGACATCGGCGAGCGCACCGTGAAAACCCACCTCGGCCACCTGTTCGAGAAGCTGGGCGTCACCAGCCGAACCGAAGCGATCAAGGTCGCCACGCGCCGCGGCCTGGTCCGCCTGGAGTGATGCGCGGCTACGGCGCCATGTCGTCGCTCGCCGCTCTTTCGCGGCGCGCCAGCCAGATGAACGGTAGGGACAGCGCCTGGATGCCGGCGCTGCAGATGTACGAGGTCGGATAGCTCCAGACGTCCGCCGCCCTGCCCAGGACTGGCTGCGCGACCACCGCGCCGCTCGATCCGAGCAACGAGTCGAAGGACAGCACGGTCGCGCGTGCCTTGGACGGAATGAGACCATTCAGGTAGGCCTGCCGCACGGGCGTCATCGCCGCGAATATCAGGCCCCACAACACCAGGAGCACGAGGACCACCGGGAAGCGTGGGACCAGCCCGATCGTGGCGAGCATCGCGGTGCTCAACGCGGTGCCCATCAGCAGCACGGATGTCCGCCGCCGGAACACGCGCCCGAGGCGCGGCACGAGCAGGCCGCCCGCGATCTGTGCACCGGCAACGATGGCCGCGGCGAGCCCGGCGATCGCGTACGCGCGTTCGCGGCCGTAGAGCTCCAGGAGGTACGGCTGCATGGCATAGAACGCGTAAATGGTCACGCCTCCTGTGAACGGCGCTTCCAGCATGATCCAGCGCACCGGCGGATGGCCGAGGCCGTGCTCGAACGAGCTGCGCAACAGGCTCTTGACCTCCTGCGCGGTGTGCTTGCCGCGGCTCGGCGTGAATCCGATGTCGCGCATCCAGATGAACGCGAACCCGAAGCTCAAGACGAGCATGAGCGCACGCAGCATGTACGGAACGCCCAGGTTTGTCGCCTGCGCGACCACGCCTCCGGCGACCGATCCGCACAGCATCGCTCCGCCTTCGACGATCTTGCCCTTCGCCAGCACCGCCTCCAGCTTCCCTCCGTCGCGGAAATATCCGGTGAAAGTGAGCGCGTCGACCAGCCACGCCTCGAACGCACCGGAGAAAAACGTGAAGCCAAGGCCGAGCAGGGCCGACGCCATCGCCCAGGCCCAGAACGGCGCGGACATCCGCCACATCAGCAGATACAGCAGCGTGGCGACGGCGAGCGTGCAGGTGCCGAGCAGGTATGAGGTTCGCCGGCCGCGCGTATCGGCCACAACGCCCGTCGGCACCTCGAAGATCACCATGCCGGCGGTAAAGAAGGCGTTCGCGGTAAACGCCTCCGTGTTGCTCAGGCCGGCATCGAGCAGAAAGAGCGTGTTGATGCCCCAGATGAACGACGCCGCCAGCGTGTGCAGCAGGAGCAGCAGCAAGTAGACGCCTTGAATTCCGCGCGATGAAGCCGTCAACGGCGGGGCCTGCCGGCGCCAAAGACCTGCGCCAGCTCGTAGGGGGGCGTCACGAAAGGCTTTCCCGGCACTCCAGCGGCTTGACCTCCCGGGACGACGCGCGAATTGTTGGGGGAGTCGAGCGAGCCTACCTGACGAGGTGAAGCGACCACGGCTCGATGCGAGATCCTCGCATCGAGCCTATCAATCTTGCGGCGCTGGTCCGAGCCCGATGAACGTGACGGGCGTCAGCGCTGGACCCGAGTCGAGGGACCCGAGTTGACAGTGACCGTTACGAGGGTGGGCGTCTGAAACTCTCCGTCCGTCACCATCGCTCGGAAGACATACGTTCCCGGCATACTGAAGGTCGCCGTTGCAACCGCTCGCCCGTTGGTCACCGAAATGGGATCCGCAGGGGTGAAGGACACTTTGCCGGGTCCTCGATACTGCATCCATGTGACTCTGAGTCCCTGCGGACGGGGCGTTTGGTTGGGACGGACGGGACGGGGCTTCGGCAGGCCGTCATCGGTCACCGAGGCCGTGAGCGTCAGGGAATTGGGCAGGCTGATCGTCGACGCGGCATCGACGGCGACCGTCGGTTGCCGGTTGACCGGACCATCACTCGCCTCTTCGAGCTCGCCGCTGAAGTTGCCGCCGGTCGCCACGTTGCGGTACTTGAGCTCCAACTCTGGATGGAGTGATCCGTACGCTTTTTCGGTGACGCCGTTGGCCGTCAGGGTCCATACGAGATCTCGCTTTCCCCAATCAGCCGGAACGGGGACCAAGACCATGTACCGTTGCCGCCGCGGCAGAAAGTACGTCGGTTGACCGCGATCGGCCGCACCTGGCTCGAAGGTGTTGCCCGGGCCGACCGGAAGCGTGAGCTCTTCCTGCCAGTTGCGGTTGAAGTAGCCGAACACCATGGTGAAGGTTCCGTCGGCATTCTTCATCCATCCCTCGAACACCGGCACGACGTTCTGCCCGCGGTCGAACTTGACCTGCCCGCTCGCTTTGGTCCCGGCCGCGAGTACCAGCGCGCACGCCAGTACACACATCCCGAGTCGATAGCTCATCCTCATCATGGAACCTCTCCCGATTGTGGACCGCGTTCGAGATTCGGCGATTCCTCAGCGGGCCGCGACCGTGGACCTCCCCTTTCGCGCATCGACGCGGCGCTGGAACTCCGGCTCGTCGAGATAGATGAAGTTGACCCAGCAAAAGCTCATCACATCCACTGACCTCGCTCCGAATCCCACCCAGTTTCTCGGATCGGGCACGAACCTATTGGCCGGGGTGTTGTCGTGCCACGCGATGACATGTAGGACCGTCCCTGCGGGAAGCAAAGGCGCCGACGCCTCGTCATACGTGTAGGACAGATTCCACGCGAAGTTGTAGTCGATGCAGTTCAGCATCTCCGTCCTCGTCGGACCCGGCCTGACCGGATCTCCGACGGGGTCGGGGTAGATCGCTTCGACGCACATCCGTTTACCGCGGGTATGCATGTGCGGTTGAAGCGCCGCCATCTGTACGGGCTTGGACAAACGCAGGTACCCATCATGTCGGGAGACCGTCTTGCCCGGAATGTCGAGTTCTGTGACATCCCCGACGTGCATCGTGACGAGGGGATACTTCGGCACGTACCCTTTCGGGTAGAACTTGAACGCCACGCTCGAGCGACTCTTGACCTCTTCACCCATGGAGAAGTAATGCACGTTGAAGAGGATCTTCGAGCCCGCTTTCAGCAATCGGGCCGAGCCCTCGGGAAAGACATCAGCGTTCTTGCCCAAGGAGTACTCATTGAGGAAGGTTCCCTGGGGCTCGTTCACCTCATCCTCGATGACGTTCGTGTTCGAGTGGTGAACTGCACCCAAGCTCTCGACGTTAGGCTTGGTCTCGATCGCCTGAATGTACCGGTCCTCGGTGAGGCCTGGATCCGTGACGAAATTGAGCGTTTCGTCAGACCCGCGCGCCTTGATCGTGTAGTCCCGGGGCATCGAGATGACCAGATCCGGATTCTCGATCTGCCATTTGTTCGGGTCGGCAAACGCGCGCGCCGGCGGCATATCGGCGGGGTCGCCTCGGAGCGCGCCTCCGTCCACCCAGCGGACGATCGTGCTGATCTCCGCATCCGTCAATGACGGATCGTCCCGGAACTTGTTGAAGCCGACATTTCGATCGATACCCCACGGCGGCATCTCGCGGCGTGAGACACGCTGTCTGATTGAACGCGCCCAAGGCCTCGCCTCCTCGTAGCTCGTCAACGACATCGGTGCTATCGACCCTGGGCGGTGGCAGACCTGACAGGAGCGCTGCAGGATGGGAGCGACGTCCTTGGTAAAGGTCACCTGCCCCTGCGCTGCACCTTGCGTAGCCGCCTCGGGGGCCACGAGTGTTGCAAACACCATGAGGCTCGCGACGATCCCAGCCAGCGCGACAGATGCCAGCTGGACTGCACCGTCGGAACCCGCGCCCCAGGACTCTCTCGGACTGGTCATCGGAAACCTCCCTCAGTGACTCCCACGGGAACGAATGACGTTGCCCACGGACCGCGCGAAAAATGGCCTCAAATAGCAGGACCGTGAGGATCGTAGAGAGGAGGCAAGGCCTTGTCAACTACCCAAATGACGAAGGTAGACGGCTGCCCGATTCTGAGCTATAAGGACGAACCAGAATCCAGCCCTATCCTCGCCAAGCTGGCTTCGAATATCGTTCCCGCCAGCCACGACAGCTCGACGGAACGATCCCATCCGGGAGTGTCCCGATTTCGACGCGGGACCAGAAAGGAAGTCAGCCGTGACAATCCGAACAGACCGACAGGTGAACATTCGGCGACAGTCGATCGGGTTGATGATCTTGCTTGCCACGTTCCTGCTTCGCGCGGACGTGAGCGCCCAGAGCGACAGCGGCATCATCGGCCAGGTCACCGATGAGAGCGGCGCCGTGCTCCCCGGCGTCACGGTCACCGCGACGAGTCCGGCGTTGCAAGTGCCTCAGGTGACGGCCGTGACCAATGAACAGGGGGAGTATCGTCTGGCCCCTCTGCCCATTGGACTTTATATCGTGGAATACGAACTCTCGGGGTTTCAAAGCGTTCGGCGAGAGGAATTGCGGCTCGGCGTTGGCTTCGTGGCGAGAGTGGACATCTCGTTGAAGGTCGGCGGGGTCGAGGAAACCATCACCGTGACGGGAGCCGCAGCGGTGGTGGATGTGACGTCGACCGCCAACGTCACGCGCTTGACCAGGGAGACTTTGGAGATCATTCCCTCGAGCCGCAACGGCCTGATCGGTCTGCTCAGTCAGGCACCTGGCGTCCGGATGAATCTCGATGTCGGCGGAAATTCAGCCCTGACAACGCCGATCAGCCGGGTCTTTGGTCAAAGCGGCGAGGCGTGGACCCTGATGGATGGCGTCCTCACGACCGCCCCGCAATCCAGCTCTCATGCCGGCAATTACTGGGACTATACGGTCGTCGAGGAAGCGATTGTTCAATCGGTGGCCAAGGATCCGAGTGTGCCGAGCCGTGGGGTCTATCTCAACACCATCGTCAAGGCAGGCAGCAACGAGTTTCACGGCGAGAACTGGCTGAGCTGGACGAACCAGGCTTTACAGGGGACCAACATCACCGACGCGCTGCGAGCGCAAGGCATTCGTGAAGGGAATCGCGTGGAGACGCGATACGACGTCAGCGGCGATCTGGGCGGAAGAATCATTCGAGATAAGCTCTGGTTCTACAGCGCCCTCCGCCGACGAGGCGAGACCTCTCCGGTGCTGGAAGGGGGGCTCAGGCCGGATGGTACGCCCGCCGCCAACGTTCAGCTCGTCGTCTACAAGACCGACAAGCTCTCTTATCAGTTGAGCCAGACGAACCGACTCGTAGGCTTTCACAATGTCAGCCTCAAGAACGACCAGTCGGGAGTGAGTCGGTTTGTCCCCTGGGAATCGCGGACCCATAACAAGACGCATACTTATACAGGCAAGGTCGAATGGCAGGCGGTGCACAGCGACTCCTTCGTGTTGACTGCCCATTACGGGAACTGGCGCTACGACGTCACGAAACCGAACCACGCTCCCGACAAGAGCATGACGCTCGACATCGCCACGCAGCAAAGAAGTGGACCGAGCACGAGCGCCGGGGAAGTTCCCGTCAACCTTCGCCATGAGTTCAAGGGCACCGCGACGTTATACCGGCCGAATTTGTTCCTGGGCAATCACGAGTTCAAAACGGGCCTCGGCTACACGCATACCGAGAACGGTCGCGGCCGGCCCGAGAGCGAAAACCTTCCGCGGGAGCCCTATCAACTAGAGTTCAACAACGGCGTGGCCTTCCAGCTGGCCGTTCGCAATGATCCGACTGTCCCGAAGCAAATCAGCCACTACCTCGACGGGTACATCACGGACAATTGGACGATCGCACGCCGGCTCACGCTCGATCTTGGACTGAGATACGCCCACGACAACGGATTCGTGCCGGCCGGCTGCCGGGATGCCGCGCGTCCTCCGGCCCACCTCTTTGCGCCGGCCCTGTGTATCGAGAAACGGCAGTTCGCCATCTGGAACTCTCTGGCGCCTCGCCTCTATGCCGCCTACGATCTCACCGGCGACGGCAAGACCGTCCTCAAGGGCGGATGGGGACGATTTGCTCATGTCCGCGTGCTGAATGAGGAAGTCGGCATCGCGGACCCGAGCGTTCAAGCGACGGCGCGCTACCGCTGGCGTGACCTCAACGGGAACAGGCTCTACGACGCGGGGGAGGTCAACCTCGATCCGAACGGGCCGGATTTCCTGCAATCCACAGGCGGCGCCCGCGGCGTGCCGAATCCGGACGAGCAGCTGCCCACGAGCGACCAGCTCTCGCTCTCGATCGATCGGGAGTTGTTCGCAGACTTTGCGGTGAGGGCCATCGGGGTCTATGCGCGCAGCTTCAATAATCCGCGGCGCCTGAACCTGTTGCGGCCCCGCGAGGTGTACAACATCCCGGTCGTCAGGCCTGACCCCGGGAGTGACGGGCTGATTGGAACGGCTGACGATCCCGGAGCGTCCTTCACGTACTACGAGTATCCGGCCACCCTTGCTGGGCAGCGATTCGAGCGGTTTATGCCGGTGACGGACGAGACGATTGACCAAACCTTCAAGAGCTTCGAGGTGGCGGCGTTCAAGCGGCTCTCGAGCCGGTGGCAGCTGTCGGCGTCGTACTCAGCAACCAAGAAGAACATCCCGCTGTTTGGTGGGACGTTCGATCGGCCCGCTGTGCTCGAGGTCAATCCCAACGCGGAAATCTTCCAGAGCGATCGCACGTGGGATCGGAGCGCAAGGGTCTCTGGCGCGTACATCTTCCCGGCCGAGGTGCTCGTCTCGGCCAATCTGGAACGTCGGGGCGGAGATCCGTTCTCGCGGCAGGTGTTGTTTACCGGCGGCCGCACGATTCCTTCGATCGTGCTCAATGTCGAACCCCTTGGAACGCGTCAGCTCCCCACTATCAACCTCGTCGACGTGCGCGTTCAGAAGACGATGCGTCTGCCCCGCGGACAACGGGTGATCGGACGGATCAACGTCTTCAATGTCATGAATACCAGCACGGTGACCGCGGTGAACGTGCGCTCCGGCTCTACGTTCCTGCGACCGTCAGCGATCATGCCGCCACGGATTCTCGAGTTCGGCGTCTCATACGCCTTCTAGGCCCGGAGATCACGTGCCTTGACTACATGCCTGGGTGGAGCAGCCCTTTCAGGGCTGCTTCGCCTTCGCAGCGCTGAAGCGCTGCGCCACCTCGACTCCGAGGACAATGAAGGGGCAAAGTCGACGGAGTCCGTGATAATAGCCAGGGCCCCATGACTGTTGCATTTCTCTTGCTCGCCGTCGCGTTCCTCGCCTACGCTAACGGCGCCAACGACAACTTCAAGGGCGTTGCGTCGCTGTTTGGCAGCAGAACGGCAAGCTATCGCACGGCCCTCACCTGGGCAACGGTAACCACTTTCGCTGGCTCGATCTGTTCTGTGCTCCTCGCACAGTCGCTTCTCCAGACGTTTTCCGGCAAAGGATTGGTTCCCGACCAGGTCGTCGGTTCCGAATACTTCCTCTTGGCGGTGGCTCTCGGCGCCGGCGCCACTGTGATGTTGGCGACGATCACGGGCTTTCCCATCTCGACGACGCACAGCCTGACCGGCGCAATCGTGGGCAGTGGGCTGATGGCCGTCGGCCCGCACGTGAATGTCGCCGCCCTGGGTCAGCAGTTCTTGCTACCGCTCGCGCTCGGTCCGTTGTTGGCAGTGGTGTTGGGAGGTGGGCTCTACGTCGCCCTGCGCTTCGTGCGCCTGCGGTTGGGCATTACCAAGGAGTGGTGTATCTGCGTTGGAGCCGAGCAGCGCTTGGTGCCGCTGCCGCAGCCTGCGTCCGTACTGAGCGCTCAGACCGTGCCGTCGTCACTCGCGGTCGCGCTGGATAGTGAGACGCGCTGTTCCGAGCGCTACGCCGGGACGTTCTTTGGCGTCAACTGCCAGCACGTGATGGATACCGCGCATTTTATCAGCGCTGGTGTCGTCAGCTTCGCACGCGGCTTGAACGATACCCCGAAGATCGCGGCGCTCTTGTTCGCGTTCGAAGCCTTGGATATCCGCTGGAGCATGCTGCTCATTGCGCTCGCGATGGCGTTCGGTGGCGTCCTCAATGCCCGCCGTATCGCCGAGACCATGAGCCATAAGATCACCAGCATGAATCACGGACAGGGGTTCGCGGCGAATCTCGCGACGGGTGTGCTCGTGATTGCCGCCAGCATGGTCGGTCTTCCAGTATCGACGACGCATGTCTCGGTCGGCTCACTGTTCGGG
>Ga0209726_10007754_pt1 | contig 11865 bp, 10 predicted proteins | sample Subgrocontami54m_FD_187453 | JGI IMG/M metagenome (GOLD analysis project Ga0209726, IMG submission 187453) | Subsurface groundwater microbial communities from S. Glens Falls, New York, USA - GMW46 contaminated, 5.4 m (SPAdes) (version 3) | ecosystem: Environmental > Aquatic > Deep subsurface >... | reverse complement strand
GTGCGATCTCGATCGTCGTCAAAGATCGGTTCCTGACGGTCGCCACGAGAGGTCACATGATAAAGAGCGCCGGGGTATTCGATTCGTAAGGGGCGGGCCATAAGGGGGAACCTGCAACAGCTGCCCGAATAATACAATGCTAGACCTGACCCCAATGGTGACCCCAATGGCGTCAACTTTGATTTTCGGAGACGCCCCATTTCGGCGCGAGATCATAGATTCCGCTAAACGAGATGACGCCCGCCAGAGACTTCGGGCTGACGTTGTACTTGCGCAAATAACTCTCATCCAGGGCGACTAAGGATGCCAGATGCCCGCCCGCGGAATGCCCCGAAACAAATATGCGGTTGCCGTCATAACCGTAGCGTGATGCCTCGCGCATCAACAGCGCCAGGCCGGCCGCAACATCCTCCGCTTGCGCCGGATGCGGAGCGGCGGGCGCTAAACGGTAACGCAAAAGCGCAACGGCGATGCCCTCTCCGGCCAGCGCCTGCGCGACGTAGGGGTCGATGCGGTATTCATCGTCCGTGAGAAGCCAGAAGCCGCCGTGTATGAAGATCAGCAGCGGCGGTTTGCGCCCGGAATCCGCCGGCAGATAGAGGTCGAGACTCCGGCGCCGGTCGCCCTTTGGCGCGCCGGGATAGGGAATGTCTCTGATGATGGTTGGCGTACGCGCGCCCGGCGCCGTGGCGGCGTCGAGAACCATCGCCTGCGATAAAACGAAGGCGCTCAGCAGCGCCAGAGCGAGAACGAAGCGCGGTCGATGGGCGACCCAAGCTGTGATGCGCCGTAGTTGCATGGTTAAGGAATGTAGAATCGCGCCGCGTTATCGCCTAGACAATTTTCAATTTTCCGAAAGATCGCTGAGACTGCGCCCGTGGTGCGTTCAACACTCACGCGCCTCGTCGTATTGAAGCCTCAGCCTCTCAGTCTTTCCGACAGTTTCAGTAGAGGGCTTTATACCTTGGGTGAAAACAATCTGTCAACAATGTCGGTAAATTTGTCAGTATTCATATTGCTCGGGAAAGAGTTTTTCCGCACCTGAGGCGGACCCCACTGTTCCCTAACGATCGGGGTTAACTCAAGGCGGTCTTGCGTGTTATTGTGTCCACGACGTAGGCTAGAATGAGTTTATCGGCGGAAATAATAAACATCGGTCGGAGCGTTGGGTGATGAGGCACAAGATTGTCATCGCCGGAGCCGGCATTGGGGGATTGACCGCCGCGGCGAATCTTTTGAAGGCAGGGCACGATGTTACGATCTTCGAGCAGGCATCCGAGCTGAGCGAGGTCGGCGCGGGTCTCCAGTTGAGCGCCAACGCGACCCATGTGCTCCACCATCTCGGGCTCGCGGCGCCGCTGGCCAAGGTGGGCGTTCGACCCGATGCCTACGTCTTCCGTCTTCATGACACCGGCGAAGAGATTCACCGATTTGCGCTGTCCGATGAGCATGAGCAATTGCACGGCGCGCCGTATTGCCAGGTTCACCGCGCCGATGTTCACACTCTGCTTGCGGCGAAGGTGCTTGAGCTCAAGCGTGACGCCATTCGACTGAACTGCCGGGTCATTGGCTTCGACGAGAGCGGCGACAACGTCAGGCTGCGCCTTGCCGACGGTTCGATTGTCCAGGGCGACCTGTTGGTCGGAGCGGACGGTCTCAAGTCCGTCATCTGCCAACAGATCAACGGAAAAGTTGCCGCGACGTACACAGGCGATGCCGCCTGGCGTATTACCGTCCCAGTCGAACGCTTGCCGCAAGACTTCATGGAACAGGTCATGATGGTGTGGATGGGGCCCGGACGGCATGTCGTGGCCTACTACCTGCGCGCCGGCGCCCTGCTGAATTTCGTCGGGCTGGTGGAGACCGATGAAGTTTCCGAGGAATCGTGGACGGCTAAATTTCCCTGGGAAAGGTTCAAGGCGGATTTCCAAGGCTGGCATGCCGATGTGCAGACGATCATCGACGCGGCCGATAAGGAGGGATGCTACCGCTGGTCATTGCACTACCGGCCCGCGATCAGGAACTGGAGCACCCGCCGAGCCACGCTCTTGGGGGACGCGGTGCACCCGACGCTGCCTTATCTCGCACAGGGCGCTTGCATGGCGATCGAGGACGGCGCCGTGTTGACGCGAGCGTTGGACCAAGCCGATTCGATTCCCGATGCCTTGCAGCTTTACCAGCGCAACCGCATCGACCGGACGGTACGCATCGTCAACCAATCCACCGCCAACCGGACGCTTTTTCATCTGCACACGGTCAATGAAATTCGCGCGTCGTTCGCCAAGCGGGACGAAGGCGCCGACCGAAACGCCTGGCTCTATTCCTACAATCCTCTCACGGTCAAGTTAGTTTGAAGTGGCCAAGAGTCGACCTGCTGAATCCGGATCAGAGCCTGGGGTCGGTCAAGTTAACCCGGGCCACCTCAGGGTGACCCCAATAATCGACCTATTCTACGCCCCCTGTTCTCACATCGACACCAATACGCCGTAATTGCGTCGCGGGGTCCCAATCTGGAGGCGGACAAATTCCCACAGATGTCCAAGGCATACCTTTGCGAATCCATTCGGCCCGCCACTCCGAGTAAAAACTTCGCTGTTGCTCAAGATCACCTCCACGTGCATCGGTGTAGCCAAATTGTATTCCGCAGGAGACGCAAATCTCCAGAGAGGGGCCGCTCGTTTCTGACCATGGTGGTTCGTCCAAATCGGGAAATCCGCAAGCTGGACAAGTATATTTCATTGGATTAGTACTCCAGGATTTTGGAAATCGGAAATCGGGTCAGAAATCGAAAATCGGGTCACCCATTAGCAGGCAGGTCAAGTAGGCACAGACGTTTCCCGTGAAAAAGAATTTTCTTCTTTTCCCCTTCTTTCCTTCTCGCACAGTCCGTGATCTTTCGGTTACGCGCCCCTGTTTTCTTTTCATGCGGTGTCGGACCGCTGGTCCGCACCAGTCACCCATCAGGATCAAGGCATGGAAGATTCAGAGTCATCTTCCCGCCCCTGGCAAGTTAACTTGCCCCAGAAACCTGTCGGTACCACGCCGCCTCCAACGGTAGCGAATTCACAAATCCTGTGGCTCTCCCTCTCGGGAGTCCAACCCCTTTATGGCTCACGGCGTGGGCGTACCAGCCGATCACAACCCCTGCGAGTTGTCTTTGAGGGACGGGACAGCAGCTAATCAAATCTTGTGGTTCTGAGCCAACCCCAATTCGAGCTCACTGTCCCATCCCAACCGTGTAAACTTACTTCTGGCCGAAGGCTTTGGTTATATTAAAGGGAACCCGATCCCTCATGATATAGTAACTCGCCCGACACAGCTTGTGGGCCACCGCCTTGATGGCTACCACACCCTTAGTCTTGGCCTTCTTTCTCTGATAGAAACTCTTAATCCTGGAGTTGTACCGAATGGCAAAGTTGGCCGCTTCCACGAATGCCCAGCAAAGATATTTATTCCCGTTCTTGGTGTTGCCTTTGCCTTTTTTCTTGCTGTTGCTGATCTTCTGACTGCCGACACACCGGCAGTACGAAGCGTAGTTTCCCACGCTGGCAAATCTCCTGATGTCCCCAGTCTCCAGCATGATCGTGAGCGACAGAATCTTTCCGATCCCAGGCACGGTTTTAAGAAAGCAGAACTGAGGTCGCAGTTGAACTCGCTCTATGACGGTTCGTTCTAAGATCTTGGTCTGTTCATCGGCGCTGCACAGGACCGACAGGTTAGCCTTGACCGCCAGGGCGAGATCCGGGTTGGGCAACAGTTCGTCGACCTGTTGGACATCGAGCCCTTTGACCCGGTTAGCGTTCAGCGAATTGCCGGTGTTGCGGGTCATCAGATTTTGAATGCTCAACAGATTCGTCGTTCTCTGGCGCACCAACTGACTTCGCTTGCGCAATAGATCGCGCACCGGTCGGTCGGCTCTGGGATAGATGTATCCTACGGGCAACACTCCCAGCCTCAACAGGTGCGCCAGCCAACGCGCGTCCGAATTATCGTCGGTGTATTTGAGCCCGTTGTATTGTTGAATGGCCGCGGTGTTGGCCAAGTGCACCTTGTACCCTTGCTCCATCAGTCCATCGACCAGCCAGTACCAGTTGTAGGTCGACTCCACCACCATCCCTTCAAGCTCGGATTGATAGACCGAGAGTTCCTTGAGGACCAATGCCAGATCGTTGGGCAAGCGCTTCTGATAGACAACTCGATCTTGTTCATCGATCACCACCGTCACGTTATTGGTCGAGTGCAGATCGATCGCTCCGTATAGTTTCATCTTCGTCTCCTCCTTTGGGTTGTGGGGTTGGCTCATCGCCAACCTTAGCGCCTCTCGGAGAAGCCGGCTAGATGATTATCAAATCTGAAGTTGGATAGTTGCCACTGGTTTTGGTATCGGCACTTGCTCCCGTTGACCCTCGAGACGGTATAGAATTAGTCAACTCCGGACTTGACCCGCTCGCCGTGTGCCCATCCGCTTTCATGGCGTGCTCGCGCCGAACGCGTAGTTGCTTTGGGTTTGGGATAGGGGGTCAAATCTTTTGTTGACAGTCAAGCGTCGGACGTCGTTGAAAGTTCGGCAAAGTGAATTGCGTCGGGGGCAAGACGCACGAGGGAACGCTCTAACAAAAGCCAACAACTCACAACAAAAGAATTCCCGTTTGCCGTAAAGGTAAATGTCTACGGCGCAACGAAGCAAATCTCTCTTGATCTCCTCTCCCTCGAGAGGAGGAGCGGTCCATTAACAGGACTTGTCATTGTCCCATGATTTTTTTTACGCGAGCGATAACATCCGCAGGCTGATCCAAAATCCTCTGAGCTATCTTTTGCAGATCCTCCCCGCTGACCGGGTCCACTTCCATTCTACCTTTCTGCGCTTCGGCTAGAAGCTCCGGATCTTTGATGGCTCCATCGAAGCCGGCGCGCAAAAGTTTAGTCTGCTCAATTGTCGTTCCCGGCGCCGCCATAATGGGCCGCCCGAACTCCTCAGACGCCAGAATCACCTCGGCGATACGCCGGCCTGAATCGGGAACTTTCTCCTTATCAAAGACCTCCCATATCGTAGGCGTGTCGGGAATCTGCGGATGCCGCTGCTTGGCCGTGTAAAGCAAGGCCCGGACAAAATTATTCTTCTGCCATGTCAGGAAAGGCTCGCGGCCGAAAAATGGAGAGGCCGTCATACCGCGGCACTGCACTTCTCCTCTTTCAACTCCCACGTCGATTTCAGAGCCGCCCTGATAACCCAGGACCGTCTGAATCTTCAGAGGAGGAAGCGTCTCTTCAAGAAGCCTGGCTAGAATAAAATCGGAACTCGCTGTCCCAGTGGAGCCGCACTTGGGTGGCTGCTTAGCCCCGCGCATATCAGAGATGGATTTGTATGGGGCGTCAGAGCGCATGTAAAAGAGTATCGGCTCTCGAACCGGTGAACCGATCCAGACGAACTTGCGAATATCGAACTTTACCTCCTGCCGCCCTACAAGCTGGTCCAGGTAGAGGCCGGGATTAGGCATGCCAAGCGTCAGGCCGTCCGGTTTCGCTACGGCGTATACATAATTCGAAGCGACAATCGATCCCGCACCGGGCATGTTCTGCACGATAATATCGGGATTGCCGGGGATGTGCTTCGGCATATGGCGAGCGAGCAGGCGAGCCCAGCGGTCGAAAAAACCGCCCGTTGTGTTTCCCACAACGAACCTGATGGTTTTTCCCTGATAGTAAGGGGTTTGCGCCGGAAGATCAGATCTCCATCCTAGCAACAGCAGAAAAGCCAAGACAATCCTTTTCATACCCCCTCCTCGGGTAAAAGATAAGAATCCGTACGTCTTCGGCGAAGGACTGATGTCAAATCTTTACTTTTACATTCATTCAACTTCATCCTACGCCAGTGTAAAAGGTAAAGCTGTGTCCGTCAACCCCGGGCTAACTCACCGCGACCCCGTCTCCCGACCCCGTCTCCTGCTGCCACGACCTGTCTCTACTTGACCAACCGAAACTTCGGCAGCGTATATTCCGGCAAATCTTCGTAAGTCACTTCCACCGCCATGCCGATCTTCACGTCTTCTGGCGGACAGTCGACCACGTTGCTCACCAGCCGCCCGCCTTCATCCAAGTCAACCAAAGAAACGTTGTACGGGATCTTGTCCTGGTACGACGGATGCCACGCCCGATGATAGGCGATGTGAGAGTAAATTTTTCCTTTGCCGCTCAGCGGGACCCACTCGTAGTCCGACCCCAGACAATGCGGGCAGAGAGCTTGCGGCGGAAAGCCAAACATTTTTTTGCAGGAAGAGCAGCGCTGTTGCGTCAACTTGTGCTCTCGCAAATTGGCCCAAAACGGCTTGGCCTCGGGTTCGTCGAGATATGGTTGGCCTCGGCGCGTGGCGCGCCCGCGTTCGTCTTTGCTCATAATGCCCCCAAGATTAAAGTGGCATGCATTGCCAAGCTGCCACCATGGCCGCTGACGATGCCGACTTTAGCGTTGGCCACCTGGCGCTCCGGCTCGACTTCATTGCCGCGCAATTGTTTAACCGCTTCGGTGATGTGCAGTTGACCTTCGAGGTGCGCTTGCGACAACAAACCGCCGTGAGTATTGAGCGGCAACTGGCCGCCGATGGTGATGCGGCCGTTCTTAACAAAATCCTTGCCTTCGCCTTTTTTGCAAAAGCCGTAGTCTTCGAGTGTGATCATCGACGTGATCGTGAAGCAGTCGTAGAGCTCGGCAAAGTTCATATCTTTCGAAGTTAGCCCCGCCATCTTATACGCCATCTCCGAGGATTTTTTTCCGCCCAGCGTGGTTAATGTCGGCGCGTCGAGCAGACTGAAATGCGGATGATGCTGCCCCATACCCAAGATCGTCACAGGCTTCTTAGGAAAGTCCCGCGCCCGTTCGGCGCTGGTCACCAACACCGCACCACCGCCGTCGGATTCGAGCGAACAATCCAACAACCGCAGCGGCGCGACGATCATGCGCGACGCCTGGTGATCTTCCACAGTGATCGGCTTGCGCAGGGTCGCGTTCTTGTTAAAGCTTGCGTGTTTGCGCGTGGAGATCGCGATCTGGGCCAGATCCTCGCTTTTGGTGCCGAACTCATACATATGGCGCGACGCTGCAAACGCGTGGCCGCCGGCAGCCGCGAAGTGTCCCCAAGGTTCTTCCCAATGTTCGTCGCCGCGCCGGATCGGATGACCCGGAGTCGGATCGGCGGTCGAGCGCTTGCGCGCATGCACGCAAACGACCGTCGACGCCATGCCGGCGTCGATTGCCATAGCCGCGTGTTGGACCATTGCAATCGGCGTCGCGCCACCGAGCGCGAGATCGGTGGCAAAAAGCGGATCGATACCCGCCATATGGGCCACCTTTACCGCGTAGCTCCGGTGCGAGTCGTTCAGAGGTTGGTTGGTCAGCAAGCCGTCGACTTGCGAGTTCTTGATTCCCGCATCGTCAAGGCACGCCTTGATCGCTTCGAGATGAAGCGAGTTGGTCGTCGCGTCCGGCCGCTTGCCGACAACGGTCTCACCCAGGCCAACGATGCAATATTTGCCGCTGATGTTCGACATATGTTCCTCGTTCCCAGCACTTCGCAAAACCAATAATCAATCAGCGTCGCTTGTCTTCCTCGCCGCTGACTCTTGCGACGATCTTACTTGCGACGTTAATTCGCTGTCAAGCGAGTAGCTTTGAACATCCAGCTTGAGACACACCGTCGCACCCGCTCGCAGGTCCTGGCTGCTCAGCATTAGCTTTCGATCTGCACGTGAGTTAGTTTGCGAGCGACGCCATCAGGCGGCCGTAGCCCGTTACCGGCTGTTTCACCCTGGCCATTCTTAGCGCGTGCCAGATGTATGCCTGGCAGCTCGTGACTACGGGCTTGCCGATCTCGCGTTCCAATAAATCCACATCGGTAATTGTCGGCCAGCGGGGGCAGGGGACGAAGACGCCGTCAGCTTCGGGCGCTTGCTCGTAGAGGCGCTTGGCGATCTTGTAGGCGGCGTGAACGTCCATGTCGGTGAGATCGGCGTTCTTGCGCACGCCGTATCCTTCGATTTTTAGTACCTGAATTCCGGAGGCTTCCAGGAAAGCCTTCATCCGTTGGTTTAAGCTGTCTTCGTGCGGCGTTGCCACGACGACCTTGCTGATGTTCAACGATTTGAGCGCTTCGATTTCTCCCGTGATGCCCGCAGAAACCGGTACCCCGAACTTCGCGGTGAGCTTCTTGCCCATTTCGATATCGCTGCCGTGGCCGAGCTTGGTGAAGAGGGGAGAGCCGCCGATGATGATCGAATCGCATTTGTTATCGACGAGGTCCGCCGCCGCTTCTTCGATCCGCTGGAGCTGGCGCTCGAAATCCGCGTCCACCAACTGTCGAATCGTACCCGTGCTGTTTAGAATCATGAACCCTTCCGGCAGCATGCGATAGAATTCATAAACCAAAGTATCCCCCCGCGACGGGGCCACGTGACCGATTTTTGCTCTCCAACCGTACATCTTCAACCTCCTATCGTCGGTTGTTCGAAGTTCAAGGTTCCACGTTCAAGGAAAAACGCCAAGCCCGTCCTGGCCACCTTGAACATTGAACTTTGAACCTTGAACGGTTCACCAGTTGAGCCAGGCGCCGTTGACGTGAATGGTTTGGCCGGTGATGTATTTGTTCTCGTCCGTCACTAGAAAGAGGGCGGCGCTGGCGATTTCTTCCGGCGTGCCGGCGCGCTTCATGGGAATCTGAGCGACGCGCTCGGCCCATTCCTCCTCGGTATAATGGCCGCGTACTCGGTCGGTCGCGATGCGTCCCGGGGCGACGGCGTTGACGTTGATGCCGTCCTTCACCACTTCTAAAGCCAATGACTTGGTAAAGACCGCCACTCCAGCTTTGGCTGCTGCATAACTGGCGCGGGTGGCGTTGCCAGTGAAGCCGTAGATGGAAGAAATGCCGACGATCTTGCCGTAGTGTTGTTTGATCATGGTGGGCAATACCGCTTGCGAGCAGAGAAAGACGGACTTCAAGTTCATGTTGATGATGTGGTCCCATTCCGTTTCGCTGATTTCGATCACGGGCTTGACTTGCGCGCCGCCGGCGACGTTGACTAGAATGTCGACGCGCCCCCAGCGATCGAGCGCCGCCTGGACCATCTGCTCTACCGAACCCTTGCGGGTCACGTCGGTGACGATGGAAAAGGCTTGTCCGCCTTCTTGCGTGATCTCCGCCGCGCGCGATTTGCCGGTCTCGCCACCGATGTCGGCGATGGCGATCCTAGCGCCTTCGCGGGCAAAGCGAAGCGCGATGGCGCCGCCGATGCCGCCCCCCGCGCCGGTGACGATGGCTATCTTGTTATCGAGCTTTCCCATTGAATCTCTCCCTTTTTGGCGATCGCATCAGCCGAGATAGGTCGTGAGCGCGTGCAGGTCTTGGATGCGCGTGACCCTGGGATGTTCGAATGACTGGTTGTAGGACCGGTGCGGCATGAGCACGGTGGCTTCGGTATTTTCCGCAACGTCCTGGCAGTTCTCATGCCGGTCGTCCACGAATAGCTTGACGCCGAGTTTGTCCACCAGCGCCGATTTAGCGCTCTGGGCGAAATAAACCACCGGCTTGCTGACGCCATGCTCGCGCAGCCATTCGCAGGTGACGTCATGGATGCTGTAGTGATCCCGTTCGTAGCGATGGGTGACGAAGATCAGACGTTCAGCACGGCTCAGCGCGTCGAGGCACTGCCACTCCACCAAACTGGGCAGCGGCGCGAGACCACGCCAAAATTGCGGGTCATCGGAAACCTCCATGACGCACTGCCTGATCAATTCGCTCGATAGAAACGGGTAATTCGTAAAATTGGGGTCGGTGACCGACTCCAGATCAATGGCACCGCCGCTGCGGGCCTCGAGGATCTGAACAAAAGGTGAGACAAAATCGGCCACCACGCCGTCGATGTCGAGAGCGACTTTCATTAGGCTTAATCTAAGCAAAACGCCGATGGGCGTCAACTTGCATTGTTGTGGGGTCGCTTTCGATTGTGCTACAGAGAAGACTCCGCGAATACTTTTATTAAGGAGCAACGACACGCATGGAAGACACCGTGCTTGAACAGGTAGACCGTAATCGCATCGTCGAGTTGGCGTGTAATCTCGCCAACATCGTCAGCATCACAGGCGAGGAAGAAGAAGTCGCCAAATATCTCGGCAGCGAGTTCGAAAAGCTCGGCATGGAGGTCGAATACCAGTACGTCGAGGACGGCAGGCCTAACGTGATCAGCAGGTTGAAGGGAACCGGCGGCGGGGCGACATTGATGTTCAACGCGCACATGGACCATTTCGATAATCCCCAAGAGACCGTCGTCGAGGACGACCGGATCTACGGGCGGGGCTTAGTGAATATGAAGGCGGCGTTTCCTTGTTACATCGAGGCGGTGGCGGCGCTGCAAAAGGCCGGCGTGAAGCTCAAGGGCGATCTGATCATTGCGGGAGTCGTCGGCGAAATCGAAAAGGCCCAGGTCGGGAGATTCCAGGGAAAGACCTACCGCGGGGCCGGCGTCGGCGCGCGCTATCTGATGGACCACGGCGTGATGGCCGATATGTGCATCATCGGCGAACCCACGGGTCTGCACCTGCAAATCGGCAACGCCGGCCTAATCTGGGCGCGGGTGAGCGTGGACGGCAAGGCGACAAGATTTGTTCTGGCCGCGTGCAAAGTCGCGCAGGCGATTCAGGACTGGGAAAAGGAATACCAGCGCAAGTATCCGCACAAGTTCATGCTGCCGACGGTGCAGATCGGCGCGATCGACGGTGGCAACCCGTTTAAGCCGGGCACCCGGCCGTCGACCGATATTTTTGTCATCGTGAAGACGCTTCCAGGCGCTGTGCCGCTGGCGATTAAACGCGATCTTGAGGCGGTTTGCGAGAAGGTTAAAAAACGCGAGAGCGAAATTCTGGACATTCGCGTTGATCTATATCTTTCCACCGACGGCTACGAGATCTCGAAGAACGAATATGTGGTTAAAGCGATGGCCAGCGCGCACAAGACGGTGTTTGGCAAGCCCGTGCCCTATTCAAAACCGATACGCTACGGCATCACCAGCGACGGCTCGCGCATCGCGGCCTACGGCGTGCCGGCGATCACCTTTGGTCCCGGTTTCGGCACCCATCTCGTCGATCCGACGGAAACGAAGGCCCCCGCCGAGTGGGACGCGCCGAGCGGCGTACGCCGCGGCGTCGGCATCGAGAACATGGTCAATTGCACGAAGGTGTACGCCATGGCGGCCCTGGATATCTGCAACACTAAACCAGAAGCGCTAGCCAAAAGGTAGTCTGTAGGGTACTCGGTTCAAGGTTCCGCGTTCAAAGTTCAAGGTAAAACCCGTGTCGTAAGGTTGCAGTCCGAAACTTTGAACATTGAACCCTTCGGCTAAACTCAGGGCAGGCCCGGAACTTTGAACGGAATTTTCCTCCATAGGAGTCGGTCATGGATCTCACCTTCGCGCACTACCGCAACCGCTTCTGCATGTTTCGCACCTACTACGCAATCGCTGCCGGCAAGGTGAAGCCGGACGGCTTCAACATGAAGGTCATCGAGCTGCCAGACCCCCCGAGCCGTGAGCAGGAAGAGGCATTGATTCGCGGCGACGTTCAGGTAGCGAACTTATATCTGCCAAATTTTGTCCAACGCAAATTAGCGGGCGCGCCGATCGTCGGGCTTTGCACCGAGTGGAAATCGACCATGAAGGGAAACGGCATGTTCGTGCTCAAACACGGCCCGATAAAAAAGCCGGCCGATCTCCAGGGTAGAACGGTCGGCTCGCACCAGGGCCCCCACGCAATCCACCGCTATTTATTGCGCCATCAGTTCGGCGTGGATGACTCGCAAATCAGCTGGGTCTCCCACCCGCAGG
>Ga0209726_10007747_pt1 | contig 11874 bp, 8 predicted proteins | sample Subgrocontami54m_FD_187453 | JGI IMG/M metagenome (GOLD analysis project Ga0209726, IMG submission 187453) | Subsurface groundwater microbial communities from S. Glens Falls, New York, USA - GMW46 contaminated, 5.4 m (SPAdes) (version 3) | ecosystem: Environmental > Aquatic > Deep subsurface >... | reverse complement strand
CGGTACGTCTTCGTCAATCCAGGCCTGCTGGACGACATGGCGCCTGGCGCCGCTAAGTCCTTCGATGGTGGTGACGCGCTTGGCGCCCACCGCTGACGCGGGCGTCTGACAGGCGCGAACCGCCTTCCCATCCAGCAATATCGTGCAGGCACCGCACTGCCCGATGCCGCAGCCGAATTTCGTCCCGGTCATGTCGACCACGTCGCGCAACACCCACAGCATCGGCATCGTGGGGTCCACGTCGACGGCCCGCGCTTTGCCGTTGATATTCAATGTCATCGCTGCCATCAGAACCTCGCTAGGCGCAACGTACGCCGACCCTGAAGTCTACCACTCGCCTTTTCGAATTCGACTCCCGCCGCCTCCACCAAACGTGAAGTCCGCAGCTGGACGAGCGATGTCAGCGTCCTCACAAACGGCAGGTTGCCGTGCCAGCGAGATGAGCGCCCGCCGGCCGAAAATTGGAGATTGCCGCCCGAATCTCGCGAAGCCGATAGACGGCGCATCCAGCTGCGGTAAGCAGCCAGTTGCGGAAATCGGGCCCTGGCATCCAGCCGATTTTGTTCGGAGAACTCCAAGACCCGACAGCAGAATATGGTGTGACTGATATGACCATCGCGCAGACCAACAGACCGACTCCTCGTAAGCCACTGCGGCTGTGGCCCGGCGTCGTTGCCGCTGCGCTGCAGTGGCTCGTCTGGTTGCTTCTCCCCGCCGTCGTTCCCGAACGGGGGGGCTCCGCGGTGCTTGGTGGCCTCTTCTTCGGGCTGGTTATCGTCGTCTGGTGGCTCTTCTTCAGCCGGGCGCCCTGGTCCGAGCGATTGGGCGCGATCGTCTTGATGGTCGGGGCGGTGGCCGCGACGTCACGCCTCGTTCACGAGTCCGTCGCGAACGGGATGATGGGGTTCATGCTGTTCGTCTACGCCATCCCGGCCCTGAGCCTCGCCCTTGTCGCGTGGGCCTTGGCCAGTCGCGGCCTCTCCAGCGGACTTCGGCGTGCGTCGATGGTCATCGCGATCGTGCTCGCGTGCGGAACGTTGACGCTTATCCGGACCAACGGCATCACCGGTGACGCTGATTCGGATCTCGAGTGGCGGTGGACCGAGACGCCGGAGCAACGACTCCTTGCCCAAGCCGTCGACGAGCCGGTGACGCTCCCATCCGCTCTGGCAGCCGCAACGCCGCCTGAGAATGGACCCGCCCGAGCGAGCGACGAGTCGGGGGCTCCCACTCCGGTTGCGGGCGTTGCCGAGACCGCGGAGAAGCGGGTTCCGGAGGACCGCCACGAGCCGGCGTCGCACGCGGCCGATCTGACGGGACCGAACACGGACGGCGTCTGGCCTGGATTTCGAGGAGCCGAGCGCGACAGCGTCATTCGCGGTGTGCGGATCAAAACCGACTGGTCTCGGTCGCCGCCCGTCGAGCTGTGGCGCCGTCCGATCGGGCCGGGCTGGTCGTCCTTCGCGGTTCACGGCGATCGCGTTTTCACGCAAGAGCAGCGCGGTGACGACGAGGTCGTGTCCGCCTACGAGCTGAACACCGGCGAGCCGGCGTGGAGACACCGCGACGCGGCGCGCTTCTGGGAGTCGAATGCCGGCGCTGGTCCGCGCGCGACACCGACACTCAGCAACGGTCGCGTCTACACACTGGGTGGAACCGGAATCCTGAACGCGCTCGACGCCCGTGACGGCTCCGTCGTGTGGTCACGCAACGCGGCATCCGACACCGGCAGGAAGGTCCCGGACTGGGGCATCGCGAGCTCACCGCTGGTGGTCGGCGACGTCGTCATCGCTGCGACTGCCGGATCGCTTGCCGCCTACGACGTCGCGACCGGGAATCCGCGCTGGTTCGGCCCGAAGGGGGGCTGGGGCTACAGCTCGCCGCGCTTGTCGACGATCGACGGCGTCCAGCAGGTCGTGCTCGTGAACGGACCCGGTGCGATCGGCGTCGCGCCGTCTGACGGCACGGTGCTCTGGAAGCACGCGTGGGCGGGCGACAGCATCGTGCAGCCGGCTGTGATCGCGGGCGGCGACCTCCTGATTGGCAGCGGCTCCGGGCTCGAGGTCCACACCGGCATGACCCGTGTCACCGTCGCGCACGCGCCTGGCGGTTGGAACGTGAAGGAGCGCTGGACGTCCGCCGGATTGAAGCCGTACTTCAGCGACTTCGTCGTTCACGAGGGTCATGCCTACGGCTTCGACGGCAGCATTCTCGCGTGCATCGATCTTGAGGACGGCACGCGCACGTGGAAGGGTGGACGCTACGGCCACGGCCAGCTCGTCCTGTTGCCCGACCAGGACTTGCTGCTGGTGCTGTCGGAAGACGGTGAGCTGGCGCTGGTCAGGGCGACCCCCGACACATTCACCGAGGTTGCGCGGTTCCCGGCGCTCGAGGGCAAGACATGGAACCACCCGGTGCTGGTCGGCGATGTCCTGCTGGTTCGCAATGGTGAGGAGATGGTCGCGTTCCGGCTGGCCCTCGCGAGCCGCTGACGGGATCTGTATGCGGGAAGTCCTCGGAGAGACTCGCAAGAGGTGCGGGCGGCAGGCCTCACGCCATTTACGTCCCTGTCCGGCACGCCTGCCCAGCCGCGGAATAACAGGCCCGGCGGCCGACTCGAGCTGCCCGCATCGCTCAGTCGTGCGAGAGCCGCTGGTAGAGCCATGCCTTGGCCAGGCGCCATTCCCGCTTGATTGTCCGCGGCGATCGGCCAAGCACGTGCGCGGTCTCTTCGACCGTGAGGCCCGAAAAAAACCGCAACTCGACGATGCGCGCCTGGTCGGGGTCGAGCTCGGCAAGCCGTGTCAGCGCCTGGTCGACGTCGAGTACTTCGAAGGCTGGTTGGCTTTCGACCTCGGGGACCTCGTCGAGCGAGAGTCGTGGCGATGAGCCACCACGTTTGGCGGCGACCTGCGCGCGCGCGTGGTCGACGAGGATGCGCCGCATCATCTGGGCGGCCACCGCGAAGAACTGTGCGCGATTGTCCCACGTCGCTCGCCGTTGATCGACCAGACGCAGGTAGAGTTCGTTGACGAGGGCGGTTGGTTGCAGCGTATGGCCGGCTCGTTCACGGCGGAGTTGACGCCGGGCAAGCGCGCGGAGGTGGCTGTAGACCAGCGGCAGCATCCTCTCGAGGGCTGCGGGATCGCCGTGACCCCAGTCGACGAGCAGTCCGGTCACGGCCATCCGCGCCTCGGACTCCTGGTCTTTCATCCGTCACGCCGCTCCGATGGTCTCCTGAGACTCAATGTCAATCGGGACGGTCCGCCACCACGCCGCGGCGTCCGACTGCGTCCATGCGCCCGCCTGGCGACAGACACCGAGCGCGCGCTCGAGCGTCGTCACATCAGAGAAGCGTGCACCCGGATCTTTCGCCAGGCAACGCAACAGGACGGCCTCCAGGTCCTCCGGCAGTTCGGGACACCAATTCCGCGGTGGCGGCACCGGCTCGTTGATGTGCGCCGCGAGCGTTTGCACGATGCTGTCGCGGACGAACGGCGGTCGGCCGGTTGCGAGGAAATAGGCCAGCGCGCCCAGGCTGTAGGTGTCGCTGCGGGCGTCGAGCGTCTTCTCCCCGGCCGCCTGTTCCGGGGACATATAGCCAGGCGTACCGAAAATCAGACCGGCCTGCGTGAACGCGGCTCCGGGCCCATCGGCCGACGGCATACGTACCAGTCCGAAGTCCAGCAACTTGGCCACGTCGTGGAGTCCTCCGCGCTCGCAGAGAATGACATTGCTCGGCTTGATGTCGCGGTGGATGAGCCCGATCCCGTGCGCTTCGGCGAGCGCACCGCACAGTTGACGCAACACGAAGATGACCCGCGGCGGCGAAAGGGGACCGTGCCGCGTGACGAGTTGTTCCAGGCTCAGTCCGATGAGGTACTCCATCGCATAGAACACCACGCCGTCCTGCGTCTGGCCGTAGTCGAACACCTGGACGGTGTTCGGGTGCGTGAGCGTGGCGGTGACCTGCACCTCACGGAGAAAACGCTCAAGCACGGCAGGATTTCCCGCCTGCTCGAGCCGAATCACCTTGACGGCGCACGGCCGCTTCAGGAGCACGTGTTCGGCGAGATACACGTCACCCATCCCGCCCTGTCCCAGTCGCTGTTTCAACTGGTACTGTCCCAGCTTGCGCGCCGCTAACGCCTCTTCGCGCAGCACCGCAATTTTTTGCGACCCATAGATAGCCATCGCTGCGGCGCAGCCCACCCAGAGGGCCATCTCAGATAAGAAGAGCAAGAGCGAGCGTGGCGGAATCGCGTGGAGGGCGCCGCCAACGGCGACCACGATCAACGGACAGAGCGCCACGCTACCGACGACGGCCGCACAGCGCCGCCCGGTGTTGGGGATGAAGGTGCCATACATGATGATGAGCACCATCCAGAAGATACTCGGCTCGCGCGCCAGAATGGACATCTCCGCGGGATGTCGCGAGGCGTAGGTGATCAACCACGCGGGCTCGACAAACAGCGGGTTGTAGGTCTCGCCCAGCAGGAAGAGCGTCGCCGCCCCAAAGAAGACGGCTTCGCACACGCGCAACTGAGACAAGGGATAGACGCGCTTTCGCCAGAGGATTCCAGCGAGCACCGCCAGAAAGGCCAGATACAGCGCGCCCGGTACCATCGTGCGCCAGATTGCCAAGGGCGTGAAGTCATGCCGGAGGAAGCGCATGGCGTAGAACACTCCGGTCACCCCCAACGCGATGACCGACGCCATGCTCAAGCGACGACGCAGGAGCTCCCGGATTTCCATGTACTGCGGCGTGCCCGATCCGCGGGTCACGCCGAGGTCGAGCCGTGCGAAGTCACCGTCTCGACTGGCCCCGGTGCGCGTCGCCCGACTCGCTGAAATACCATCCCGCCAGGGGCCGGCCGGTTCCTCCATAAAGCTCTTCGCCGCCCGATCGCTGTCCAGAAGCGCTGCGATGGTCCCCAGCAGGACGGCGTCCTCTCCGCACTGTTCCCTCAGAAACGCGGTCCGTTGAGGCGCCGGGTGCTCGAGGGCCTCGAAAAACAGGGCTTTGACGCGCGGCCATTGATCGACCGGCAGTGACCTGACCCTGTCGTACGCCTGGCCGCCGTCTCGTGTGTCCACTGGGAGCCCAAGAATAGGCCGCCGCTTCCGCCGGCCGCAAGACCGTGGCCCCTTTAGACGCGGAATCTCGCGTACCTGATCAGAGGCCCCCCTGGGCGAGATCGCCTGTGCTGGCCCTCAATTAAAGGAGAAGGACACATGAAGCGACTCATAGCGTTGGCCGCGTTGGTCGTGCTCGGGATGCCTCCGGCCGCGCTCGCGCAGCAGGCCGTGCCGTTTGCGGGCGACCGCGTCGTGCGGATCATGACCAGAAACGTGTATCACGGTGTGAACGCAGAGCTTGCCGCTGCGGGGGCGGCAACGAGTTTTGCCGACTTCCTGAGCAAGACGGCCGCGGTGTATCAGGGCTATCACGCGAGAAACTTTCCCGAGCGCGCGGCCGCGCTCGCGGCCGAAATCGACGCCACCCGGCCGGAGCTCGTCGGCCTTCAGGAGGCCGTCCTGGTCAGAACCCAGTTCCCGGCGGATGGACCAAGGACGCCGGCCACCACCGTCGATCTCGACTTCGTGCAGATCCTTCTCGACGCGTTGGCTGCTCGCGGGCTGCACTACGAGGTCGCCGCGCAGGCCGTCGGCTGGGATATCGAGGTTCCGACCGCGCTCGGCTTCGATCTGCGGCACACCGATCGCGAGGTCATTCTGGCGCGTGCCGATCTGAGCACCGCGGACCTCAAGGTGTCCAATGCGCAGGGCGGGAACTTCACCGCGAACTGTGGGATTCCGACGCGTCTGCTCGGAAATCTCACAATCCGCCGAAGCTGGGTCGCGGTTGACGTCAAGGTCAGAGGCAAGCAGTTCCGCCTGATTAGCACGCACCTGGATGGAGACTGCTTCTTCAATCCGCCGTTCACGCCCGTCTACCAGCGAGCCCAGGTCGCCGAGTTGCTGGCCGGTCCGGCCGTCACGGATCTGCCGCTGGTGCTGATCGGGGATCTCAACTCCCCGGGTGACGGCAGCGGCATCACGTATAACGATGTGATGGCCGCCGGATTCTCCGACGTCTGGACGCTGGCAGGATCAGGCCCCGATTTCACCTGCTGCCAGGCCAATGACCTGCTCAATCCGGTCTCGGCTCTCTATATGCGGATTGACTTCGTGCTCTTCCGCGGCGACTTCACCGCGCTGGCGGCTGATGTCGTGGGCGACGATCCGACGGAGATGACACCGTCCGGCCTGTGGCCCGCTGATCACGCCGGAGTCGTGGGAGTCCTGCAACTGCCGCAGCCCTAAGGTAATCACGCAACCGGCCAGGTGCGCGAGCACATGCGCTGGTCCGGGCGGCAGCGGCCCCTTTCCTTGCTGCCGCCCGGAGCGACATGGTATATGCCCCCCACCATGATGAGAGTCCGTGCTTCCGCGTGTGCGCTGATTGTCTGCGCCTGCGCCACTCCTTCCTGGGCACACGCGCAATCACCTGCTTCGCCGCCAACATCCACCGCGGTGCCGTCGCAGCCGCCGCAGGAATCTCCACGCTTTGAAGATGTCGTGGTGGTCACCGCGGCGAAGAGTGAACAGAAGCTCGTCCATGCGCCCGCGACCATCACCGTGCTCGATGGCCGGCGTATCACCACGTCGGCGGCAACGAGCTACGCCGATGTGTTCCGCGGGGTGCCCGGCCTGAACGTCACGCAGATCTCGGCGCGGGACATCAACGTGACCAGCCGGCAATCAACCGGTGTTGGCGCGAACGCGCAGCTCGCCCTCGTGGATGGACGACGGCTCAACCTGGATTTCTACGGGCTCGTCGCCTGGGACCTCTTGCCGGTCAACGTCGATGAGATCAAGCAAATCGAAGTTATCCGCGGCCCTGCGTCCGCTGTCTGGGGCACAAACGCACTGGCTGGGGTGATCAACGTCATCACGAAGTCGCCGCGCGAAATGCAAGGGACGTTTCTCTCGCTTGGATTCGGCGGCTTCGATCGACGCGTGGGACGGACGGCTGCCACGGCGGGCTGGATGTACCGCGTCGACGGAAGCCATGCCCGGGCCATCAACGACCGGTGGTCTTTCAAGATATCGGGGGGCGGACGCGGCCAGGATGCCTTTCCGAGGCCGGCCGCCGCGGCCGCGCCATTCGCTAATACCGGGACGACGCAGCCGAAGTTCGATGCACGGATCGACTACGACTTCCCCGACGGAGGCCGCAAGCTCATCATCGCCGGTGGCGTGGCCGGCACCTCCGGCATGCTCCACAGCGCCCTCGGCCCGTTCGACATCGACGCAGGGACCGTGCTCGGCTATATGAGCGCGCGCTACTCCCGAAACGCCATAAGCCTCAACGCGTTCGTGAACCTGCTCGATGGCACGTCGTCCAATGTATTGACGCGCGACCGCGCAGGGCGCCCTCTCGCATCGGTTTTCGGCACTCAAACATATGACGTCGAGTTCGGCGACGTCAGAGCGATCGGCAGGCGGCACGCCGTCAGCTACGGCGGTAACGTCAGGCACAACGGGTTCGACCTCTCGCTCGCGCCTCTCGGAGATTCACGAACGGAAGCCGGAGGCTACATCCAGGACGAGATCTTCATCTCCGACCATCTGCGGTGGGTCGTTGGCGGACGAGTGGACTATTTCGACGTGCTCGGGCATGCCGTCTTCTCACCGCGGACCACGTTGATCGTTGAGCCCGTCGCCGACCATGCGATCCGCGCGTCGGTCAATCGCGCCTATCGCGCGCCCTCGTTTTTTGAGAATTTCCTGGAACTGCAGATCGAGAGCGCACTTGATCTCGGTCTCTTCAGCCCAAGCCTCAGCGGCCGCGCCTTTCCCTTTGGCATAGAGGCGCTCGGCCACCAGGACCTGCGGCAGGAGTCCCTCACGGCGTACGAGCTTGCGTACACGGGAATCGTGCGCAGTCGCGCGATGGTGACGGTGGCGGGGTACGTGAACCGGAAGGCGAACGCCGTGTTCCTCACCCAGACTCGGTCCCATACCGCCGCGGCCCCACCTGCCGGTTGGCCGCTGCCGCCGGCTGTCCTCGACGCGCTGGTGGCAGCCGGTCGAGGATTGCCATCCCAATACGCCTTTCGGAATCTCGGACGCGTGGTCGACAAAGGCATCGAGCTGGGCCTGGATGTGAAGGCGACCAACAGCATTGACGCGTTCATCAACCATTCGTTTCAAGCCATGCCCGACCCAAACTTCGACATCACTGAACTGAACCTCCCCCCGACACATCGAGTGAACGCGGGCCTGCACTTCACCCGCGCCCGCTATTTTGGGAGCGCTTCGATCGCACACGTCGGCGCCGCGTTCTGGCAGGACGTCCCCGATCCACGGCTTCGCGGGTTTACAGCGCCCTATACGCTCGTGAACGCCGCGCTTGGTGTCCGCTGGTCAGGTGACCGTATGACGACATCGCTTACGGTGACGAATCTGCTCAATCGCGAGATTCAGCAACACGTGTTCGGTGATGTCGTGAAGCGGCAGATCCTGGGGGAGCTTCGCCTGACGCTCTAAACTTCAGGTCGCCAGGGCAGGGCGCCTGCGAGGCGTGAGCGCGGTTCTCGGGTTGCACGAGTGCGTCGGTTCCGGTTCGCCGGTACTCAGGCTCACGGTGCTCGAGCAACCCACGAACCATACTAGTCGCGTGGCCTTGATGGATATAGCCTTAGATGATGACCAGTCGTATAATCTGGCCATGAAACAGATCGGCGCCGCACGGTTCAAGGAACAATGCCTGTCTCTGCTCGACGCGGTTGATCTCGATGGAATCGTGATTACGAAGCGCGGCAAGCCGGTGGCGAAGCTGATTCCGTTCGCCTCGGATTCCGCGAGTCTCATCGGATCCCTCGCGGGCAAGATCAAGATCACGGGCGAGATCCTCTCCACTGGAGTCACGTGGGATGCTGAACGTTGACACCCACGTGTTGCTCTACGCGGTGACCGGCGCGCTTCGTCCGCGCGAGGTGCGCCTGCTGAGCGCGGACCGCTGACGAGGGGTGGCCTTCCAGTCACCGCCGCTTCAATTTGCCGGCAGCCAGTGTTCTCCGCGCGGCCGTTGTCTTCCTCTGTCTGGATGTCGGCTTTGACGTGGCGCGCGCCCGGCCGACGGTTGAAGCCCGCACGTCAGACAGCTCATACGCTTCTCGAAGCCAGGCGGTGACGGGCGCCTCGACTTCGTCCCGGTGCCTGATCTGAATCAGGTGCGCGAACTTGGACTTCGACGCCGGCACGATACGTCGTACTCGAGGCGCCTTCAGCGCGCGGCCCAGGAACACGCAGACCTCGAGGAAGGTCCTTTTCGGACGCACGAAGAAGTAGCAGGACGTGCGCGAGAACATGATCGACTTGTGTGAGGCGTAGATCCGCTGGTCTCCGAAAGAAACAGCGTCTCGCGCAGCCGCTCCCAGGCGTCCTGCAGGTCCTCCGAGAGATCCTGCGTGAGCGCCCCCTCCGTCGTCGTCCAACAGTCGTGCGCCTCACCTTCCTCGACCCGCTGTTTGCAGTGGTAACACTCTCGCCCGGCCATGCCTCAATTTTAGCGATGGGCCCCGCGCAAGGTTCAAGGGGACGTCAGGCGGACAACTGGTACTCGTCGATCCGCGCCGCCGCGAGGTGGGTGACATAGAGCCGGCTGCGAGCGACGTCCAGCGCGAGATCCGGCGCCAGGTAGTCGGTGTTGCCGATGGTGCGTGAGTCGAGTTGCGCGAGCGACGATCGATCGAAGGTGTAGACAGACAACACCTCATCCACGACGCTCGCCGCCCAGTACACGTCCCGCGTGTCGTCGCTCGAGAACACCCGCTGTCCCCTGGCCAGGCGCGTGCCGACCGTGCGGCCGGTACGAACGTCGAAGATATCCGCGCCGACGAAGGCCCGATCGCGGCCCGCATCGACAAAGAGGGTTTTCCAGGCGACACGCTCGCTGGTTTGCGCGATCGATACCTGCGTCTGGGTTATCCGTGAGGGGGTTGTCGCCGAGATGTCGTAGGCATCGAGGCGTCGAAGCGTCGGCGACAGGACGAGCAGGCGCGCGCTCGTTTCGGTCAGGACCACCTGCATCTGGTTCGGCCCGCCACCGACATCGCCCCCGACAAAGCCGTCGATCGTGATCGGGGTGAGCGCGCGCCCGGTGCGCCAGTCGATCACAGCCACCTGGCCGAATTCGGGATAGGCGGCGTAGGCCAACCCCCGGGTGAAGTCGACAGCGAGATCCGGAAGCCGGTCCGTCGTGCCCACCGGCAACCCGATGCCTATCGTGGCGATCAGCCGCCGAGCCGGCAGCTCGAAGACCGACAGGGTGCTGTCCCAGGCGTTGAGGATGAGCAGATAGCGATTGGCCGGATCCACGGCGATGCATGCCGGCCACATCCCGGTCGAGAAAGCCACCGCAGTCCTCGTGGAGGGGTCGTAGGCGGACACGTAGCTGCCGCCAAGGCGGCTGGAGATGAACATCGCGCCGGAGGAAGGCACGACGTGCTCAACGCTGTCGCCGAGGCGAAGCGCGCTCACGGCCGTACTGCTGGAGGCCCCGTGCCACACCTTCGACTCGTCTCCCGAGGGGCAGTAGAACCGGCCCGTGGCCGGATTGATGGCGATGCTGTGAGACTTGTAGCCGAACGCCGCCATTTCCGCCCAGATCCGGCCGTCGTACGACCAGAGCCGCCCGCCGCTGCCGACGATCTCGCCGTTGGCGGGCCGCTCCGTGAACAACGCGAGCAGACGGCCGTCCCGATCGTTGAACGCCATGTCCTGGAATTCCAGCGCGGGTAGCGTCAAGGTGCGTTCCACCCGGCCCGTCTCGGAGAGAACGAGCATGCCCTGACCAGCGACGCAGACGAAGAACCGCCGGTCCGCTCGGGAATACGCGAGCGTACTCGGCCGCCCGAGAGGCGTGACGCTGAAGGAGATGTTCGTGATCGACCGATCCGAGAGCCGCATCCGGTAGATGCGCCCGGTGCCCTGGGTGGCGTCGAGCAGATAGAGCGCATCCTCTTCGGTGACGTGTACGAGGGACGGCAGCGCGCTGCCCATGGCCGTGCTGGTAAACACCGATGCCAGCGACGTGCCCTCGAATGTACGGAAGCCCGGAGCGCCCGTCGTCGTCATGTACACAAGCCCGCGCACGGGATCGGCGACGATGTCGCCGATCTCCCCCTCGGGGATCGACACGGGCCCGATTCTGCCGCCAGTGTTCAAATCCAGAGCCAGGAGCTCGTGATTGATGCCGTCGCGGATGTACAGCCGGTTCGCGGTCGTATCGAGGGCGAGGTATTTGTAGGCGTTCCCGAGAATGCCGGAATCAATCGTGCCGATCACGTCGTGGCTGGTCGCGTCGAGCACCGCCAGATGCTGCGTCATGATGCCGGCGACGTACAGGCGATTCCTGAGCGGATCGGCGATCACCCGAAACAGCTTCAGGACGTTGTTGTCGAGCGGCCGCGCGAGAAGGCGCAGCATGTCGATGCCCGTGCTGCCGGTCACGGTGATGCTGCCCCGCGCCGCGTGCAGCCACGGCGCAAGCGAGGGGTGGACGGTCATGGCGGCCGCCGCGGCACCCACACGCGTCATGAAGTCCCGTCGCGATTGTGCCGGCGTGGTGGTCGCGGCTGGAAGCCTTCCGGGCATTTAGCGGTATTTCGGCGTGGGCCGTGGCCAGAATCAGGACTGTCATGGGATTTTCACAGCGGCGAAGGATTCAGCCGGTGCCCCCCCTCTTACTGTCAAGCGCCGGTCAACCCGACTGGCCCACACCCCGTAGCCGGTAGGAGGGCTCATGACCAGCGGACTGCTCAGAACTGCACTCGTCGCCGCTCTCGTTGGCGGGGGCGTGCT
>Ga0209726_10007740_pt1 | contig 11884 bp, 10 predicted proteins | sample Subgrocontami54m_FD_187453 | JGI IMG/M metagenome (GOLD analysis project Ga0209726, IMG submission 187453) | Subsurface groundwater microbial communities from S. Glens Falls, New York, USA - GMW46 contaminated, 5.4 m (SPAdes) (version 3) | ecosystem: Environmental > Aquatic > Deep subsurface >... | reverse complement strand
ATGATCGGGCTGGAGCAGACGAACTGGTTTTCTTAGACATTACCGCATCTTCAGATGCGCGGCCGATTACGCTAAGAATGGTCGAAAAAGTCGCTGAATCAATTTATATTCCCTTTACCGTTGGTGGCGGAATCCGAAATTTAAATGACATACGCGCGCTGCTTAAAGCCGGATGCGACAAAGTTTCGTTGAATACAAGCGCAGTTGAAAATCCGGAATTTGTTCGGCAAGCCAGTAACCGGTTTGGAAACCAGTGCATTGTGGTGGCGATTGATGCAAAAAAAACAGGTCGAAATGAGTGGAATGTGTTTACTCATGGCGGCCGCGTTACCACCAAATGGGATGTTATCCAGTGGGCAAAAAAAATGAGGCGATATGGCGCCGGCGAAATTTTACTGACAAGCATGGATCGCGACGGAACCAAAGAGGGTTATGATTTGGAATTGACTCGAAAAGTAGCTGAGGCTGTTTCAATTCCGGTCATTGCATCCGGTGGGGTTGGTTCTCTTGAAAATCTTTATGAAGGCTGTGTTCGCGGGAAAGCCAGTGCGGTCTTGGCTGCTTCGATTTTTCATTTTGGCGAATTTTCAGTTCAACAAGCAAAACAATACTTAGCAAAGAAAGGATTACCGATTCGGGTTCATTAACAATGATTAAATTTAAATATGATCAAAATGATTTAATGCCGGCAATTGTTCAAGATTATAAATCAAACGAAGTTCTTATGTTAGCGTATGTCAACCGAAAAGCATTGAGCAAGATGCTGAAAATCGGAAAAACCTGTTTTTATTCCAGATCTCGAAATACTTATTGGATCAAAGGCGAAACCTCCGGACATGTCCAACAAGTTAAAAATATTTCAACTGATTGCGATCGCGACACACTTTTGATTAAGGTCAAACAATTTGGCGGGGCGTGCCACTTGGGTTATCGGACTTGCTTCGTTCATTTACTCGACAAAAAAGGAAATATTAAAGGCGTGACTCAAAAACCTATTTTTGATCCTAAAAAAACCTATGCCCATTGAACCCAGTTTCCAAGAGTTTAAAGCAGAGCTCAAACGGGGGAATGTTGTCCCTGTTTGCCTTGATTTGCCCGGTGATTTGGAAACGCCCGTTTCTATTTTTCTAAAATTGGCGCGGCAAAAATCCGACGCATTTTTATTGGAATCCGTTGAACTGGGAGAACAGTTAGGACGATTTTCATTAATCGGGATGGATCCGGAAATATTAGCCGAACATCAAAACGGAACGTCTGTCATCACAAAAAAGGGAAAAGCAAGATCGAGTGACCAAAGTTTTTTAGAAAGTTCCAAACAACTTTTGAGCCAATTTCGTCTTTCCACTGGTTTAAAACTTCCTCCGCTTGTCGGTGGCTTGGTGGGTTATATCGGATATGAACTGGTTCAAGAATTTGAAGACATTAAATTGAAGTCTAAAAAGGGACTCTCCGTTCCTGATTCGGTTTTTATGTTTCCCACCAATCTAGTGGTTTTTGATCACATTCAGCATGAACTTAAATTGATTCATCTGGCCATTCATGAGGGCGCTGGTTCGGCGAGCCGAATGTACAAAAAAGCAGAACGCCAGTTACTTGCAATGAAAGCAGCGCTGAATCGTTCAGTGCCAGTGTCGTCAAAAAAACAAGTGATCCAAAAGTCTGAGAAATTAAATTCCAATTTATCTAAAGCTCAATTCGAATCCCTAGTCAGACGCGCTAAGGAATATATTCGCGCCGGTGACTGCATTCAAATTGTTTTGTCTCAGCGTTTTGATCTGGGAAAAGTCTCCGATGATTTTCAAATTTATCGGGCCTTAAGATCACTCAACCCTTCTCCGTATATGTTTTATCTGAAGCATAAAAATTTTTCTTTGGTTGGATCATCGCCTGAAATGTTGGTTCGGAAAACGGGTTGTGTGGCGGAAACCAGGCCGATTGCCGGAACTCGGCCGCGTGGGAAGAATGAGCAAGAAGATTTGGCTAATGAAGCTGCTCTGCGCGCCTCAAAAAAAGAGATGGCAGAACATTTGATGCTCGTTGATTTGGGAAGAAATGATTTGGGGCGGGTCAGTGATCCAAAAAGTGTCAAAGTTGTTGATTTTGCTCGTGTGGAACGATATTCGCATGTGATGCATTTGGTAAGTGAAGTGAAATCAATTTTAAAGAAAAATAAATCTGCTCTTGATCTTTTGAAAGCATCCTTTCCAGCCGGGACCGTGACCGGAGCTCCAAAAGTAAGAGCGATGCAAATTATTGATGAGCTGGAAAGTGAGCGGCGGGGTCCATACGCCGGCTCGTTTGGTTATTTTAGTTTGAATGGTGACATGGATATGTGCATTACGATCCGAACCATTGTGGTGCATAACAAACAAGCCTATGTGCAAGCAGGAGCCGGTATTGTGAACGACTCCATTCCACATAAGGAATATCAAGAAACGGTGAATAAAGCCAAAGCCCTGATGCAGGCCGTCCGAAGTTTGGAGTTTTAATATGTTGCTGATGATCGATAACTACGATTCTTTTACATACAACCTAGTTCAATATTTAAGTGAGCTGGGTGAACGGGTAGTCGTCTACCGAAATGACAAAATTACGCTCAATCAAATCAAGAAATTAAAACCCAAACGCATTGTCATTTCACCAGGACCGGGGACACCCGAAGAGTCCGGAATTTCTAACGTCGTCATTCAAGAATTAAGCGGTAAACTCCCAATTTTGGGCGTGTGCTTGGGTCATCAATGCATCGGCCACGTATTCGGCGGAACCGTTTCACGGGCCAAAAAAATTATGCACGGAAAAGTTTCAGACATTTATCACAATCAAAAAGATCTCTTTAAAGGAATCAAAAATCCATTTATTGCGACGCGGTATCATTCGCTTTTGGTTCAACAAAAATCGTTTCCGTCAATGCTTACGATTACAGCTTGGACGAAAGATAAAGAAATCATGGGACTGAGGCATAAAACTCATCCTACCTTTGGCGTTCAGTTTCATCCTGAATCGATTCTGACGACTTCTGGAAAACAAATTCTAAAAAATTTTCTAACGGCCAAGTAACATGAAACCTGTGGATGTGTTATTAGGGGGAAAAGATTTAAACCGTTTACAATCCCGAAATTTGTTTCTTGATCTTCTGAAACGTCAATTCGAACCGGAATCCGCAAAACAACTTTTGGTTTTGCTTCAAAAAAAAGGCGTTCATTCAGATGAATTAACCGGCTTGATCGAAGCAGTTCAATCTCTTGAAAAACCAATTACCAGCAAGGCCAGATTTTTAGTCGATGGCTGCGGCACGGGCGGAGACGGGAAACATACCTTTAATATTTCAACAATCGCTTGTTTGGTGGCAGCAGCTTCCGGAGCGCAAGTTGCAAAACATGGAAATCGGAGTGTTTCGTCACTTTGCGGCAGCGCGGATTTACTTGAATCACTCGGGATTAAAATTGATGCTCCGAAAAACAGAATGTTATCTGCACTTCAGAAAGAAGGTTTTGGGTATTTTCATGCGCCGCTCTACCATCCCATTTTCAAACGGATTGCCAATATTCGCCGAGATCTAGCCAAGAGAAAGATCAAAACCATTTTTAATTTAGCCGGCCCGTTTTTAAATCCGTTAAGACCCAAACGTCAATTGATCGGTGTCTGGAAAAAAGATTTGATTTCCATAATGGCCAAAACGGCCCAGAACCTAAAATTAAAACATATTCTGATTGTTTGGAACACCGCCGGATTTGATGAACTGACCACAGGCCAACCTACGATGATGGCGGAACTGCGTAATCTTAAATTAACATTTACATTGCTTCATCCGAAGAGGTTTCATTTGAAGAGAAGTAAGGACGGAGATCTAAAGGGCGGCTCGGTGGCTCAGAATCGCCGAATTGCACTTCGGATTTTATCAGCCAAAGACCGATCCGCCAGATTTGATGTGGTCTTACTCAATGCCGGTACTATTTTATACGTGAGCGGCAAGACCAGGAACATTGAAGAAGGCATTCGACTAGCCAGGCAAGCTGTTTATTCCGGGTCCGCTTTCAAATTAATCAAACGATTAGTTCGGATCAGCCATGATTCTAAATAAGATTCTAGAACACAAACGTAAAGAAGTAACTCGTTTAAAGCGCCATTTGCCGATGAAAAAAATTATTCAAATGGCAGAGAAACAAACTGGTTCCAACCGGTCGCTTTCCAAGGCTCTCTCCAAACGTAAGCTTCACTTGATCTGCGAACTCAAAAAAGCGTCCCCTTCAGAAGGACTGATTCGCCGCCAATTCAAGCCGCTCAGTTTGGCCCAAGAATTTGAAACGGCCGGAGCTGCTGCTATTTCCGTTCTGACGGAAACACATTTTTTCAAAGGAAATCCTAAAACACTCAAACAGATTCGGCCGTATACGAGCATTCCATTGTTGCGCAAAGATTTTATTTTGGATCTCTATCAAATTTATGAAACCGTCTTACTTGGCGCTGATGCGTTTCTCATTATTGCAATGTTGGTTTCTGATGCAGAATTAAAAAAAATGCTCAATTTAGCCAAACAACTTAATTTGGAAGTTTTGGTTGAGGTTCATACCAAAAAAGAATTGGACCGGGCGATTAAGGCCGGAAGTAAAATCATCGGGATCAATAATCGAGATCTCAAAACGCTTCAGATTGATTTGTCGGTTTCAGAACGCTTAGTGCCTTTGATTCCAAAGGGAACCATTGTGGTGATTGAAAGCGGAATTGAAGAAAGAAACGATATTGTACACTGCCAAACTTTTGGCGCTCATAATTTCCTGGTAGGCACCGTTCTAATGAAATCTCAGAATGTGACGGAAAAAATCCATGAGTTGTTAGGAATCTGAAAATGCCTCAAGTTAAAATTTGCGGGAATACGAATGTCAGTGATGCAATCAAAGCCAAAGAGCTTGGCGCTGATTTTCTTGGGTTTATTTTTTGTGAGAGCAAACGCAAAATTACGCCCGATCAAGCCCATGAAATTATGAATGGCGTAGGCCTGTATGAACAGTTTGTCGGCGTTTTTGCCAATCAGACTAAGGAAGAAGTAGAAGCGATTGCTCAAAAACTCGATTTGAAATGGCTTCAGTTTCACGGAGATGAAACCTCCCGTTATTGCCAATATTTCACGGACAAACAATATCATGTGATCAAAACCTTTCGAATCAAAGATCTGATGAGTTTGAAACGGATCGGTGAATATGACGTCAGCGCGTTTTTGTTTGATACGTATTCTCGCGAGCAATTGGGCGGAACTGGAAAAACCTTTGATTGGAACCTGATTGCTGAAAAATCGTACGTTCGAGAAAAATTATTTTTGGCCGGCGGTTTATCCGTTTATAATTTAGATGCGGCAATCAAACAAGTAAACCCATACGCGGTCGATGTGGCCAGCGGTGTTGAAAAAAGTCCTGGTATCAAAGACCATCAGCTTTTGGAACAGTTTATTTCCATCGCCAAGGGTAAAAAACCAACTGGAGCATCCAAGTAATGGCCACCGCGGAATTCTTAGAACGAATTGCTAATCGTATTCACCGAATTGATCGAAAGGGATTGGAACAATACGTTCTGGATGTGATTCGCGAACTTAAATTTGTTACTTTTTTGCTGGATCAAGCTCAGGAAGGTTTGATGGTCATTGCGCCGAGCAAAGAAGTCCTGTTTACGAACCGCCGAATGAATCAATTACTGAATCTTCCTGAAAATGTGAGCCGTAAAAGTATGACGCAATTAATTTCAGATCCTGAATTGTCCAAAATTATTTCAACGGCCGTTGAAGAGAAAAAAGAAATTTTTCAGCAAGAATTTGAAGTGTTGCTTCCGCGGCCGATGATTCTTAAAATTAATCTGCTGTATGAAAAAAAGGAAAATCCACCGATTTTTATTTTATCGATTACGAATTTAACGGAAAGTGAAACGAATATCCGCGAGCGATACCAAATGGCTAATTGGGAAGCGATGCTGGGTTTGGCGGCCGGTATTGCTCATGAGATAGGCAATCCGCTTAATTCTTTAACGATTCATTTAAAATTGTTGTCCAAATTAGTTTCTAAAGTTTCGCCCAGTGATCGGAAAAAAGTAGGAGATTCCATCACTGCCATGGAAGATGAAACAGCTAGGCTGGATCAGATTATTCGTAATTTTCTTAAAGCCACGCGCCGAAATCTGCTTCGGTTTGAACCAACTCAGATTAATGATTTACTTGAAAAAACGTTGTCCTTTTTAAAACCAGAACTGAAGCATTCTAAAATTAAAGTGGTAGAGGATTTGAGTGCAGATATACCCGTGTTCTTAGCTGACCCTGACCGGATTCAACAAGTTTTCGTCAATATTATTAAGAATGCGATTCACGCTATGCCAAAAGGCGGCGTCTTAAAAGTTCGTACGGAAGAAGAGGGAAAAGTGTGTGGAATCTATTTTCAAGATACGGGGATGGGAATTCCGGCTGATATGATTCCGCGTATTTTTGACGCGTATTACACAACCAAAGAAGAAGGAAGTGGCCTCGGGCTCATGATTGTCCATCAAATTATTAAAGAACATGGCGGCCGCATTGAGGTGAAGAGTAAACCCAACCAGGGAACTACATTTACCGTTTTGCTACCCATGAGAAAACAAAGACTCAGATTGCCTGAGCCCAGCGGAACAGAATCATGAGTATTGGATCCAGTATTTTAATTGTGGATGACGAACGTAATGCTCGCGAAGGGTTAAAACATTTTTTAAGCGGCTTGGATTATGACGTTTCTACCGCTGAAAGTGGCAAAGAAGCGATTTCCATTATTCGTAAGGAAAAGCCGGAAGTTGTTTTGACGGATTTAAAAATGCCGGAAATGGATGGTATTGCACTCCTTCATGAAATCAAACGAATCAAATCAGACACCGTTGTGATTGTATTGACCGCGTATGGAACTGTTGAAAACGCAGTTCAAGCCATGAAGGCGGGTGCTTTTCATTATTTAACTAAACCCATCAATTTTGACGAACTTGAACTCGCGCTCAAAAAAGCATTTTCGCAGCGCTCCTTGGAACATGAGAATATTCAGCTCCGTGAAGAGTTGATCCGGGAACGACACGAAACTGGCGAGATTATCGGTGAATCAGAAATCATTTGGAAAACAATCTCTCTATGCAAGCAAATTGCTCAATCTGATTCAGCCGTCTTAATTCAGGGTGAAAGCGGAACTGGAAAAGAATTATTTGCTCATCTGATTCATTCAGAAAGTCTCCGCGCCAACCGGCCTTTTATTACCGTTCATATGTCTGCACTCACGGAAACTTTACTGGCCAGCGAACTATTTGGCCATGAACGCGGTGCGTTTACCGGAGCGACAGAACGTAAAATCGGAAGATTTGAACGGGCGCACGGCGGCACCTTGTTTCTGGATGAAGTGGGAGATATTCCCGAGTCTATGCAAATCAAATTATTGCGCGTCCTTCAGTCAGGTGAATTTGAACGCGTCGGAAGCACCAAAACCATACGCGCTGATGTCCGATTGATTTGCGCAACCAATAAAAATTTGAAGCAACAAGTAGAAGCCGGCAAATTCAGAGAAGATCTTTTTTACCGAATTAATGTCATCTTGCTCGAAATTCCGCTGCTCAGAGAACGGCCGGAAGATATCCCGCTTCTTGTGAAACATTATTTGAGCTATTTTTCAGACCGAAACCGAAAAGCAATTGATAAAGTTTCGCCGGAAGCACTGCAGATTTTAACCAAGTATGAATGGCCTGGAAATGTACGGGAGCTGAAAAATATCATGGAACGCCTGGTTGTGCTTTCAAAATCAAACATGATTACGGCAGAACATATTCCAGATGATATCAAAGGAAATAAAAAGCTTCTGTCTAAGTCTGCCTTAAGCGGCAAGACCATGAATACCATCCAAGAAATGGAAGAGGAAATGATTCGAAAAACATTGTCCGATTCAGGACGCAATAAGAGTCTGGCAGCCAAGGTGCTGGGCATCTCTAGGCGGACGCTTTACCGAAAGATGGATGAGTATAAGATTGAGGAATAATGACACATCTGTGTCTTTTCAGCACAGATTATGACTTTGAAAGAGCTATTTGCCTGGCGCTTTGTTGGCACGCAATTTGACTTTAATAATTCAAAAGTTACTATATTCGATCATTTTTAACGGAGGATCCAATGGGAAAAGTATTAGGAATTGATTTAGGAACGACAAATTCATGTATGGCTATTATGGAAGGCGGCGAGCCGAAAGTAATCCCTAATCGCGAAGGACACCGGACGACGCCATCCGTGGTTGGTTTTGCAAAAAATAATGAACGTCTGGTTGGTCAAGCCGGAAAACGTCAAGCGGTGACCAATCCAGAACGAACCATTTTCAGCGCCAAACGTTTTATTGGTCGGCGCTTTAATGAAGTCCAGAATGAAGTTAAATTAGTTCCGTTCAAAGTTAAAGAAGGACGAAACTCTGAGGCGATTATTTCCGTGGATGGCCGTGATTATACCCCACCTGAAATTTCAGCCATGGTGCTTCAAAAACTAAAAGCAGATGCTGAATCTTATTTAGGTGAGCCGATCAAACAAGCAGTGATCACTGTTCCTGCTTATTTCAATGATTCTCAAAGACAGGCCACCAAAGATGCTGGACAAATTGCCGGTTTGGAAGTGTTGCGAATTATCAACGAGCCTACGGCTGCGTCTTTGGCGTACGGTCTGGATAAGAAAAAAGATGAAAAAATAGCGGTTTACGATTTGGGTGGCGGCACCTTTGATATTTCCATTTTGGAAATTGGCGAAGGCGTTTTTGAAGTCAAAGCCACTAACGGTGATACGCATTTGGGCGGTGATGATTTTGACCAACGCATTATGGAGTGGCTGGTCAATGAATTTAAAAAATCAGAAGGCATTGATCTTGGCAAAGACCGAATGGCGCTCCAGCGACTTCGTGAATCGGCAGAAAAAGCAAAATGCGAATTATCAACTGCCGAAACAACCGAAATTAATTTGCCGTTTATTACGGCCGATGCTTCCGGTCCAAAGCATTTGGTGGTTTCTTTGACCCGTGCCAAGCTGGAACAATTGGTTCATGATTTAATTGAACGGACCGTTCAGCCGTGTGTGCAATGCTTAAAAGATTCCGGAATCAGCGCCAAAGATATTGATGAAGTCATCTTGGTGGGCGGACAAACTCGAATGCCCGCAGTCCAAGAAGCGGTGCGAAAATTATTTGGCAAGGAACCTCATAAAGGGGTTAATCCTGACGAAGTGGTTGCGGTTGGGGCTGCGATTCAAGGTGGTGTTTTGGCCGGGGAAGTACGTGATGTGTTGCTTTTGGATGTGACGCCTCTTTCATTGGGAATTGAAACCTTAGGCGGCGTAATGACCAAACTGATCGAACGAAACACCACGATTCCGACCCGGAAATCTGAAATTTTTTCGACGGCCGCTGATAATCAAACTGCTGTAACCGTTAAAGTATTGCAAGGTGAACGTCAGATGGCGGGTGATAACCGTGTGTTGGGTCTTTTTAACTTAGAAGGAATTCCACCGGCACCACGCGGAGTTCCTCAAATTGAGGTGACCTTTGATATTGATGCCAACGGGATTGTCCATGTTTCTGCCAAGGATTTAGGAACTGGCAAAGAGCAGAAAATTCGAATTGAATCATCTTCGGGTTTGAATAAAGATCAGGTTGAAAAACTGGTCCGTGAAGCAGAAACTCATGCCGAAGAAGACAAACAGAAACAGGAAAAAATTCAAACGCGAAACAATTTGGATAATCTGGTCTATCAAGTTGAAAAGAACCTGAAAGAACAGGGTGATAAAATCGGCGCAGAGGATAAGATGAAAATTGAAGATGCGCTGAAAAATGCAAAGGAAGCGCTTAAATCGGATAACACCGATACGTTGAAGCAAGCCACTGAGAAATTAACGGCGGTGTCACATTCACTGGCTCAGAAAATGTATGAATCGGCCGCAAAAGATCAAGCCGCAGGTGCAGCAGCACCTGGAGGACAAAAAACTTCTCAAGGCGGGCCATCTGGCGATAAGTCTAATGTGGTAGATGCAGATTACGAAGTAGTGGATGGTGACGAAGACGAAAAAAGGAAAAAATAAGCGTGGTTATTTCGCTTATTCGAAAGCATCTGTGGATGTTCGGGCTGTGTTTGGCCCTGACATCCACAGATGCTTTTGCGCAAGATAGCAAAGTCGTTCCACCCGAAATACAACCACAAGCTCTTCCTCTGAAAATTGTTTCACCGATTCTAGAAAGTTTAGAGCGGCCTCGAACTCATTACCAACAAGACGAAATCATTGTCTATCAAATCCGGATCAAATGGCCGGAGCCTGTCATGGGCGTACGAATGAATTCTCCGCAGATGGCACTTGAGAATTTAGAATTAATTGGGATTGGAGAAGAAGCTGTTTCAGAATCTGAAAAAGTGGCGGATGATCTTTCTGTCGAACAAATTTTAACACTTCGTTTTAAAGGTCAGCATTCAGGTCCTGCCAAAATCGATTCCTTGATTTTAGAATGGGTTCAAGCCGGTGGAGCTTCGTCCAGCCGGCTAAGTATTCCCGCCATTGAATTAACCATTCAGAAACAAAAAAATCCGCTGTTTTGGATTATAATTTCCGCTGCTTCATTGATTGGACTGGGTGCAAGTCTTTTGCTTTTCCGGATAAAAAAGAAAACTCTGCAGTCTGTTCAGCCGTCAGAAAGCATTGAAGAAATGTATTTGCGTCAATTTGACCCCCTCAAAAATTCCATAACGAGTGATTCAAATTCTAAGAATTTTTTAAATGATTTAATGAAGATATTGGATCGATATACGCAGCAAAAATTTGATTGGAATCACAGCCAAGAAGATTATAATGCTCTTCACAAAAAAGTAGATAATATTTGGGGACAGAAAGAAATTCGAGACCTCAAAGAACTCTTTGAGAAAATTGAATATTGTCGCTTTTCTGGCTCTGAATTAAAACGCGAAGAACTCATCTCATTATTTCAATCCGTCCGATCGTTTATCGAACGCAAAAAAGTGATCTAACTCAGGAGGTAGCATGGAATCATCAGTCAAGCAGGTTGGGGAACGAGTAAAAGCATCGCAAGAAACCATCGAGCATCTTTATCGTGAAATTGGAAAAGTAATTGTCGGTCAGCGCTATTTAATTGAACGGTTGGTGATCGGGCTTTTGGCAGACGGCCATGTGCTCTTGGAAGGCGTTCCAGGACTGGCCAAAACAATGTCTGTTAAAACCCTAGCCCAGGCCATTCATGCCAAATTTCAGAGGATTCAGTTTACTCCGGATCTTCTCCCTGCGGACCTAATTGGAACATTGGTCTATAGCCCTAAAGAGGGTACTTTTTCGACTAAAAAAGGCCCTATTTTCGCAAATATCATCTTGGCTGATGAGATCAACAGAGCCCCTTCTAAGGTCCAAAGCGCTCTGTTAGAAGCCATGCAGGAGCACCAGGTTACGATCGGGGAGTCGACGTTTCCACTTCCAGAACCTTTCTTGGTGTTGGCCACTCAAAACCCGATCGAGCAGGAAGGAACCTATCCGCTTCCGGAAGCTCAAGTGGATCGGTTTATGATGAAACTGATCGTGACTTATCCCAACAAAAAAGAAGAAAAAGAAATTTTGGAGCGGATGTCCACGGGTAAAAAAATTGATGCAAAACCAGTTTTTGATACCGAGATGATTTTTAAACTTCGCGACATCGTCAATCATGTTTACATCGATGAGAAGGTTAAAGATTATATTCTGGATATTGTTTTTGCCACCCGCTATCCAGAGCAGTACAAGCTGGATCAATTAAAACCATTGATCGCATACGGCGCTTCTCCGCGGGCAAGTATTATGTTAACGCTAGCGGCCAAGGCTCACGCGTTTTTGAAGGGAAGAGGT
>Ga0209726_10007738_pt1 | contig 11885 bp, 10 predicted proteins | sample Subgrocontami54m_FD_187453 | JGI IMG/M metagenome (GOLD analysis project Ga0209726, IMG submission 187453) | Subsurface groundwater microbial communities from S. Glens Falls, New York, USA - GMW46 contaminated, 5.4 m (SPAdes) (version 3) | ecosystem: Environmental > Aquatic > Deep subsurface >... | reverse complement strand
CATAGTAGGGAAAACAGGGCAGCAGCAACGACCCTTCTCATAAATCCCTCCTCCGGCGCTCGTTCTCCGCCAGGGCTTCAACTTCCGACCATTACATACCCAACAACTTCTTCATCCGCTCGATGACCTCCGGCGGCTGCGCGACCACCTCTTTTGCCAGAGCCTCCAGCTCCTCACCGCTGGTCGGGTCCAACTCGAATTTCCTCCTCTTGACCTCGGCCAGGAACTCAGGATCTTTAAGCGTCTTGGCGTAAGCGTCACGCAAGATCTTGACGCGGTCAGGAGGAATTCCTGGGCTACCTATTATCGGGCGACCGATAACGCCGGCCGCAAGGATGACCGTAGCGAGGCGTCGGCTCTCTTCGGGCGCCTTATACTGATCCATGAGTTCGTAGAGCGTTGGGACATCGGGCAACTTTGGATCTCGTTTGCGCCCGCTCTGAATCACGCTTCGAACGAATCCCGTTTTGCGCCAGGTTTGGAAAGGCTCGCGGGCAAAGAAGGCCTCGATGGTCATGGCGCGGCATTGCACCTCTCCCCTCTCCACTGCCAGGTCAATATCCTGGCCGCCCGGGTAGCCGGTGACGATTCTGAACTTGAGCCCCACGGTCTCCTCGAATAGTTTCGGCAAGAAATAGCCCGTGTCGCCGGTGGCCTGGGAGCCGCACTTGGGTGGCTCCGCAGCCATGCGGATATCCTCAATAGTCTTATATGGGGCATCGGTGCGCATATACATGTGAAGCTCGCTCTGAACCGGGGAGCCAATCCACGTAAACTTCGACCAGTCGAACTGGACCTCTTTGCGTCCAACCAGTTGATCGAAATAGAGGGACCGAATAATCGATGCGAGGGTCAAACCGTCAGGCTTAGCTACATTGTGAACATAATTGGCCGCGACCATCGTGCCTGCGCCCGTCATGTTCTGAACGATGATCTCAGGGTTTCCAGGAATTTGCTTTCCCATGTGGTTCGCGAAAAGGCGTGCCCACAGATCAAAAACATCACCCGGCGGGAACCCCACCACGATCCTGACGGTCTTGCCCTTGTAAAAGTCGTGCGTGGTGGCGTGAGCGACGCTCGCAAGCAGGGCAAAGCCGCTAATTGCCACTATCAATGCGCAAATCCGCCTATCCATAATCCCCTCCTTTTTGAGTTGTTCCTAAAATCCATCTCTAAAGGCTACTTAAGAGCGTCCTTCAGCTTGGTCACTAGGGGAGACTCAAGCTTAAGGAGCCCGGCAACCGTCCTTTCCATCTCCTCGCCGGTCAGAGGATCGAGATCCAAGTTAGACTTCTCGGCATCCGCTAGAAAAGCCGGGTCTTTCATCGTATCGATGAAGGCCTTGCGCAGGATCTGCACCCGATCCTTGAGAGTACCGGGAGGCAAGACATAGGGTCGGGTGATAGCGCTCGCGTCATGAATCCCTATCTGCATTAATCGGCGCGCCTCTTCGGTCTTGGCAAAGCTGATGGCCAGGGGAACCTTGGGGAGATCGGGGTGGGGTTTGGGCAGCGCCTGCAGCACGACAATCATGTCGCCGGCTTCTATGGCGCTCCTCCACGTTGCCTTGAGCGACTCCCAACCTGTGCAAATACCCGAGAGCTCTCCGCTTTCCACCGCCAACCTTATGTCGGCTGTGCCTTTGTAGCCGGTTACAAGATGGATGGGAAGGCCAAGAGTCGCGGTGAGGATTTTTGGGACATCATGGGTGATAGAGCCAGGGGCCGTAGCCCCCATTTTCGGCGGTGTCTTGGAGACCGTCCATTTTTCGATGCTTGTGATGCCGCTAGCCTTCGTGAAGGCGCAGGCGGCATCGATCTTTGCCGGAGCCCCGATGTGTTCAAACTTGAGGCCGTCAAACTCAATCCCCTTCTGTCCTAATATCTGTCCTAGGAATAGCACCCCACTGAAATGGCCCATGGTCAAGCCATCGGGCTTGGCTACCTGATAGACATGATTGGCAGCGATCAGGCCGCCAGCGCCAGGCATGTTCTCCACAATCATGGTCGGATTGCCTGGGATATGTCTGCCCATGCGCCGGGCCATGGTGCGGGCGTAGAGATCGTAACCGCCTCCGGCCGCGAGGCCCACAATGATGCGGAGGGTCTTGCCCTCGTAAAAAGGAGTCTGGGCTGAGACGGGCGCGCTCAGGGATAAAGGGATGAAGAGATAGACGAAGAGATAAACGGTTAAAAGAAAGAAACCTTTGATCCCTTCAAGCTTTGAACCCTTGAACTTCCGAAACATAAAACCTCCTACTCCCCTAATAGTTTTTTTAGCCACTCGATAACCTCGGCGGGCTGGTTGATCACCTCTTTGGCCAGGGTTTCGAGCTCTTCGCCGCTTACCGGCTTTACCTCCCACCCCCGCTTCTTTGCTTCCTCTAGGAGCTCCGGTTCTTTGAGTGTTTTGGCGTAAGCGTCACGGAGGATTCTAACCCGTTCCGCAGGAATGCCTGGAGAGGAGACTATGGGCCAGGCACCGAACCCACCGGCGCCCAAATAAACTATGGCTAGGCGGCGCTTCGACTCGAGAATCTTATATTGATCCATGAGCTCAAAAATCGTGGCCACATCGGGTATCCTTGGGTTGCGTTGGCGTGCGGTTTGGATGAGTATCCGGACAAATCCTTTTTCATGCCAGGTGTGGAAGGGTTCACGGCCTAAGAAGGTAGCGATGGTGATAGCGCGGCATTGGACCTCGCCCCTCTCGATGGCCAGATCAATCGCCGCGCCGCCTTGATAGCCCGTAATGATCGTGAATTTTAGTCCCAGGATATCCTCCAGCAGTTTGGGTACATCATAGCCGCTTGTGCCAATGCCGGTGGCCCCGCAGCGAGGCGGCTCCGTGGCCTTGCGGATATCTTCGATGGTTTTGTATGGAGCATCGGAACGTATGAAAAGCAGATGCCCGTTCCGTTCCGGAGAACCGATCCAGGCGAATTTGGCCCAGTCAAAGTGGACTTCTTTGCGCCCTGTGAGTTGCGCATAATAAAGGGCCGGGGCGATTGATCCTAAGGTCAGCCCGTCAGGCTTGGCCGCGCCGTAGACAGAGTTGGCCGCGATCATAGAGCCGGCGCCCGGCATGTTTTGCACGATGATGTCAGGATTTCCTGCGATATGCTTTCCCATGTGGCGTGCGTAGGCGCGAGCCCACAGGTCGTGAGCGTCGCCGGCAAGATACCCCACCACGATCCTGATGGTCTTCCCTTTATAGAACTCGTGAGTGGTTGCATTGGCCCCGTTAGCGACAAGGGCAAACCCAATCAGGGAAATGAGGCAAAGACATTTGTTTTTCATAAAACCTCCTGTGGGCCATCTGGACCCATCGTCTAAGACCGTCGCTTCCATCCTCTCGGGTCGCAAGCATTCATCTGATTCTTTCTTTTCCGGCTATTTCTTCCCCGGCATGACGATCTCTTTCAACATCGCCGTCAACGCAGGTTTCAATTCGTACAGACCGGCAAACATCATCGCGGCAGTGGGACCATCGACCGGCTTTATATCCAGTTTGGCCTTTTCGGCGTCGGCAAGAAATTCCGGATCTTTCATGGTCGCCATAAACGCTTTCTGGAGCATTTCCAGCCGAGCCTTCGGGGTGGCCGGAGGCACGGCATAAGGACGAGCCGTCACGCCGTAGGGCCCGTTGACGATCTTCAGAAGCTCGCGTGCGTCATCGGTCTTGGCATATTGAGCCGCAAGAGGAACGTGCCTGAGCTCGGGGTGCGATTCGAGCATCGTCTGGATTACAAGATTGACTTCCTTTGCCTCGATTCCTTTGGCCCAAGTCGGCTTGATCGATTCCCATGCCCAACAACCCCCATCGATCTCGCCGCTATCCGCTGCCAGTCGAATATCTGCCGTGCCTTTATAGCCGGTGATCATCTGGATGGGTAGGCCGATGGCAGCGGCAAGGATTCTCGGAACATCATCCGTCGTAGAGCCGGGAGCTGTGCCTCCAAGCTTGACTGGCCTCTTAGCAGCAAACCACTCCTCCACGGTCCTAATTCCGCTGGCCTTAGGGAGGGCGCAGACGCCGGAGTCAGGCGTGGGGACCCCTAACCAGCCGAATTTGCGCCCGTCAAACTGTGCTGCCGGATTTCCCAAGGCCTGTTGGAGGATCAGGGGACCGATGAAATTACCAATGGCGAGTCCATCTGGTTCAGCCCTGTTGTAAATATGGTTGGCAGCGATCAGGCTTCCCGCCCCAGGCATATTTTCTACAATGACCGTGGGATTACCGGGGATATGACGCCCCATGTGGCGGGAAATCGCTCTGGAATATGTGTCGAAGCCCCCACCAGCTGAAAAGCCCACAACGATTTTTACGGTCTTGCCTTTATAGAATTCGTGCGTCGTCGCGTGCGACAAAGTTGCGACCCCAAGCCCAAGACCTACAGCTAAAATATAGCTAGCCCCACGGTTTTTCATTGTTCGGTCCTCCCTGAATTGGTTGCTTACTTTCCTAACACTGCGTTCATACGACTAATAACCTCCGGCGGCTGCGCGACCACCTCTTTTGCCAGGGCCTCGAGCTTTTCTCCGCTGACGGGCTTTGCCTCCCATCCCCTCTTTTCGGCTTCGGCCAAAAGCTCAGGATCATTCATCGTCTTCATAAAGCTCTCGCGCAGAAGTTTGACCCTGTCAGCAGGTATCCCAGGGCCACCCATGATGGGACGGCCGAAAAAGCCAGGAGAGAGAATTACGGTGGCAATCCGTCTTCCCGGCTCCGGAGTTTTCTCTTTCTCCATTAACTCCCAGATCGTTGGAGCATCGGGCGCTCTTGGGTCGCGCTTCGCCGCGCCCACCACCAGTATTCGGACAAATCCCGTCTTGGCCCAGGTGCGGCCAGGTTCCCGACCGAAGAAAGCACTCGTTGTCCCGGCACGGCAGTGTACTTCCCCTTTTTCCATCGCTAAGTCAGTATCGGCAGCGCCTGGGTATCCGGTGATGATATTAAACTTAAGCCCTAGCACCTCTTCCAGAAGCTTAGGAAAATAATGCCCGGGGGTTCCGGTTCCCGTGGCCCCGCACCGCGGAGGAACTGCCGCCTTGCGAATATCGTCCACGGTTTTGTAAGGGCTGTCGGAACGCATCGAAAGCATTTCATCGATCTCTTCAGGAGATCCAATCCATGCGAACTTCCCCCAGTCGAACTGAACCTCCTTACGCCCTACAAGCTGATCGAAAAAGAGGGCCGGAGCAACTAAACCAAGGGTCAATCCATCCGGTTTACCGACGCCGTAAACGTAATTGGCGGCAATCATTGAGCCTGCCCCGCTCATGTTCTGCACGACGAACTCGGGGTTTCCCGGAATGTGCTTGCTCCAAAAGCGAGCGACAGCGCGAGCCCAAAGATCGTTGGTGCCACCTGGAGAGTAGCCCACAACGATCCGTACGGTCTTGCCTTTATAAAAATCCGCCTGGGCGTAAAGATTAGAACTCCATAAAACGAGCAATATGAGAGCAAAAGTTATTTTCTTCATGCTGAATGTTTCCTTTCTGCCTGTGCCTACACGCAGACCGGTCCTTCAAATCACTTTGCCAGAATTTTTTTCATCTGTTCGATCACTTCCGGCGGCTGAACCATCAGCTCTTTTGCCGTAGCCTCTAGCTCGTCACCGCTGGTGGGACCCACTCCCAAATCCCGCTTTTTCGCTTCGGCCAAGAGATCAGGATCACTCATCGTCTTTATAAAGGCGTCGCGTAAAATTTTGACGCGCTCCGGGGGAATGCCGGGAGTGCCAAGATACGGACGACCAAGCTCATCGGGAGCGAGGAGAGCTCTAACCAGGCGCCTGGTGGCCTCAGGCGTTCTTTGTCTGTCCATCAGCTCCCAGATCGTCGGCACGTCGGGCAGTTTCTCATGCCGTTTTCTGCCGCCTTGAATCAGCACTCGGACAAAGCCGGTCTTGGCCCAGGTACGGCCGGGCTCGCTGGCGAAAAAAGCCTGGACAGTTCCACCCCAGCAGTGAACCTCGCCCTTCTCGATGGCCAGATTAACTTCTGATGCGCCTGGGTAACCCAGCACGATGTTTAACTTAAGCCCAAGGGCGTCTTCGAGAAGCTTCGGCCAATAATGACTCACAGTGCCCAACCCCGTGGCGCCGCACTTCGGCGGCTCTGGCACCCTGCGGATATCTTCCAGGGTCTTATAGGGGCTATCTGCCCGTATATAAAATATCCGATCCGTTTGTTCCGGTTGACCGATCCAGGAAAAATTCGCCCAGTCATACTGGACTTCCTTTCGTCCCATAAGCTGCTCGATATAGAGCGAGGGGCTGACACTCACAATAGTCAAGCCATCAGGCTTGGCGACGCTGTAAACATAATTGGCTGCGATCAGGGAGCCGCCGCCTGGCATGTTCTGGACTATAAAGCTGGGATTGCCGGGGATGTATTTGCCCATATGCTGGGCGATAACGCGCGCCCACAGATCGAAGGTTCCTCCGGGAGATAACCCCACCACAAGCCTGATGGTTTTTCCCTTATAGAAAGGTTCGGCTTGAGCGTGGAGAATAGCGGTAAACCACAGGCTCCAGACAACGCTAAACACCAGACCAAAGAGAATTCTTTTCATAAATTTTTCCCCTCCGCTGACTCGTTTTTAAAGCAAAGGCCGACACCCTGCTCCGGCGGTCCTGTCTGCCTGCCTGAGCGAGTACGCTCGCAGTCAGGCATCGCACTCGCCGGCATCGCTGCGGGCAGGCAGGCGCCCTTCATAGTCATTTTTCCAGGAGTTTCTGCATCCTTTCGATGACCTCCGGCGGTTGAACGATTACCTCCTTTGCTATCCTTTCCAGCTCCTCTCCGGTTGCCGGCTCTAGATCCACATTCCTCTTCTTGGCCTCAGCCAGAAATTCAGCGTCGTTCAGCATTTTCACAAAAGATTCGCGAAGCATTTTAACCAGATCCAAGGGGAGTCCCGGAGGACCCACGTAGGGACGGCCGAGTTCACCGGAGGCCAGGATTACGGCCGCTAGACGGCGAGACGACTCCGGGGTTTTATGCTCGTCCATCAGCTCAGGGAGCGTCGGAACCTGGGCTAATCTCGGATCGCGTTTTCTGCCGGTTTGAACGAGCACGCGAGTAAATCCGGTCTCACGCCATTTGCGGTAGATCTCGCCGGCGAACCAAGCGGCATGGGTAAGCGCGCGACACTGGACCTCGCCTCTCTCTACCGCGAGATCGATTTCGGGCCCGCCCGGATAACCCGCGACTATGGCAAATTTTGTCCCGATGGTTTCCTCCAGAAGTCTGGGAAAATAATGGCCGGTAGTGCCGGTCCCCGTGGCGCCGCACTTGGGCGACTCAGAGGCTCGCCGCACATCCTGAATCGTCTTGAAGGGAGAATCCGCCCTCATATGAAGCAGATGCTCCGAGCGGTCCGGGCTGCCGAGATAGGCAAATTTACCCCAGTCGAATTGAACCTCTTTGCGTCCGGCAAGTTGATTAAAGTAGATCGCCGGGTTGATCGAGGCGAGGGTCAAGCCATCCGGCTTTACCGCATTGTAGATATAGTTGGCTGCGATCTGGGAGCCGGCCCCCGCCATGTTTTGCACGACGAATTCAGGCTTTCCTGGAATGTGCTTGCCCCAATGTTGGGCTATGAGGCGCGCATACAGATCATAGGTACTGCCCGCGCTCGTCCCCACCACGACTCTGATCGTCTTTCCTTGATAGAAAGGAGTCTGAGCGTGAAGATTAGAGATCCATAGGATAAAAACCAGAACTGCCAAAAAAATAGTTTTCATAGCGCCTCCCACCGTTATTGCGCCAAAACCTTTTTAACCCGCTCGATGACATCGGGCGGCTGGACGAGTAATTCCTTGCCGATACGTTCCAGCTCCTCGCCGCGCAGGGGAATGACTTCCAACCCTCTTTTCTTGGCGTCGGCCAAAAACTCCGTGTCACCAACCATTTTGTTAAACGCATCGCGCAGGATCTTAATACGCTCGGCCGGCAGGCCGGGACCGCCCGCGACGGGGCGCCCCAAGTCTCCTGAAGCGAGCATCACCTTGGCAACCCGCCTAAATGCCTCCGGTGTTTTTTGTGCCTCCATTAATTCATAAATCGTCGGCACCTCGGGCAGTTTCGCTTCGCGTGTCAGCCCGCTCTGAACCAAGGGGCGGACAAATCCGTTCTTGTACCAAGTGCGAGTGGGTTCGCGGACCACAAAAGCAGAAGTGGTGCCGGCACGGCAGTGAATCTCGCCCTTCTCGATCGCCATATCCATATCGCCGCCGCCGCCGTAGCCGACCACCATGTTGAATTTTGTTCCCAACGCCTCTTCGATAAGCTTGGGATAGAAATGCCCCGCGGTACCGCGTCCCGTGGCAGCGCACCGAGGCGGTTCCGTGGCTTTACGAATATCCTCCAGGGTTTTGTAGGGGGTGTCCGCCCGAACGAACAACACCTGGTTGATCGGTTCCGGCGAGCCGATCCAGGTAAACTTCAGCCAGTCATACTGGACTTCCTTCTGTCCGGTCAGCTGTTCAATGTACAGAGAGGGATTGAACATTCCCAGCGTCAGTCCGTCGGGTTTGGCCACGTTATATATGTGATTGGCCGCAATCATCGAGCCCGCTCCCGGCATATTCTGGACGACGATGTCAGGATTTCCCGGAATGTGCTTGCCGAAATGCAGCGCCAAAAAGCGCGCCCACAAATCCTGCGCGCCTCCCGCAGAGGTCCCTGCAATAAGCCTGATACTCTTGCCCTGATAGAAAGCCGTCTGGGCCAGAAGCTCTTTCCCCCAAAACATGAGTAGAAGAAGCGCTAATACGATCCCTTTCATGCGGCAGCTCCTTACAGTCGAGGATAAGACGCGTTGGTTATTTTAAGAATTTCTTAACCCTCTCGAGCACCTCGGACGGCTGGTCCAGGATCCTCATCGCTAACTTCTCCAGCTCCTCGCCACTCGTGGGATCCATATCCATTCTGCCCTTCTTTACTTCATCGAGAAGCTCTGTATCCTTCATCGACCTCTCATAGGCAGCGCGCAGGATTTTAAGCCGATCCGCTGGCATGCCCGGCGGACCGACCATGGGGCGCCCGAACTCCTCACTGGCAAATATCACTTCGGCGACGCGGCGGCTGGCCTCGGACACCTTCTCCCTTTCAAATATCTCGAAAATAGTCGGGGTATCGGGAATTCTCGGATCCCGCTTCCTTCCGGTATAGAGCAGCACGCGGACGAAGTTATTTTTCTGCCAGGTGAGGAACGGCTCCCGGGCAAAGAATGGGGAAGCCGTGAAACTGCGGCAAATAACCTCACCCCTTTCCACGGCCAAGTCGATCTCGGCGCCTCCCGGGTAGCCCAAGACCGAATGGATCTTAAGGGGAGGCAAGATATCTTCGAGAAGTCTGGAGAGGATATAGTCAGAGCTGGCTGTCCCTGTAGAGCCACACTTGGGCGGTTCTTTGGCGTAGCGAATATCCGCAACCGATTTGTACGGAGCATCCGAGCGCATGTACATAATCATGGGTTCCGTAACTGGAGAGCCGATATAAACGAACTTGCGTATATCAAACTGAACCTCTTTACGGCCCACGAGCTGGTCCAAATAAATGCCGTTGCTGGCCATGCCTAGGGTAAGGCCATCGGGTTTGGCCACGTTGTAAACGTAATTGGCGGCTATAGCCGAGCCAGCGCCCGGCATGTTCTGGACGATGATTTCGGGAATTCCCGGAATGTGCTTGGGCAAGTGACGGGCAAGGAGACGGGCCCAGCGGTCATAAAATCCGCCGGTGGTAAAACCGACAACAATCCTTATGCTTTTGCCCTTGTAAAAGTCGTGTGTAGTCGCATGCGCTGTGGCGACAAGAAGGACAATCCCCGTGATCGCGGCTATAGATAAACGAATTATCCTATACATTTTCGGCAACCTCCTTTGCGAGAATTTTTCTCATGCCTTCTATGGCCTCAGGCGGTTGGACCTCAGCTCTTTTGCCATAGCCTCACCGCGGCCACGAACCTCACCACCTCCTCGATTAGCAGGTCCCCGGCGAGAAGGGCATAATCGTTGTGGTCAGCGCCATGAACCGTGACCAGCCGTTTGGGCTCCGCAGCCGCGTTGAACAGCCGCAGGCTCTGCTGCGGCGGCACGATGGAGTCGCGGTCTCCCGCAATGATGAGCAGCGGGCGCCCGATCTGGCCGATTCGCTCGATCGAAGAGTAGCGGTCCGACAGCAATAGGCGCACGGGCAGGAACGGGTAGTGATACTGCCCGAGCTCGGTCATCGAGGTGTAAGGCGAGCGGAGAATGAGCGCCGCCGGCGGGCGCTCGAAGGCGAGCGCAACGGCCACGCCCGTACCCAGCGACTCGCCGAAGTAGACGATGCGTCGAGGATCGACGTCTCGGCGTTGCTCCAGGTAGGTTCGCGCCCCGCGCGCGTCGGCGGCGAGCCCGGCTTCTGAGGGACGTCCGGCATTCCCGCCGTAGCCGCGGTAGTCGAAGAGGAGAACCGACAAATCGGCTTTCGCCAAAGCCAGTGCCAGCGGCGCCCGGAACGATCGATTGCCGGCGTTCCCGTTGAAGACCAGGATAGTGAACGGCGCGGGTCGGGTCTCGGCTGGCACGAACCAGCCCGCCAGCGTCAACCCGTCTTCCGTGCGGAAGGAGACCTCTTCAGCCTGGGGCAGGCCCACCGTCGCAGGGGGGGGCACGTGACCAAAGGGGATGTACAGCAGATGGCGCTGGAATGCCCAGAGCACCCCCAGGCCTACGATGGCGACCAATACGAACAGACCAAGCGTGGATGTCATCGATCGAGCCATCCTAACGCGAGTCCGCCGGAACCGTGCACAAGAGCGCCACCTACGGAAGATCCCACCACAAGCCTTATAGTTTTCCCCTGATAAAACGGAGTCTGCGCTTTCAGCTTCTGACCCCATGGCTAGAGGAGAACAAACCCTATCGTTGTCGCTTTTGTATGACATCTCATTGCACAAATAGCTTTTTAATTCTCTCGATCACCTCGGGAGGCTGGTCCATGACTTTCTTGGCAACAAGCTGCAAGTCCTCTCCTCTTGACGGCTCTATATCCACTCTTCCTTTCTTGGCCTCGGCTACCAGTTCAGCATCGCTTAACGCCTTGCTATAAGACTCGCGCAAGATCTTAAGCAGCTCCGGCGGAGTGCCCGGAGGCGCCAGCGTGGGCCGGGCCCAATCACCGCCAAGCAACATCGCCTCCGCTACCCGGCGGCTCGTGGCAGGGGTCTTGTATTCGTTCATGAGTTCAAAGATCGTGGGGGCGTCCGGCACGCGCTCGTCCCGCTTGCGACCGCTCTGGGCGAGAAATCGAGTAAAGCTCTCTTTTTGCCACCTTAAATAAGGCTCGCGGGTGAAGAAAGTGGTAATGGTCGAGCCCATGCATATGACTTCCCCCCTCTCCAGGGCCAGGATGACCTTGCTGGCCTCTTGATACCCGAGGACGTTGTCTATCTTTGCCCCGATAGTCATCTCCAGGATTCTCGACATGACATAGTCCGAGTTGCCGATGGCTGTGGATCCGCACCTGGGTGGCTCCTTGGCCCGGACGATGTCGCCGATGGATTTGTAGGGGGCATCGGCACGCATGAAGATCATCATATCGTCTTTCTCCACAGCGCCGATCCAGTGAAATTTGCGCAGATCGAACTTGACTTCTGCGCCCCCCGCCAGTTGGTTCAAATAAATATTGTTATGCGGCGCGAGCAAGGTTAGCCCGTCCGGTTTGGCCACTCCGTAGACGTAGTTGGCGGCTATCACGGACCCTGCGCCCGGCATGTTCTGCACGATGATATCGGGATTTCCCGGAATGTATTTTCCCCAATACCGGGAGATAAGGCGAGCTATGCGGTCATAACTTCCCCCGGCGCCAAGGCCGACGACGATTCGAATA
>Ga0209726_10007726_pt1 | contig 11892 bp, 16 predicted proteins | sample Subgrocontami54m_FD_187453 | JGI IMG/M metagenome (GOLD analysis project Ga0209726, IMG submission 187453) | Subsurface groundwater microbial communities from S. Glens Falls, New York, USA - GMW46 contaminated, 5.4 m (SPAdes) (version 3) | ecosystem: Environmental > Aquatic > Deep subsurface >... | reverse complement strand
GGCGAAGGGCGCACCGAGATACAACCCACGCCTCTGGCGCGGGTCGAACAAAGGGCAGTGTTGCAAAGCACAGAACAAAATGGGATAATAGTGAAAGCTAACAACTGGCGTGTATGACGCGGGGATATAACAACAAAGGCTTCACGCTCATTGAACTTTCGATTGTGCTCGTCATTATCGGGCTACTCGTCGGCGGGGTTCTCGTCGGGCAGGACTTGATCAAAGCCGCTGAGACACGCGCGCAGATTTCGCAAATCGAGAAGTACAACTCCGCCGTCAACACCTTCCGCATCAAGTTCAACGCTATCCCCGGCGACATGGCGATCTCTGTTGCGAATCAGTTTGGATTTACCGTGGGAGCAGCTTGTTCAGGCATCATGGGAGAGCGTGACGGCAATGGTCTCATACACGGCGCTAACTTGGCGCCTTTGGTCGAGGGCGTGGGTGAAACCGGCTTATTCTGGTCAGACATAAGCAGCGGGCCTGCCGGTAATCTAATCGAAGGCCAATTCCCGAATTCCGGGGCTGCTCCGCTCACTTGCGCTGCGCTCGGGGCAACAGCCATGTCAACGACTATTGGAACTACTTATTTTGGTGACTATTTTCCAGTAGGGAAAATAGGGCATGGCACTTTTGTATATGTCTATGAAACCAGTGGATACAACTGGTATGGTCTATCAGCGCTTACGACCATCAACAGCGGCGGTGGAACGTATTCCACCACGACAATTTCCGTCATGCAAAGCTATAATATGGACAGGAAGACAGACGATGGACTTCCTACCACAGGGGCAGTGCGGGCTGCTTATCTCACGAATGGAGTGGTTACCAGCCCGACTAACGCCGCGACCGACAGCACCACGACTTGCTACAACACGAGCTCGAATGTTTACTCCATCGGCTCGGCCGCCAACTATGGCAACGGTGGCAACTGCGCCCTCTCCTTCCGGTTTCAGTAGGGTTGGCGGTTAACCTGGGGCCTGGCCGGCAGTCGGGGCGCTGCGCTCGGGCGCGGCCATCGTGGCGTCGAGCCACACGATGTTGATCGACTCGATCAGCGGCTGGCCCTCGGCCGGCATCTCGAATTCCTCGGGATGAAAATCCCGGATGTACTCGCACTTCCTGAGCTTGATGGCGGTGATGACGTCGCGCAGGTTTTTGCCGCGCACCTCGACGCGCAGGAACGTGTAGTAAATGACGAAGTTGGTAAAATACTCGTTGTCGTAGGCGAGATTCAGCAGATAGGCGTAGCTCGGCGAATAGGTCGGCCCGAGCACCCGGTGGATGTCGAGGCTCACCACCTTGTCCTGCGGGTCGAACGCCACGTAGGGCTTGAGTCCACCTGCAGGTGCGGCCCACGCCGGGGCGGCGGCCGATGCCTCCGCGGCACCCTGCCGGCGGAACCGTGAGAGCGGACTCTCGGCCATATTTACCTCACGAAAAGTTCAGGTTTACAGTTGGTGGTTCGGGTGGATCATTCTCTACCTCAACTTCTTTTCTTGCAACATCTTCGCCTATTTCTTGATTAAGGCCGCGGGCAAAACCCGTAGCCTTGGCCCAGCCGGTATCCTGCATCAGGACCGCCTGGTAGGTGTTGCCGACATCGGCGATCGCATCGCGCGCCAGGCGCTTCATGTCGTCGGAAAAAGCCATCGCTTCACCTCGAAAGATCGGGACCGTCACCGCCCGGACCACGCTGCCAATCGACAAAGCTCTGCCAAGCGCCTTTAAGCAAGTCCCGGGCCTGTTCGAATACGCGCTCGATAAAGACCGCGGCGTGCTGCCACCACGGCATCCCGAGCCCGTGATGGCGGATGCCGTCGGGACCAATGTGCTCGGCTACACGCTCGGCGTCGCGGATCGCATCGCGTGCCCGGATTTTCTCGTCGTCGTCCAATCGGCCGGGCTCTTTTGCACCGGAGCCGGCATCTCTCGCCTCGACAGCATTTCGCGCGGCGCGCTTTTCCTCGTCCGATAGCCGCCGATCGCGCCGGTCGCGGCTGCCCTCGCCGTCTCCCGTCTGCTCGCCCGGCTCGATGTCGGAGCCCTTGCCGGGATCCTCGCCGCGCGCGTCGAGCCTCTGCTCTGCCGCCGCGTGAAATTGCTCCTTGGCTTCGGCGACGCTGGGCAGGCTGTCGCGGTCGACATCCGCCATCCGCGTGCGCACCTCGGCCGCCTTGGTGCCCTTGATGCGCCGCGCGAGGCTGTGCTCGTCGCCGGCCTGGTCGATGATGACGAAGTCGCGCCGGTCGCCCTTGGCCAGAATGTAGCCGTGCTCATCGAGCGCCGCGACGAACGCCCGGCCGCTGTCGGCGCTGTGCCACAGCGCGGTGACCTGCGCGGCAACGGCGCGCGGGTCGATGCCGGTATCCTGGGACCGGAACATCGCCCAGTCTTCCGGCGCGCGCTCGCGCTCCCGGTCCCTGCCCTTCACCAGCACGCTGTCCGTGTGCGCCAGGCCGAAGGTTTCTTCGAGCGCCCGGGAGGTCTGCTCGTGGATCCGCGCCGTCAGCGAATCCGAGATCGCCTTCATCGTCTCCATGTCGATGCGCGACCAGATGATGTGCCGGTGGATCCGCCCTTCCTTCTCATGCTCGACGACAAATCGCGGCTGGCCCTCCAGCCCGAGGTTCTTCTCCAGCAAATCGGCCGCCCGCTCCCACTGCTCCGGCGTCAGCCGCTCGTCGTCGCGCGGGTTGATGTTGGCATGGTAGAAATAATTCTTCGCACGCGTGCCGCTGGCGATCGCCGCCATCTCCCGGAAGGCTGCCGCCACACTGTCGGCGAGCAGCCCGCGGATTTCGCACAGCTCCACGCGCCCGTTCTTCGCCTCGTTGGTCAGGTGCCGGGCGAAGAACCGGCCGCTGCTGCGGCTGCCCCCGTTGATGATCATGGGCTAAGGATCATCGCCGCCACGCCCCAGCGCCTGCATCAGCACCGCCTTGGCGTCATGCAGTTCGGCGAGCGCGGCGGGGACGGCGGCGGCCTCGGGCACTCCGCCCGAGTTCAGGTGCCGCGCAATCTGGTTGAGGTTGCTGCCCGCCTTGCCGAGCTGGGCCAGGGCCTGGCCCAGGAGCTGGCGCTCTACCGGCGGGCGGCGCGACTGGCGCGGAATCGGCGCGTCGAGCAAACGGAGACGAACATAGGAGCCGAACGTCACGCCCATGCGCTCGGCATCGCCCTCAACGCGCGCCAACTCCTCCGGGGTGAACCGGATGGGTTTGAGGCGGGTCCGTTGCCGTTTGTCGCTGCCGGGCACGGGTGGCTCCCATCGGTCGCTCAAACATTTGTCAGGGTCGAACCCTGACCGGTCGGGGCTCCGGGGTGGCGACCGCTCGCCCCTCGGCCGTGGTGTCGGGCACGGAGGCCTGACGGCGGTTCCAAGGGTGCCGAACCCTGGCCAGATGCACGGGCGCGGAGGCTCTGCCCTTGGGGGGTCCAGCGGGGGCGCGGAAGCGGCCCCCCGGCAAGCGTGCGGTTATACCGCACACCGCTTGCCCTCTACCGATGCAGAAGCATACACGCGCAGGTGGAATTTGGCAATCCGGACCTGCAACCCCACGCGCGAGGGCGGGCACCCACTTCACCCCAGCCAGCTCCGGCGGGTCGGCCTAACCGGTTTAGCCAGGGTGACACCGCTGTTCACCACGGCGGGGGTGGCCTCCCGTGGATGCCGGCGCCAAACCGATTGCGGGCGGGATTATAGCAGCGTTTCGCCCGCGGACGCCCCCTCCCCTGCTCTGTACCGCACCGCCGCCGTGCGGGCTTCTAATGAAGCCGGCACCGACCCGGCCTGCCGCGGTCGCAGTGGCCAGGTCGGACAGCTTGCATCAGGGCGCGAGGCGACGGCTGGCGGCGGCGTGGTAGCCGGCGTCGAGTTCGATGCCGAGATACGCGCGGCCGAGCATCTTCGCCGCGAGCAGCGTCGAGCCCGAACCGGCGAACGGGTCGAGCACCATGCCGGCGGGCGCCGAGAACGCTTCGACCAGCGGCAGCAGCACCGACACCGGCTTCTGCGTCGGGTGCAATTTATTGCCGCTATAGCTCCAGTCGATGACGTCGCCGATCGCGTGCTCCGGCTCGCGCGGATTGCCCTTGGCCAGCAGATAGGCGCATTCGTGCTGATAGCGCAGGAATCCGCCGCCGGAGCTGTACCGCTTCGGGAACGCCAGGTGTCCGACCACTCGGAATCCGGCCGCCCGGTAGGCTTCAAGGAACAGGTCGGCATGTGGCCAGCCGTAGAAACTCACCGCGAAGCTGTGGCGCTCCAGCACCCGGAAGATTTCGGCAAAGGCAGGCGCGAGCCAGGCGGCGTTGTCGTCATTCGGCACGGTGCGCCCGTCGCGCGACCTGTACCCGACAAGGTAGGGCGGGTCCGTCAGTACGAAATCGACACTGTGCCGCGGCAGTTGCGGCAGCAGGTCGAGACAATCGCCGTGAAGCACGGTGTTGAGGGGTGTGCTCATGGCTATACCTCCCCACCGCTAGCGCGGAGTTGGGGACGTAGAACCGCCTCGAAGCGGTCGCCACGCCAGGAATTAGAGCCGAAGGCGACGTCGCCTTCGGCGAGCTTGCCGACATCCAGCACGGCGCAAAGGCCCGGTTCGTCGAAGAGGATGGCGACCTTGCGGCTATGTTCCTCGTCGAAGAGCACGACGTGGAAAGGTGCGCCGCAGATGCCGTTGCGGTGCCGGGCTTGGTCGTTTAACCGGATACGGGGAAGTGGAATCGTATGCATAAATAAATCTCCTGAAGTTAATGAATTAAAGGAAGTAAGGGGCGGCCGAAGCCGCCCCCGGCCGTTACTCGGCCGTTTCCGCCTCGGCGAATTCCGCGTTGGGTTCGAGCTCAACGATCCGACCGTCCCAGTCGCGGTCGACCGGCAGCGCATCGATCAGATGCGTGCGGCCCTTGCCGCTGCGGTGGTTGAACACGGCGCCGATTCGTACCAGCCGGTCCTTGCCGCCGCGGCGGACAGCCCGCTTGGCGTAGTAGAGATACGCGACCGGCTTGTTGGCGCCGGCGTTGGTGGTTGAGGGTTCGTTCGTCATCGGTAGTCTCCTTCTTTGGGTTGAAGGAGGCCGCACCTCGCGGCCTCGCTTACGGCCCAAGGAAAGCGGGCGGGACAGGCGAGCGGCTCACACGCGAATTTTGTTGCGCGAGGAATGGCCGGCTACCGGGCCAGGGGAAAATTCTCGTTGAACCGGAAGCGCCGCCTGCAACGTGGCCGGGATAAGCGAGGTCGCCGAAGTGTGCGCCCCATACCAAAAAGGAAACCTGACGGGCGGGGACAACACAGCCCGCGGCAATCCGAATTCGTGAAAATCGTCAGCCCGTGCGGGTCGCGCCCGAACTAAACCGGGATGGCTGGTCGCGGCCGTGAGCAACTGCGGCGAGGGCCGCGATCTCGTTCAACGACGGGGATGCCGGCGGACCTGCAAACTCGGATCAAATCGTCATCCAGCATCGCCGGCGGAAGGCCGGTGCGGATGGCAAGCTCCAGATAGGCCGCATCATACGAGGTCCGGCGGTAGGTAACCGCCAGGCGGTGCATTTCGGTGAGGATCCGGTCGGCACTATCGGCGTCGATCGCGATGTCGAGCGTACGCAGATCGTCAAAAAATTCCGACGCCTTGGTTGGTTGCGGCAGGTGTTCCGATATTCTGGGCGCCGCAGCCTCGTGCGCCGAGTAGGCGACGGCACGGCGGCCGGCGGGGCCGCGGGTCGTCGATCATCGAAGATAAGAAAATCAATAAGGAAGCCGTAAGCGTGTCGCAAGCACTGTCGGGCGCTTCCGGAGTAGGCAAAGCGGATGAACTCCCTCCCCTGCCCGTCTGGGCGGTTCCACGGCCCCGTTTTGGGGGATAGGGCGCTGGCTCCGCTACGTGCTCGGCTTGTTGCCGAGCATCTTCGGCGCGCTTATAGCGCGCGCCGGAACGCCCGGCTAGGGCGTGCTATAAGGGGGGATGCCGGGTGGGAGGGACGCAGAGCGTCCCGGGGCGAGCTTTAGCTCGCGAGCCGGCGGGGGGACGTTAGTCCCCCCAAGAGGCGGTGGTTATCCACATTCGGGACTTATCCCCTGCGGAAAACTTCAATTTCTCTTTAAGTTCTAAGTTCAGGGTGAAAATTTCGGCCTTGGCTCAACGGGTTAGGATGCAAAGACCTACCAAACGGGCGGATATCTCCTACCAAACGGGTGAGTCGTTGCCTACCAAGCGGGTGGCAATCTCCTACCAAAGGGGTGGCAGCTCTGGGCGGTGCTAAATCCGACCAATGTCTCCTACCAAACGGGTGTCACTGGCGGCTCTGCGGCTCTGACGGCGGATTTGCACCGATTCTCGCGTTGCGGATGCTCCAAACAGCGGGCTGGAGGGATCGAGGTCTCCTACCAAACGGGTGTCGGCCGCAGGAATGAGGCTATGGCTGGGCTTTTGCGGGTGATGTCTCCTACCAAACGGGCGGCCACAGCGGCGTTGACTATCCCTACTTGACATCGTGTAGGGGTAGGCTATCGTTGACAACTTATGAGTCGCACGGTCGAGCAAAAAACAAATATCACGGGCTTCCCCAAGCCTGGCGAGCTTATCGAGATGACCGGCACGCACGCCCTGGAAGCGAGCGACAGAGCCATTCTCAACGTGCTCTACCAGCACGCCCACGATAGCGGCCGCCTGCTTGATCCGACCGCGGAATGGGAGATCCCGTTCGTTACGATTCGCCAGGCGGTGACGAACCATGAGGGCGTCGACCGGCTGCGGGGCAGTCTCGAGCGGCTGATGAACGTCAAGGTCAATGTCACCTACATGGCGGATATGGGCGAAGGCCACGAGCCGGAGCCGCGCGTCATCACCAGCGTGATGTTCGACTTTTTCGACCTGCCCAAGAAGCATCTGACCAAACGCCCCACCCTCAAATACGGCATCGCGCGCAAGCTCGCGCCCATTCTGGAAAGCTCGGGCCGCTGGGGACGCATCAAGGCAGAGGTCGTCTGCTCGATGACGAGCAAGTACGCGATTGCGCTGCATGAGCTCATCCAGCTGCGCGCCAACCTCGACACCTGCGTTGAGGCCTTCGCGATCGAGCGCTTCCGCGATTTGCTCGGGGTGCCGCCGGGCAAGTACGAGCGCTTCGACAACCTTATGCGCAAGGTGATTGACCCTGCCCTGCTGCAGGTCAACGGGCTGTCGGACATGGGGGTCCGACTGGAGCCCCGCCGCAGGCATTCGCGCGCTCCGGTGCACGAAGTGGCCCTTACCTGGTGGCGCAAGCAGGGCGACGAGTTCCGCGAGGCGGTACGCGAGCGAGGTCGCACGAAATTCGGACGAATGGCGCGGCTGCGGGGTCAGGTCGAGAAGGTTGAGGCGACAGGTGCCCGCCTCCCCTCCCCGGCCGATCATGCGGAGACCGCCGCGATGCTCGCCAAAATGCGCGCTGCCGCTGAATAGCAAGATTACGTGCTTTCGTGCTTTTTGGATTGCGTGCTACTTGGCGTTCTGTGCCTCCACATAACGCTCGAAGCACCGGTACAGAAGCTCGTTGAGCTTCATGTCGTGGCTGGCCGCGTAGGTTTTATATTTGCGGCGGAAGGTCGTGGGGACGCGAAAGTTGAGCGGCACCAGGGCCTCCCTCCCCTCCCCTGCGCTGGCGGCCACCGGCGTCGCCGGGGCCGCTACCGCATCGGGCGCGCGCGGCGGCATATCCGCCGCCGGCGCCGCGGCACCCTTCGTGGCGACCAGTCCGGCCGTCAAATCCGCCTGCTTGCTTTTCATCGGGCCGCTACCTTTCGTGTTTTCGTGCTTTTTGTCATTCGTTCTTGCACGAAATCCCACAACTCCACCATTTCCGCGGCGCTCCTCCCCTTCCCGTCCGTCTCCTGAACGGTTCGGCCGTCGATCATCGAACCCGCATAATCGACCCGATCGTGCATGATGGCCTGGGCGACCGCGCCATGCGCCGAGAGCGCGGCGATCGCCTGCACCGTTAGGCGCGTATTGGGCTTGGCCTGGGTGACGACGAACACGAACGGCTTGTCGGCGTCCTGGACCAGTTCGACGGTACTGCCCACGGCCCGCAGATCGTGCGGGCTCGGGCGCGTGGGGATCAGCACCAGGTCGGCAGTGCCGACGACGGCGCGAATGGCGCCGGTGATCGCCGGTGGCGTATCGATGATGGCGAAGGTGTAGCCGGCCGCGCCGAGGGCCGCGAGCTTCTCCGCCAGTTCGGCAATGGTACTGGGGGCGAGGGCAGGGGTCTCGGCCTCGCGCACGTTCCACCATGCCGAGAGCGACCCTTGCGGGTCGGTGTCGATGAGTACGACCGGGCCGGCACCTGCCGCCTCGGCTGCGACGGCGAGATGGGCGGCCAGCGTGGTCTTGCCCACCCCGCCCTTCTGGCTTGCAAGCACGATAACGTTCATTTTGGCTTTCGGGTTTTCGTGATTCACAAATTAGCCGTAAGCCAAAAAGCACGCAAATGCAAGAAAGATGATTTCTGTTTTTCGTGCTAGCACGAAAACTCGCTTCGATGGCCGAGGCTGCGCGCATCGCGCGGGGCAGTCGTCTGCGTGCTGCCCTTATCTTGTCCCAATAGCCCCAGTAACGCTATCTGGCTTTCGTGCCAGCACGAAAGCACGCTCAACAAAAACCGCCGCGAGCGCGCACGGCGCGCGAGCGGCGTGAGGGGAGGGGGCCGGCTCTATGCGGCGGCCTCCATCCCGTCTACCTCCTGCTGCAAGCCGTGGAGATAGTCGGCAGCGCGCTGCGCGTGCGAGGCGGCGGTGAAGATGGCGCGCTTGTCGTTTTTCAGCACGTCGAGTAATCGTGAGGTGTCGATAATGTGAAGGAACGCAGCCGGATGCGCGGTTCTGCGCCGTTCGCGGGCCACATTCCTTCGCATTATCTCAGAGCGTGTCGAGCCAGGCGAGCAGGCTCGCGTCCCGCTTCCATGACGGCGGATGTCCCGTTGTTGTCGGAGCATCGACCTGCTCCAGCGCCTTCCGCTTCGTTTCCAGATTGGCTCTGGCGTAATGGTTGGTGGTGTCGAGGCTCACATGACCGAGCCAGCTGCGGATGACCGTGACGTCGACGCCTGCCGAGACGAGATGCACGGCGGTGGCATGGCGGAAGCTGTGCGGGGTCACATGCTTGGTTCGCAGCGTTGGCGCGGTTCCGGCGGCGGCCTTAACATAGGCCGCGAGCTTGAACCGGACGCCCGATGCGCTGAGCGGTTCGCCATAGCGGTTGACGAACATCCGCTCGTTTGGCGCTCGCGGCTGCCGCTCCAGCAGCTTTGTCAGCAGCACCACGGTTTCCGGCCAGAGCGGGCAGATGCGCTCCTTGCGGCCCTTGCCAAGGAGGCGCACGCAGCTGGGCGTGTCGAACCGGATGGCCTCGGGACACAGGTCGAGCGCCTCCTGTATCCGTGCCCCGCTGTTGTAGAGGAACGAGAGCAACGCATGATCGCGCATGCCTTCGAGTGTCGAACGGTCTGGCTGGGCAAGGATCGCCGCCACTTCTGCCGGATCCAGATAGCAGGGTTCCGATACCGGCGCCCGCTTGACGGGGATGTTGTGGATTTCGACGCACTGCGCGATCGATGCGGGATCCCTGGTTGCCACGAAGTTGAAGAAGCTGCGGATCGCGGCAAGCCGGCAGTTGCGCGTCCCGATCGTGCCGCCGCGTTCGTGTTCGGCGTGCCTCAGGAACCCAGTGACCTCGCTGGCGGCCAGATCGGCCAGCGTGATCATCGCAACCTTCTTTCCCGCGCGCTGCGCGACGAACCGCAGGAACAGCCGCCAGGTGTCGCGGTAGGATCGCACCGTATGGATGGATGCGTTGCGTTGCTCGACGAGCCATTCGTAGAAGAACGCGCGCATCAGTTCCGGGAACGGGTTTGCCCTGCTCATGGCCGTACCTCCCGCCCCAGGTTGAGGCATGGTGCACCCACCGCCCGGAACCGCTCGTTGGCGTGATGCAGGAGGTCCTGCGTGACGGTGATGTAGACCAGGGTGGAGTGGATATCCCGATGGCCGAGATAGGTAGCGAGGAACGGCAGGCGATCCTGCGGGTTGATGCCCGTCCGATACCATTCGAGGATCCGGTTCACGACCATCGAGTGGCGCAGGTCGTGCAAGCGCGGCCCCGTTCGCCCTTGCGGTGGCTTCAGCTCGGCCCGGCGGATGACATCCACGAGTAGCCCAGCGATGGCCTCCTTTGTGTAACGTTCACTACGCTGCTCGTGCCAGAACAGGCCGGAGCGTGGGTCCTGCCATGCTCCGGCACGGCGCCGTGCATCGATATAGGCGCGAAGCTCGGCCATCACGCTGTCGGGAAGCGGCAGGATCCTGGTCTTGAAGAACTTGGTCCGCCGAACCGTGATCGTGCCACCCTGAAGGTCGACGTCACCCAGATCGAGGCGGGCAAGCTCGCCCCGCCGCAGACCCGCGCAATAGGCTAGCAACAGCATGGTGTAGATGCTCTGCGGGCGAAGCGGCGCCCGTGGCGACGGATAGGAACGGGCGATATCGAGCATCCGCCGCACGTCGGCGGGTGCGTAGATGTGAGGTTTGCGCCATTGCTTCGCCACTTCCTTTCCCGGGCGCGAGTCCGGTCGGCGCGGCGGGATCGATGGATTTCGGTGACGGAGCATCTTCGCAAGGACGCGCTTCAGCTTTTCGCATTCGGCGGCGTGATTGCGCGTGGCTTTCGCCGTCGCCCAGTGTTCGAGCATCACCTCGATCGGCTCATCCTGGAGCACAGGGTTCAACTGCAAGAACCGGTCGAACCGCATGAGCCACACGGGCTGTGTGGTGTATTTGTAACCCCTGTTGCGCATTAGAGCGGGATGAGAATTAGCGGAGTCGCGATTTGGTGCTTTTCAAGCTGTTGTGTTTGCGATTCAAGAATGGGGCTGGATGTGGGGGCCAGCTCGCATGGCACGACCGTATTCGATGGATTTGCGGGAGCGGGCGGTAGGCGCGGTTGAGCGGGAAGGGCTGTCGCGGCGAGAAGCGGCAGCGCGGTTCGGGCTCGGTGTGAGCACGGTGATTTCGTGGCTGCGCCGATATCGCGATACGGGCAGCGTATGTCCGGGGCAAATGGGCGGGCACAAGCCGCGCAAGATCTGCGGTGATCACCGCACCTGGCTCTTGGCGCGCTGCCGCGAGCGGGACTTTACGTTGCGCGGCCTGGTCGCTGAACTGGGCGAGCGTGGCCTTGCGGTCGATTACCGCTCGGTGTGGGAATTTGTCCACGCCGAGAAGCTCAGTTACAAAAAAAGACGCTGGTTGCCGCCGAACGGGACCGCCCCGATGTCGCGCGACGCCGCGCGCAATGGCTGAAATACCGGCCGGGCATCGACCCTTCGCGGCTGGTCTTCATCGACGAGACCTGGACCAAGACCAATATGGCGCCGCTTCGCGGCTGGGCCTCACGCGGCCAGCGCCTGCCGGGCAAGGCGCCGTTTGGGCACTGGAACACAATGACTTTCCTGGCCGCCTTGCGCCGCGATCGAATCGAGGCGCCCTGGCTGCTCGACCGGCCGATCAACGGCGAACGGTTCCTCGTCTACGTCGAACAGGTTCTCGTTCCGACGCTGAAGCCGGGCGACCTGGTGATTATGGATAATCTCGGCTCCCACAAGGCAAAGGCGGTGCGCCAAGCCATCCGCCAGGCCGGAGCCAAGCTCGTCTTCCTGCCAAAATATTCCCCAGACCTCAATCCCATCGAGCAGTTCTTCGCCAAGCTCAAGCATCACCTGCGAGCCGCCCAGGCGCGCTCCGCCGATGCTGTATGCGACGCGATCGCAAACGCCCTCAATACCGTCACCGCCACCGAATGCTCAAACTATCTCGCTCACGCCGGATACAAACCAACCTAAACTCATCCCGCTCTA
>Ga0209726_10007721_pt1 | contig 11900 bp, 7 predicted proteins | sample Subgrocontami54m_FD_187453 | JGI IMG/M metagenome (GOLD analysis project Ga0209726, IMG submission 187453) | Subsurface groundwater microbial communities from S. Glens Falls, New York, USA - GMW46 contaminated, 5.4 m (SPAdes) (version 3) | ecosystem: Environmental > Aquatic > Deep subsurface >... | reverse complement strand
GATTTTGAACAAGACCGCGCTTCCCTACGGACGAAAAGACGTCCAACGCTTGACGCAACACGCCATGCCCATGACGTACGACGCGCACTACCAATTCTATGAAGGCACCAAATTCTCGTTCATCGACGCCGGCCACATCCTCGGCTCGGCCCAAGTCCTGATTGAAAACAAGAAAACCTTGCTTTACACCGGCGACTTCAAGACGGAACCCACGCGCCTGCACGCCGGAGCCAAAGCCCCGGAAGTACCCGTAGATGCCATGATCATGGAATCCACGTACGCCGGCAAGGAACACACGCCGCGAAAGGTTTTGGAGAAAAAGTTCTGCGAAAACGTCCAGGACGCCGTAGACCACGACTTGACGGTGCTCGTACCGGCCTTTGCCGTCGGACGGGCGCAAGAAATGCTGATGGTCCTGCAATCCGGCGGCATCAACGCCGACGTGTCCATGGATGGAATGGCCAAAACCGTCACCGGCATCATGATGGACTATCCTTCGTACGTGCGCAACCCAAAAGCCCTCAAAGCCGCTGTCAACGACTGCCGGTTCATCGAGACGCACGAACAACGAAGAGCCGCGGCCCGAAAACCCGGCGTCATCATCAGCACCTCCGGCATGATGGACGGCGGGCCCATCCTATCGTACTTGAAAGCCGTCAACCACCACGGCAAAGGCACCGTTTTTCTGACCGGATACCAAGGCGAAGGCTCAAACGGCGAAGCGCTCTTGAAAGGCGACAAGATCCGCTTCACCGGCTACGCTGAGAAAGTCAGCATCCCGGTCCGACAATTCGACTTTTCCGGCCACTCCTCCGGCTCCGAACTCCTGGCCTACGTCAAGGAAGTCGGACCGCAATACGTCTACTGCGTCCACGGCGACGACGAAGCCTGCCGCTTGTTGGCGCAGCAACTCAAAGAAGAAGGCTTTGACGCCAGTGCGCCAAAAGCCGGCGACAGTGCCATCATTGGATAAGCCCGGAAAAATACGGGGCGAAAAACCATCAGGCAAAGCGCCGTAAACCCTTTGACGCGATGCAAGAAAAAGTGTCTTAGCCCAGCATCGTAAGTTCTTTTCTGAATTTTTCCAAAATTTTCGCGCTGATGCGGAAATCCCGCCGCACCATGTCGTCCACTGCGCTAAGCACTTGCATCTGATTGACACGCTTCCGTTTCAGAAGAAGGATGAGGACACCCAGGGTGCCGACCGGCGTCAAACCCAGACGGTTAGCCGCACTTCGAGCCGGCGATTCATCGATGCATACGGTTTGAATGCGCTGCTCCAAAGCCAACGCCAAAACGGAAGCCTCACCGGAATCCAAAAAAGGCAAATCCAGGTGTTTTTTCACCTTCTTGACGGCAATCGCCCCGCGTTTGACCGCCGAATCGATGACACGAGCATCCGGCTCCTTTTTTTCAAGGCCCCGCGTGACGGTTTCCTCGTAAACAGCCGGCGGAATCAGCAGCGGCGAATCAAACGCATCCAAAAGCCAATCCAACTTCTTCGACTTGGCAAACGTGATGAGGACCGAAGAATCCGCTACAACGGGGACGCTAAGCACGCAAGTCCTCCTCCAAATCGGCCTCGCTATAATGCAATGAAACACCACGGCGCGCCAACTCCGCATTCATCTCCCGAAGAGACAAACCCGCGATATCCGCGGCTTTCGCCGTCGTGGCCCGCCCGTCGACGTATTCTTCGATCGCCTTTTCCAACAACGCCTTGGACAAGCCTTTCTCCAAGACATAGCGGAATACGAAGCTGGAATCCGTCGCCGGCAAAAATCGTCTGACTTTCTCCAACCGCGCCAACTGGGACTCCTCCAACCGCAACGACACCGTTTTCATCAAAAACCACCAAATAATACGATGCAATAACTGGTATTAAAACGTTGGTTCCGGGTAATGGAGCATTGGCAAACGGAAAGTGAAAACGTCGACGAAGCGCAATGGACAGTGCCATTTATTTCCGACGAAAACGTAATGGATGCGTTATGCGCATCCTCATGCTCAACTTGTTTTTCCCCCCTTACCAAGGCGGCACGGAAAAACACGTCTACGAAGTCGCCAAACGTCTGGCTAAGAAAAACGATGTCACCGTGCTGACGGCCCGCCTACCGGGAACGAAAAAAGAAGAAATCGTGGACGGCATCCGCGTCGTCCGAAGCCGTGCGTGGGTGCTTAAAGACTTGCCAGGGCCGCTTCCGCCGCCCATTCCCGTCATGCCCGAACACGCCGCCGACATCCAACGCCTCCTGCCCGACCACGACGTCTTGCACGCCCACAACCGGTTCTTTTATGGCCTGGATTTGGTCCATTGGGCCAAGAAATTCAAAAAACCGCTTTACTTGACCCTCCACAACGCCCGTCCAGAAGGCATCGACTTTCCTACCGATTTTTGGGGCCAGGCCTACGACGACACCATCGGCTCGGCCATCATGAAATCCTGCACCGGCATCCTCGGCGTCAGCCAAAACACCCTCGACGTCACCTTACCCAAGAAATACAAGGGCCAAACGGCCGTAGCGTACAACGGCGTGGACACCCGCATCTTCCGCCCGCAAAAAAACGCCGTCAAGTCCCAACTCGGCATCTTAAAAATGGTCTTGTGCGTAGCCCGCTTCGTGCCCCAAAAAGGACTTGAATACCTCATCGACGCCATGAACCTTGTAAAAGATGCGGATTTGGTGCTTATCGGTCGTGGGCCGTTGGAGAAAAAACTCAAACAACACGCCAAAAAACGCGGCCTCCAAAAACGCGTCCACTTCCTGACGCAGAAAATCCCGGAAGCCCAACTCGCCCAATACTATGCCGCCGCCGACGTGTTTTCTTTACCGTCATTGTGGGAGCCGTTCGGCATGGTGGCCTGCGAAGCCATGGCCTCAAGCATTCCGGTGGTGGCCTCACGCATCGGGGGCCTTCCGGAAATCATTGACGACGCCAAAGACGGCTTTTTGGTGCCACCGAAAAACCCCGCCGCATTGGCTGAAAAAATCCGATTCCTCCTTGACCACCCGGCGCGCTCCAAGAAAATGGGACAAAACGGCCGCCTCCACGTCATGAAAAAATTCACGTGGGAGAAAACGGCGGAGGCGTACGCGGAAATGTACGAAAAAGCATAGGTACCAACCGAAAAGTATTTATTCTAATTCATAATCAATAATGATAATGAAAAATACTAAAATAATCGACATTATTCGGCAAGCGGGCCAATCGGCATTCCGAACCCAGGAATACGTCGCCTTGACCCAAAATCCGAACTATGCGCACGTGCAACTTCACCGCCTCCACCAAAAAGACATAATACAAATAGTACGGCGCGGCTGGTGGGCATTTCCCGACGCCATGCCGGAAGCCGTGGCCTGCGAAATGTCGGCACCGGCGTATCTGTCATTTCACACGGCGCTCCACCTCCACGGACTCACCACGCAGCCCTACCGAAAAATCCAGCTGGCCGTGGCCCGGAACGCGAAAAAATACGCGGTGTTGGCAACGCCCGTGCAAGAATACCGCGTCGCAAAAAACCAATTCAGGGACTATGAAAAAAAGGACGGATTATTGATAGCCAAACCCGAAAAAGCATTGGCTGACGCCCTGAACGTTCCTAGAAGCTGCCCGGAATTCATCATCACCGAGGTCCTGCACCAAATCGAACCCGAAAAAATCCGGCCCTACCTAGCGACCACGGCCGCGCAAAAGCGCCTCGAGAGGTTGACGAACCATGCTTGACCGAAAAGAATTGAACCGCTTCGGACCTCCTGGCTTCAGTTTGGGGCAAAAAGAAAAAGACTACGTCCAACACTGGCTTCTGGCTTATTTGTCCCGTTCCGGCTTCGCCGGCTTCTTCAAAGGCGGCACCTGCCTCCAAAAAGCGTTCAGCCTGCCCCGCTATTCGGAAGACCTTGATTTTACGATTCCAAACGAAAAACCCGACGCCCTCGACACACCCGGCATTTCGGCATTCTTGGCATCTGCAGGATTTGGCGCGTCCAATTGGAAATCGTCCGAAAGCCCGATATCCAAGACACTGACGTTGCGGTACCAAGGGCCGCTATACATCGGCAAACCCGTCAGCGAAGGCACCGTGCGAATTGAAATGAGCCTGCGCGAAAAAACGGTGCTGGAACCATCCGTAATAACCATCCAACCTCCCTATCCCGACCTATTGGCGTATCCGCTCAAAACCATGGATTTGACCGAAATCGCAGCCGAAAAAATCCGCGCCATCCTCACGCGCGAATCCGCCCGCGACCTTTTCGATTTGTACTTTCTTTTCCGACGCGACGCAGTGCCCGACGTCACGCTCATCAACGCCAAATTGAAATACTACGAAATGGCCTACGACGCCGAACAACTCACCGGACGAATCAACCAACTCTCCAAAATCTGGAAGGCCGAAATCTCCGCGCTTTCGCCCAATCCCCTGGAGTATGCCGAAACCGCCCGGTTCGTCCTTGAAAAAGCACCCAGGTGAAGCCAAAAAGACAAATTCTTGCTGCCACCCAAAGACCCCTCCGCATTGGCTGAAAAAATCCGATTCCTACTCGATAACCCCAGAACCGCCAAGAAAATGGGTACCGCCGGCCGCCTCCACGTGATGAAGAAATTCACGTGGGACCAAACGGCGCAAGCGTACGAATCAATCTATCAGCACGCAACAAAATAGGACCACGACGCAGCCGAGAAAAAAATACACCGGATTGCGAATCAAGCAATGCGTTCAGTGCAGCAGACCATGCCGGACTTGCATTGCGCATCTGCACTGCCCGATAAGACTGGAATCGACGAGCGGCACCGGTTCGAAAGCCAGCACAACCCCCGTCCGGACATACACGACGCATCCAAATCCAGCGTAGCCAGATTCGGTTTGGAGTCAGCCGCCGCTTTCGAGTCGGATTCCAACCCGTAACAGAGCCCGTCGGCTTGTTTGGTGACTTTTTCAACCGAGGAATACTCGAACGTCGGAAGATCAGGGCCCACAGGCAACGGTTGCGGAACGATGATTTCCTTCGTCTCTGGAGCGATGATACCCAATACGGCAATCTGCGCCCACTTATACGTGGGCAGATAGGCCACTGCAATGCGGGAAACGGAAGAGGCGGGAATAGACGTTACAGGACCCAAAAATTGACTTATGGCGGCACCCGCCACCGGCGCGGTCGCGTGAGTGCCGGCACCGCCGAGTGCTGCCTGAAAACCAAGGTAATCCTTGATTGGACGAACGAGCAATACGGGTTCACCCGCGGCACCGGCCGAGCTTCCGGCACCTTCCAATTGAAAACCTTCCGAAGCCAAATGTTCCTTGGAAAGCGGGCCCGAAGTGCCCTTCAACGAGGGAGCGGCTTCGCCACGGACCACACCTTCAACAATTTCGTAGTGAATAGTGTTGCCACCTTTGGGGACACCGGTAATCTGAATAATTGTGCCAGTCCGAGCGCCCTTCGTGGTAATCAAGCGCTGACCTTTCAAGATGGCGCCAAGCGCATTCACATCGCCGGTGCCGGCTAGTACCGAAGCCCAAGCGGACGACACTTCAGTCGAGACTCCTGAAACAATAGGAGCGGCCGAAGCACCTTCCAATTGAAGTCCTTCGTCAGCAAGGGTCTGCTTTGAAAGCGGACCGGACGTACCCTTGACCGGAGCTGTACCCTTCGGGACTTCAACTTCGTACCAAATTTCCCGGCCGCCTTTGGGCACACCGGTAATCCGATAAATTGATCCAGTCCGAGAACCGGTGGTAACGACAATCCGTTGGCCAGCCAGCACAGGACCCAACGCTTGGACATCCCCCGTTCCAGCTATCAAGGATACCCAGGCGGAGGATACCTCGGACGAAACACCGGAAACCAAGGATCCGGTTGCGACACCTTCAATCTGAAGGCCTTCCTCGGCAACGGTCCTAGCTGAAAGGGGACCGGAGGTGCCGATTTCGGGCGCGGTTCCGGCGCGTTTGACAACCCGGTACCAAATGTCATTGCCGCCAGTAGGAATGCCCGTCACTTCATACACGGTACCCGCGCGAGACCCTTGGGTAACAACCAGACGTTGGCCTTTCAAAAGCGATTCAAGCTGAGCCAAACTGCCCGTGTAGGAGCCGGAGCCAAAAGCCTGCAATGCCGTGGCAGCTTCAGACGAAACACCGGTTGCAGCGGAAGCGCGTTCCAACACCCAACCTTCGGATGCAAAGCCATCTTTCGAGAACGAACCAAGATTACCAACGCCTTGAGAATTCACCTCACCACTGACAATCGACTTAACTTGCCGGTACCCAACCTTCGAACCGCCCCTAGACACACCGGTAATTTCCAGCACGGAACCCGCACGCGGACCAGCGGTCACCAATACACGCTGACCCGTCAACAAAGCCAACTGGGCCTCCGACAAACCAGCAATACTACCTTCAGCACTAACCAACGCATCAAAAACAACCGAAACCTCACTGGAAACACCCGAAACAACCGGAGCGGTGGACGTGGCCAAGGTCAAATCCTGCGCCTTGACTTGGCTTGGAAGAAGACTGCCTTCGCGGCCGACACGGACAGCGGCGTTCGACCCCGCGTTTGGGCCAGCGGAGACAATCTTATAACGAGGCAAACTATCCGCGCCGACACTCGTAATCTCCCAGACTTCGCCTGGAACCAAGCCCTTGGGGCCGACGGTAAGGCGTTGGCCGACCAGAATGTTCAGATCCGCGGCATCCGCTGCGCCGGCGACGAAGTCATCCCACGCAAGGGAAGAGCCGGGTTTTGCACCGGCGGCTTGGGCGCCTTCCAGCACGAATTTTTGTCCACTGGATTCTACGACGGTTACGGAACCGGGTTTCAGTTCGGAAGCCAAGGCAGATGGGTTACGCTTGAGGATGTTCGTAAAGCGAATGTTGGAAACTTTACCCCATAGGCCTTTGAGAGATGGAAGACCAAGCGGACGGCTGGGCGCCAAGAGGATGGCATCCATCCACTTCATAAGTCCTTGCTTGAAACCCGGCGAAAGTCCGGATCTGCTGACGCGCTGGGCAATGGAATCGAACGCATTCGTCGTGAGGCGGGCGATGAGACCGGGTCCGGAGGTCTTGAGGGAAATGGTCTCCACGTTCAGGATTTTTTTAGCCGTCTGACCCCAAGCCACTTTGCCACCCGAGCGGGCGACAAACGAGCCGCGTTCGACCAGTTCAGGGGTCTGTTTGGCCAACTGGGCGAAAGCCTGCGAGCCTTCAGCGGAGAGCGTAACGCCGACGTTGCCAGCACGGATGGCCGCTTCAAATTCTTCCGCCGCAATCTTAACTGGTTGACTGGTCTTGGCCGCTTGCGTCAAGTAAACGAACTTCTTGCCGCCTTCCTCAGTGAGTTTTTCGACTACGTATTGGCCGCCTTTTTCAAGACCCGGGACCGCGGCCTGTACGGCCACGCGGGCATTGGTGAAAACGGGGCCCAAAGTTTCTACGAACTTTTCGGCTGCAACGGCACCAATCCGGGGCAATGCGGTCTTTCCGAATACCGCGCTCAAAACGCCACCCAACGTCTTGAATGCAGCGCTCAACGGAATACCCATGGCCAGGTTGAGTTGATCCGAGGCATCACGGAAGACGCCGTTCCAATAGCCGATGGTTTCTTGGGAGTCGGTTTCAGCTCTGGCTTCATCCGCCAGTACGTCGCCACGCAGGTAGCCGCCCACGCGGCTGCCGCCAATGCCGGTTGCGCGGCCGACGGTTAGGGCCTCGTAATTGTCCAAATCAGCGGTAGCGCCGGTTTCCGCGGCGCGCAAGAGCGCCTGCATCTTGCGATCTTGGCGGAAGTCCTGTTGGATTAAGGAGGAGTAGGGAATGAAACGTCCGAATTCGCTGACTTCTTCGCGGGAGGTTGAACCGAAAACACGCCATTCCTTTCCGCGTTCGGTCACGTGGGTCTTTTGTTTGGAGCGGCGGTCCTCGAAGAACTTGGCAACCATAGAACCGGCGGGTGCGCTGCCTTTAATCTTGGCGAGGCCCTGGGTGGAGCGATCCAATCCGTTGGACGAAAGCTTGGTCAAATCATTAGTCGACGGTAGTTGGCCAGGCGCGATGGCATCCGTTCGAACCAGATTCAGCAGGTAAGTTACCGCGGTAAGGCGTTCCTGTTCCTGGGCATACTGCTCGGCCAAAGTGTTGTAGAGTTTGTCGCGGGGGAAGATAACTTGTCGGGGAAATTGGGAGTCCAATACCTCATAGGGCTGGTCGAAGTGTTGGGCCGCAAAATTATCACCTAGGCGGGTCAGGCCGGAAAGAAACGTCACCTTGAATTTGTTCCAAGCGCCTTCGTATTCTTGGGCATTGACCTGGTCCTTCAGCTTGACAGATTCAATGAATCCCTTGCGCATTTCTACCGACACTCGGAGGACTTTGCTATAATGTTCAAGCAGTTCGATGAGGCGTTGCTTGTGCGTCAAAGTAGGCGCACCGGTGGACGTCGTCGTAGTCGTGGACGAAGTACCCAATGCTAGGATACTTCCGAGCAACGCTTTGCGGAAGTCGGGGTGCTTGATGACGGCGCGGTCATCCTTGCGCTGTTCATCGGAAAGGTGTTTGAAGCCGGTGCCATGGTCGAATTCATAGAGGAGCGCTTTGATGTAGGCGTCAACGTATTTTTCGGCCGCGTCCTTGAACGCGGAATCCGTCAATGGGATTTTCTCCAAAGCATCGTAAGCCGCTTTGGCCGCAGAGATTTCGGCGGGCACTATGCCCGTACCCTTAACCCCGGCATACGTGGAATAAATCGTTTCCAAATCGTTATCGGAAATCGTGAAAACGCCGGAAGTCTTGCTGTCGGAGCCGCCTTGGCCATGCCACCAATAACGGCAGAACAAGGGTTTGGCGTCGCCTTTTTTCTTCAGCACGACGGCGACTTTGTACGAGCCGTCCTTTTTCAGGCCAAGCGGATAGAGGGCTTGAGGGGCAGCGAAGACCAGGGTATAGCCGCCGTACACCCAAGTATATTGGGAACCGCCGTGGTGGCGGTATTCGCTGGCATCGTTCATCTTGTGCATCTTGACAGAGGTCAAGGCGAACGGTTTGGTGTAACTCCCGGTCTTGACGTCGCGGAACCAGAATTCGACGTCGAACTCCTGCGAAGGATTGTCGCCGGTCAGACCCAGTTTATTGGCGCCTTCTGCGCTGACGACGATGTAGGCCTTGAACGCCGTGCAAAGGTTCTGCGGAAGCGGCATGATGGGTAGGTCGTTCTTAAGCACGATGTTGGCAATCGCGATTTCGCCGTAATCCGTCGGCGTCTTCTGTACCGTACCGGCCGCCACGCTGCAACCGTTAATGGGGTAGTCCTGCGATATGGAGGGATTAGACGCATCCGTCAATTTGTCCGATGCGGCGTTGACGGCCAAGGCCAGCATTAAGATGGAAAAAACAAGGAAGGTATTTTTCATGAGGTCCGGTCCTCCAAGAGGTCAGCATAATCATCCTGCAGGGTGAATCGAGTCAATGCTTCGTCATAATTGTCAGATGACTGAAGCCCGGCTGGTCCGTAGATATAACGACCATTGGCTTCTGCACCTTGGGGCGCGGGCGCCACATTATAAAGGACACGCGAAGACGCGAGCGAATACATCAATTTCAGGACGGAGGTTTTCTCTGGTAGGCTCTGGCCTTCAAGGGTGCAGGACGGTCCGAGATTCTGGCCACGAATGAGCAGAAGTATGCTGGGATCGGCAATGCGTGCCTTCTGCAATAGGGCCTTGGCGTTCAAATCGGACTGTAGGGAGTCAAAGAATTCAAAATACGTCTGAGCCGGCGTCTGGGTTGCGCCAACACCACCGGAAATACCGGTGTGAATCTGCGCGCAGGTGCAGAGGCGATGCAGGCAGGTGGACGGCGCAACAAAAAGATCAAGAGTGGAGAATGACTCGGGAAATGCATTGCCTTCCAACTTACTGCCATCTACCACGGAGTACCAAACAGGGTTGAACCATGACTCGACTGCAAGAGGATGGGGTGAATTTGTCGACAGCGCTCCGACATAACGGATGCTGTTTTTGCCGTAGGAGGAAACGGAAAATGGTAAGTTGTTGACAAGGAACACCGGCTGGCCCTGGTTGTTGGCGCGGACGATCTTAGACGAATATAAGGCGTAGTCGGGCGCGGCGTCCATTAACAGCGCGACGGAGTCCATGCGTTGCGTGGGATCGTTGAAGTCGAATCCTTGGAATTGGATGCGGCCGGACCAATCGAACGGTTTGCCCAACGCCGCCTTGAAACCGTTGGCGCCACGCAGGTCGACTAGGACGCACAAGACACCGCCGCACAAGTCGTAGTGGACTTTGGATCCGGGAACCGGACCGCCGTCGGGGGTGCGGAATTCCGCCGTTGGCAATCCCTGGCCGGCTTTGGCGTTTTGCAGGTTGGAAAACAACGGCTGCGACAAAGGGGCCTTGAAGTAGGCCAATCCGGAAAGGGGGTCAACCGAAGCCAAGACGGCGCCGCTGGATTCGGTGCTGTAAAGCGTCTGGACTTCCGAGGCCGCGGCGGAAGAGTCGACCAGGGCCTTCAAATCGCGGTCCAACAAAGCTTGGGCGTTCGTCACGCGTTGGGAAAGCGACGACACGGTTTGGTCATTTAAGTCGTAGTTCAAATCGTACGAAAGGCGTTGGGCCGCGTCGAATTTCAACGCAGGCACTTTTTGGTTCAAAGACTTGACGAACCCCGTGAGCGCATCCAAATCTGCGCCTTTCCAGGCATTGTAATCGACGATCAGCTGTAGGGTGCCGTATTGCGAGGCGCGGCTTTTCTTGACCGAGAATTCGGAAGAACGGCTTCCCATAAGCACGCCAGTCTGGACCGTCACCGGGTCGTCTTCCAAGACGAAGTAGTTGCCGGATAGTTGCAATTCGGACGCGGACGCGGCGTCTTCTTTTGGCGTGATGGTGAACACGGCGACGTCCAGCGGATTCGTTCCGGCATTCGTCAATGAAATCGTATCGGTCAAGCCGTCGTCTGAACGCGAATACGACGCCAGGACGGTGGAATCACCCATGGATAAGGATTGTTGGCCCGGACCGGCAGAAAGCACGACAGCCGTGGGCGATGGCGTGGAAGAGGACGGGTCGGACGAAACGGAAGCCGGAGGATTGTTGAGAAAAAGGTAGGCGGCAAAAACGATGACAAGGACAGCGAAAACGGCCAGTATGCGTGAGTTGTCCGACATGCAGTAAACAAATTTTTTTGCACGTCAAACGTATATAAAGGTAGGGGGAGCGTCACCATGGAAAACGTTGATTTTCGTGAACGGCTAGTCGACGCCTTACCAGTCAAAGCGAGCTAAACACATACGGTGGCGGCTTTGGCTTTAACCATGGAAACCAAAACGGAATAGCACCGCTTCAACGGCTCAGTTCTTGACGCATCATGCGTTGCTTCTCATCGGTGAGGTACCAAGGTGACACGACTCCGCCTTTTTCGACCAGCGTGTCGTGCATGTCGTAAAAATGTAAATATTTCCAATCCCGCGAAATGTCCGCGTCCGAAAAACGCTTCAGCGCGGCGTCGAACGGCTTGGACCCGCGGGCGGCGAATCCATCCAGGCCGACGAAGGGCATGCCGTTTTCTTTCAGCGATTTGGCGTACGCATCGATGCCGGAAACGGACTCCACCGATTCCGGGAAGAAAAGTCCGCCGGCGCCGGAGACGTAGGGCTTGACGGTTTGCGCCAGTTGCGAAATCTCGTCGGATTGCTGACGCAGAGCCGTGGGGTCGTGCGGCAACAGGGGAGAAAAAACGAGCGATACGTGGTGGGGGTTGAACGCGGCGTGCACGGCTTGGAAAGCCTTGCGGACGGTTTCAATTTGTTCTGCCTTTTTTTCACGAGGCGAGTTCTTCCAATAATAGGGTGAGCGCGGCGCGTTGAGGCCGGGCGCGAATTGGA